>Ga0182229_1000171_pt1 | contig 16650 bp, 14 predicted proteins | sample G6R1MG_32_FD_129663 | JGI IMG/M metagenome (GOLD analysis project Ga0182229, IMG submission 129663) | Miscanthus phyllosphere microbial communities from Michigan, USA - G6R4_MAIN_07NOV2016_LD1 MG | ecosystem: Host-associated > Plants > Phyllosphere > Phylloplane/Leaf | place: USA: Michigan...
AAGCTTCATGCCGACAAGGCCTACGACGCCCGTGCCCGTCGCCAGGAGTGCCGCGCCCGCGGAATCGTACCGCGTATCGCCCGACGGGGGATCGAGAGCGGCGAGAACCTCGGGTGTCGCCGCTGGGTCGTCGAGCGAACCCATGCTCGGTTCGACCGCGTCCGCCGCCTGCCTGCCCACCGCGAACGCCGCGCCGACATCTACGCGGCCTTCACAACCTTCGCCGCAAGCCTCGTCGCCCTCAACCAGATCGAGCGGTTCTGTTAGGCGCTCTTAATCTCCTCGTGCGAGCCTTTGCCGATCCCAAGGTCGTCCGGTCGAGGGATCGGTTGCCCATTCCGAGCCTGCTTGTCGCGGCTTGGCTTCGCACACGATGGATTCTGGCACGGAGTTGTCGGCGGCATGCTCTTCGAACGCGTCGCGACTCCCCTGGTGACGCGCGTGATGCTCCTGGCGCTCGGCATCGTGGTCGTGTCCAAGGCCATGCAGATGGGCGGATCGTTTCCCACAGCCTCGGCCAGGGAGCTCATCGATTTCGATGCCTTCCGTATCGCAGGGCAAATGGCGTGGCGCGGCGATATCGCGGATGCCTATCGGTTCTCGACGATGATGCAGGCTCAGCTGGAACTGGGCGGCAGCCGAGCATTCATGCCGTGGACCTATCCACCGCCGTTCAACCTGATCGCGGCGGGTCTTGCCGTCCTCCCACCGGGGTTGTCCTACTTCGTGTTCGTCGGCCTCACCCTGGCTGGTTTCCTGGCCGTTCTGCGCCGCTTGTCCGGACCGCACTTCGCCGCGATCGTCTTCATGGTGTTTCCGGCGCTCGCCACGACCGTCAGTTGCGGCCAGAATGGCTTCCTGACCGGTACCTTGATCGGTCTCGCCTGCCTCGGTCTGATGAGAGACCGGACAATTGCCGGCGTGCCGCTCGGCCTGATGGTGATCAAGCCGCATCTGGCGATCACCCTCGCGTTCTACGTCGCCGTGACGCGCCGCTGGACCTGCATGATGGTGGCGGCCTCGGTGACGATGGCCTCTGCCGGCGTTGCGACGCTCGTCTTCGGCTCGCGGATCTGGCCGGCCTTCCTCCAAGGCGTCGAGGAAGCCGGCGGGTTCCTCGTCGCTGGTCACTACCCGTTGTTCCGTATGGTATCGATCTACGCGACCCTGCGCAGCGTCGACCTGCCCCCGTCTTTCGCCATGCTCATCCAGGCCGCGTCGGCGGGGGCCGCCTTTTACCTCGTCGCAGTCTCGATCCGGCGCAGGAAACCGACGTCACAAATTCTCGGACTCACTGTTTTGTGCAGCCTGACGGTCAGTCCCTACATGTACGATTACGACCTGACACTCTACGCAGTCGCGCTCGCACTGCTCATGGGCGATCTGCTGTGCCGGACGACCATCGGTGAGCAGTGTGCGCTGGCTGTCCTCAGTTGGATCACATGCGGGTACGGACTGCTGACGAACATGGTCTTCCGGCTTCCCTCGCTGGCGGGCACGTCTGCGGCGTCCGCCGAGATCGCTCCCCTCCTGCCGCCGGCCATCACCGGTCCGCTGGTTCTGCTGCTGGTCGTCCTTGTTTGGCGCGTCCTGCAGCGAGGCGAGGTCGGCATCCTGGCGGAGTCGGCCCACGTGTCGGGGCGAGCCTCGGCTCGACGGGGAGCCGATGTCGCCGAGCATCGATCCTAATGGCCGGACCCGACGCGCCGGATCGTCGTCCCAGGTCAGTCTGACGCCGCCTCCCCTGCAGCAGAGCGCCGAGCGTTGACGTCGATGCGAAGTCCGTCGACCTCCTCGCCTGGAGCGACGCGGTCGCAGGCCACCGCGCACGGTCCGGCCCGTCACGGCACGCGAGTTCAGCTCACGAACTCGGCCGCCGAAAATCCCTGCAGGTAGAGCAACGCGGTCAGATCCCCGTGCTCGATCCGGACGCGCGCGGCGGCGGCCACGGAGGGTTTGGCCCGAAAGGCGACGCCGAGGCCGGCCTCCGCCAGCATCGCGAGATCGTTGGCGCCGTCGCCCACCGCCAGCGTCTCCTGGGGGGCGAGGCCAAGCCGATCGCGCAGCTCGATCAGCACGGCGCGCTTGGTCTCGAGGCCGACGATGGGCGGCACCACCTCGCCGGTGAGCCGTCCCCCGGCGACGCCCAGCGTCGTGGCGCGCGCCTCATGGAACCCCAGTCGGGCGCCGATCGGGCCCGTGAACAGCGTGAAGCCCCCGGACACGAGGCAGGTATGGGCGCCGTGGGCGCGAAGGGTCGCCACCAGGGTCGCGCCGCCCTGCGTCGGGCGGATCGTGTCGCGGATCAGGTCGTCGACGACGCCCACGGGCGCACACTTCAGCAGGGCCACACGCTCGCGCAGGGCCGGCTCGAAGGCGATCTCGCCGCGCATGGCACGCTCCGTGATGGCGGCGACACGGTCCTTGAGGCCTGTGCTGCCCGCGAGCTCGTCGATGCATTCCTGCTCGATCATGGTGGAATCCATGTCGGCCAGGAACAGGCGCTTGCGCCGGTGCGCATCGGCGGGCAGCACCGCCACGTCGATCGGCTCGGACGCGAGCGCACCCCGCAGGCGTTCGCCCAGCACGGACGCGGTCCGGGTGTCGCCCGCCACGAGAAACTCGGCGGCGACCTCGCCGTGCAGGATGCGCGGCGGGTGCTCGGGGGCGAGCACGCGGCGGGCCTCGGCCAGGACCGCATCGGTGATGGCGGGCCGCGCGGGGTTTGCTATCAGCGTCGCGACGAGAGCCATGAAGATCGAGGTCGTTGGTGTCGAAGACGGGGGAGATGCGCCCGGCCGCGATTCTCATCGCAGGGCCGACCACCTCCGGCAAGTCGGCCCTGGCGCTGACGCTGGCACTGGAGTTCGGCGGCGCGATCATCAACACCGACTCGATGCAGGTCTACGCCGATCTGCGCCGCCTCTCGGCGCGACCCACGCCGGAGGAGGAGGCGCGGGCGCCGCACCGGCTCTACGGCCACGCCGACGGCGCGCTGAACTTTTCCGTCGGACACTTCCAGCGTGACGCCTCCCGCGTCCTCGCCGAGACCGAAGCGCTGGGGCGGCTGCCGATCTTCGTCGGTGGCACGGGGCTGTACTTCCGGTCGCTGGACGAGGGATTTTCCGAGTTGCCCGAGGTGCCGGAGACCGTGCGGACGGCGGTACGCGCGGCGGCGGACGGGCGCCCGACCGAGAGGCTGCACGCGGAGCTGACCGGGCTCGATCCGTCGGCCGGCGCAGCCTTGCGTCCTTCGGATCGGCTCAGGGTGATGCGGGCGCTCGAAGTGTTTCACGCCTCCGGCCGGTCGATCCTGGCGTTCCAGGGGCAGCGCCGGCCGGGGCCTCTCGCCGGGCGCCCCCTCCTCAAGGTGTTCCTCGATGTAGCGCGCGAGGAACTGCGTCGGCGGATCGATGCCCGCTTCCTCGCGATGATGGACGAGGGCGCCCTCGACGAGGTCGCAGCCCTGCGCGGGCGGCGGCTCGATCCGCTGCTGCCGGTGATGCGCGCCCACGGCGTGCCGGGACTGATCGCCCGTCTCGACGGGGCGATCGGCCTCGACGAGGCGATCCGGCGGGGCCAGGGCGACACGCGCCGCTACGCCAAGCGTCAGGTCACGTGGTTCCGCCACCAGATGGGCCCGGACTGGATCTGGGCCGATCCGGCGGCGGCGCTGGCGCTGGCGCGGACCCGACTCAGCGCTCCAGCCGGGCGATGAGGGAGGAGGTGTCCCAGCGCCTGCCGCCCATGGCCTCGACCTCGGCGTAGAACTGATCGACGAGGGCGGTGACCGGCAGGCGGGCGCCGTTGCGGCGGCCCTCGGTGAGCAGGATGCCGAGATCCTTGCGCATCCACTCCACCGCGAAGCCGAAATCGAAGTGTTCGGCATTCATGGTCTTGCCGCGGTTCTCCATCTGCCAGGAGCCGGCGGCGCCCTTGGAGATCACGTCGAGCACCGCCTCGACGTCGAGTTCGGCGCGCTTGGCGAAGTGGATCGCCTCGGAGAGCCCCTGCACCACGCCGGCGATGGCGATCTGGTTGACCATCTTGGTGAGCTGACCGGAACCGGACGGTCCCATCAGACGGCTCGCCCGCGCGTAGGCCAGGATCGCGGGCTCGACCTCGGCATAGGTGGCCGGGTCTCCGCCACACATCACGGTCAGCGTACCGGCCTCGGCCCCGGCCTGTCCGCCCGAGACGGGGGCATCGACGAAGCGCAGGCCCCCGGCGTCGGCGGTCCCTGCCAGTTCGCGGGCGACCTCGGCGGAGGCGGTGGTGTGATCGACGAAGACGCTGCCCGGCGCCATGCCGGCAAACGCTCCGTCCTCGCCGAGCACGACCTGACGCAGGTCGTCGTCGTTGCCGACGCAGGCGAACACGATCGCGTTGCCGGCGGCCGCCTCGCGGGGCGTGAGGGCGGACGCGCCGCCGTTGGCGGCGACCCAGGCCTCGGACTTGGCGGTGGTGCGGTTGTAGACGGTGACGGCGTGGCCCTTGGCGGCGAGGTGGCCGGCCATGGGCGAGCCCATGACGCCGAGGCCCAGGAACGCGACTTTGGCCATGACCCGTCTCTCCAGACGATGGTGAGGACCGACGCTCTAGGAGCGGCGGATCACGCCGTCAAACCGCCTCAACCGCCCGTCACGCTCATATGGCGCGGCACCGCCGCCTTGCGCGCGCGCTCGATGACGAAGTCGTGGCCCTTGGGCTTGCGGGCGATGGCGTCCACCACCGCCTGCGTCACCAGGGCGTCGTCGGGCGAGGCGCGCAGAGCCGCACGGAGATCCGCCGCATCCTCCTGGCCGAGGCACATATAGAGCTTGCCGGTGCAAGTCAGACGCACCCGGTTGCAGCTCTCGCAGAAGTTGTGGGTCAACGGCGTGATGAAGCCGAGCCTGCCCCCGGTCTCCTCGACGCGGACGTAGCGGGCGGGGCCGCCGCTGCGGTCGGACAGGGGAGTCAGGGTATGACGGCTCTCCAGGCGCTGGCGCGCGACGGAGAGCGGCAGGAACTGGTCGGTACGGTCGCCCTCGATCTCGCCGAGCGGCATCACCTCGATCAGCGTCATGTCCATGCCGAGGCCGTGAGCCCAGGCGATCATGTCGGGAATTTCGTCCTCGTTCACGCCCTTGAGCGCCACGGCGTTGATCTTGACCTTCAGGCCGGCCTTGCGCGCCGCCTCGATGCCGGCCAGCACCACCGCGAGGTCGCCGCGTCGGGTGATCGCCCGGAACTTGTCCGGGTCGAGGGTGTCGAGGGAGACGTTGACCCGGCGCACGCCCAGTTCCGCCAACTCGGCGGCGAAGCGCCCGAGCTGAGAGCCGTTGGTGGTCAGCGTCAGCTCTTCGAGCGCACCGGTGGCGAGGTGACGCGACAAGCGCCGGAACAGCTGCATGATGTCGCGCCGTACCAGGGGCTCGCCCCCGGTGATGCGCAGCTTCCTCACGCCGCGCGCGATGAACACGCCGCAGAGCCGGTCCAGCTCCTCCAGGGTGAGGAGGTCGCGCTTGGGCAGGAACTGCATGTCCTCGGACATGCAGTAGGCGCAACGGAAGTCGCACCGGTCCGTCACCGAGATCCGCAAGTAGGTGATCGCCCGCTGAAACGGATCGATCAGCGGCGCGGCGCGTGTCTGCGCCGCCGCGGGACCGTCGTCACGCGAACCCCATACGCGCGTCTGGGAACTCGCCTCCGTACGGGTGGAGAGGAAGTTGGCGGCTGACAGGTCCAGCATCCGTATCCATATGAGTGTTGAGAGGGTGGCGGGCAAGCGCGGCGCCGCACCACAGACGACGAGGCCCATCACCATGACCGACCGCTGGCCCACCGAGATCCGGCTTTCCGGGGACAAGCGCACCCTGTGCGTCGCCTTCGAGGACGGAGGACGCTTCGATCTCCCCGCAGAGTACCTGCGGGTCTCGAGCCCTTCGGCGGAGGTGCAGGGGCATTCGCCGGCCGAGCGCAAGATCATCGGCGGCAAGCGCGAGGTGGCGATCCTGGCGGTGGAGCCCGTGGGCAACTACGCCGTCAAGCTCGCCTTCGACGACATGCACGACACCGGACTGTTCGGCTGGGAGTACCTGTACGACCTCGGCCGCGAGTACCGGAACCGCTGGAAGACCTACCTCTCCGAATTGCAGGAGAACGGGCTCGACCGCGAACGGGCGGCGAGCGCTTCGGCCAAGGCCGGCAAGTCCTCGTCGGGCGGCGGATGCGGCGGCGGCAGCTGCGGGTGCCACTGAGCGGGTACGAGAAAGGGCCGGCATCGCTGCCGGCCCTTTCAACTCGTGACGTGTGAAGCGGGAATAAGTCAGCGCTGGACCACGACGCGGGTGCCGACCTTCACGCGGGTGTAGAGGTCGGAGACGTCGTCGTTGGTCATGCGGATGCAGCCGGACGACACGGCGGTGCCGATGGTCTCGGGCTCGTTGGAGCCGTGGATGCGGTAGATCGTGCCGCCGAGATACATCGCGCGGGCGCCGAGCGGGTTCTCGATGCCGCCCTTCATGAAGCGGGGCAGATCGGGACGGCGGCGCAGCATCTCCGAGGGGGGGCGCCAATCCGGCCATTCGCGCTTCATGGTCACGGTCTGCACGCCGCCCCAGGTGAAGCCGGGACGACCGACGCCGACGCCGTAGCGCAGGGCCGTGCCGTCACCGTTGATCAGGTAGAGACGCCGCTCGGCCGTGGAGACCACGATGGTGTTGGCGCCGTAGGGGCCGGTGTACGGCACGGTTTCGCGCTGGATCGCCGACATCTGCGGCACGGCCGCGGCGGCCGGGTCCTGCTGGAGCGGGTCGGCCGGCAGGGCGGCGTTGGCGGTCGGCACCGCTTGCGGACGCACGCGCACGGTGAGCACGTCGGTCAGCGGTTGGCGGGTGAGCGGGTCGATCTCATAGGCGACGGCGGGGGCCGCCAGCGCGACGGTCGCGCAGACGAGCCCGCCGAGGGCGGTGACGAAGCGGCGCATCAAAGCCTCTCGAAGGCAGGCGGGAAGTGGTGGGACACGCGGAACACGGCCCGCACGATGCCGTGCGGTTCATCGCCAAGGGGTAAACAGGCCCGCGCCAAAGCCAAGCTTTAATCGCAGTGCGGCAACGCTTGCCCCCGCCTCGTGCCTCTGTGGCAACACCGTGGCAGCTTGGCCGTGAGCCGTCCCGTCAGCCCGCGTCGAGGCCGAGATCGATGATCGGCGCGCTGTGGGTGATCCAGCCCACCGAGATCAGATCGACGCCAGACGCCGCCACCGCCCCGACCGTCTCGACGGTGATTCGCCCCGACGCCTCGGCGATGGCGCGGCCGTCGATCACGCGGACGGCCTCGGCCAAGGTCTGGGGCGTCATGTTGTCGAGGAGCACGGCATCGGCGCCGACGGACAGCGCCTCCTGCAACTGCGCGAGGGTATCGACCTCCACCTCGATCCTCACGAGGTGTCCGGTATGGGCCCGGGCCCGTTCGATCGCCGGGACGATGCCGCCGGCCACCGCGACGTGGTTGTCCTTGATCAGCACGGCGTCGTCGAGGCCGAAGCGGTGATTCGAGCCGCCGCCCGCCCGCACGGCGTGCTTCTCCAGGCCGCGCAGGCCGGGCGTGGTCTTGCGCGTGCAGACGATCCGCGCCTTGCCGTGAGGTCGGGCCGCCTCGACGAGCGATGCCGTGGCCGTGGCGACGCCGGAAAGCCTGCAGAGCAGGTTGAGCGCCACCCGCTCGGCCGTGAGGATGGCACGGGCGGGACCCGCGAGCCGAATCACCGTGTCGCCGGGGGCGACGGAGGCACCGTCGGCGGCCACCACCACGACCTCCACGGCCGGATCGATCAGCGCGAAGGCGATCGCGGCTGCGTCGCTTCCGGCGATCACCCCGTGCTGGCGCGCGGCGATCCGCGCCTCCATCCGAGCGCTGGCGGGCACGATCGCGTCCGTGGTGATGTCGCCGGCCCGCCCGAGGTCCTCAAGGAGGGCGGCCCGTACCAGGGGCTCGACGAGGAGGCGCGGCAGCGGCGGCAGGTCACGCATGGGAATACTCCGGCGGGGCGGCGGCTGCGCCGGTGAGAGCGGCGGCCACCGCGCGCACCTCCGTCAGGGTGGTGACGGTGTGGCGGGGGACGGCCTGCCCGGGGTGATCGCCGCGCCAGTGGGCTCCGCGGCTCTCCTCCCGGGTCAGCGCACCGACCGCGACCATCAGGCCGGTCAGGGCGGCGGGGCAACCCGCGTCGGCCAGCGTGGAGAGCCGGGCCACGGCCGCGACCAAGCCGGCGCGGTCTCGCACCACGCCGACATGACGCTCCATCAGCGCCCGCACTTCGGGAAGCGTGTCGGCCGCTGCAATGGGCGCGATCTGGAACGGGTCAGCGTCACGCGAGGGACGCGAGGTCGCGTCGATCGATTCCGCGATCCAGCCCGAGAACGCCAATGCTTCGAGCAGCGAGTTGCTGGCGAGGCGGTTGGCACCGTGCAGCCCCGTCGAGGCGACCTCGCCGCAGGCCCACAGGCCCGGCACGCTGGTGCGTCCCGCCTCGTCCACAAGGACGCCGCCCATGTGGTAGTGCGCCGCCGGGCGCACGGGGATCGCCTGTACGGCCGGGTCGATCCCGACCTCGGCGCACAGCCCCGCCACTGTGGGGAAGCGCGTCGGCATCCGGCGTCCGAGGTCGCCGCGAGTGTCCAGAAACACGTCGGCGCCACGATTGCGGGCCTGGAAGATCGCCCGCGCCACGACGTCACGCGGGGCAAGATCGCCGTCCTCGATGCCTGCCATCACGCGGCGGCCCTCGCCGTCGATCAGCACAGCTCCCTCCCCCCGCAGGGCTTCGGTCGCCAGCGGCATCGGGTCCGCGCCGACCGCGATGGCAGTGGGGTGGAACTGCACGAATTCGAGATCGCGCATCACCGCCCCGAACCTGGCCGCGAGCAGCAGGCCGCAGCCGAGGGCGCCTCGGGGATTGGTGGTGGAGGCGTAGAGCCCACCGATGCCGCCCGTGGCGAGCACCACGGCGCGGGCGGGCAGCCTGAAGGCCGTCCCGTCGCATTCGCACACGACGCCGCACACGCCGCCGGCTCCGTCCGTCATCAGGTCGCGCGCATTGGCCGCCAGGACCTCGATCGAGGCCGTGGCCTGGACCGCGCGTACCAGCCCGTCCAGGACCGCCCGACCTGTGGAATCACCGTGCGCACGAACGATGCGGCGGCGGCCATGCGCCGCCTCCAGGCCCAGCGCCAGGAGGCCGTCCGTGCCACGGTCGAAGGGAACCCCGAGGGACACGAGCCAGTCGATCAGGCTCGGGCCGGCCCGCGTCACACGCAGGGCCACGTCGGGCTCGGTCAGGCCGGCGCCCGCCGCCAGGGTGTCTGCGGCATGCAGCGCCGGTGCGTCGTCGGAGCCGATGGCCGAGGCGATTCCGCCTTGGGCCCAGCCGGTGGCGGTGCCGATCCCCAGCGGTGCGGCGACCACCAGGGTCACCGGGCGACGCGACGCCAGCCGCAGTGCGGTCGCGAGTCCCGCGACGCCTCCGCCGACCACGATGACGCGGTCTGAGGGGCTACGAGCGAGCATGGTCATCAGGACCTCGCCACGGGCTTGACCGCGAGCATGCGCTCGACGGCGAGCCGCGCGCGATCGGCCAGCGCCGGCTCGACGGTGACCTCGTGGGTCATCGTTTCCAGGGCGCGACGGATGTTGGCAAGCGACATCCGCTTCATGTGCGGGCACAGGTTGCAGGGCTTGATGAACTCGATGTCGGGGTTCGCCACGGCGATGTTGTCCGCCATGGAGCACTCGGTCACCAGCACGACCTGAGAGGGCCGCCGCTCGGTGACGAAGTTCATCATCATCGCTGTCGATCCCGAGAAGTCCGAGGCCTCGACCACCTCCGGCGGGCATTCCGGATGGGCGATCACGGTGATGCCGGGATAGCTGTCGCGCACGTCCCGGATGTCGGCGGGCGTGAAGCGCTCGTGCACCTCGCAGTGGCCGGCCCAGGTCAGCATCTCGACCTCGGGTACCAGCTTCTGGACGTTCTGTGCCAGGAACTCGTCCGGGATCATCAGGACACGGGGCACGCCGAGCGAGCGCACCACGTCGACCGCGTTGCCGGAGGTGCAGCACAGGTCCGATTCCGCCTTCACCGCGGCGGAGGTGTTGACATAGGTCACCACCGGCACGCCGGGATACCGGGCGCGCAAGGCCCGCACGTCGGCGGCGGTGATCGAATCGGCCAGCGAGCAGCCGGCGGCGGTGTCCGGGATCAGGACAGTCTTGGCCGGGTTCAGGAGCTTGGCCGTCTCGGCCATGAAGTGCACGCCCGCCAACACGATCACGTCCGCATCCACCGTCACCGCCTCGCGGGCGAGCGCGAGGCTGTCACCGACGATGTCCGCGACCGTGTGGAAGATCTCGGGTGCCTGATAGTTGTGCGCGAGGATCACGGCGTTGCGCTCACGCTTCAGCCGCAGGATCGCCTCGATGTCGGGCACCAGCGCGGGCCATTCGATCGCCGGCACGTGCCGGCTCACGCGGGCGTACATGTCGGGCAGCGGGAGGCCGAGAGAGCCGTTGCCTTGTGATGAGAACGAGGGAGTTGCCATCGGCACCATCCGTTATGCTCAGTTTGAGCATTGTGCCGCCTAAATTAGGCACGGGTCGAGCCGTTGTCCAGATATGCTGAGACTGAGCATATTGTTTTTGCGATGCGAAAGTGCGCGTGCGGATGCGAACGCGTCAGCCGCGGAGCGCACACTCAGGCAATGAGCCTGTCCGGGTCGGCTCTCCACGGGGAACATGCCGCGAACCGACCGTCACCGTACGAGTACGGGCCGCGCGGGGCGGCCTTACGCCTTCTTCTGCAGCGCGGTCTTGACCTGCATCAGTTGGTCCCAGACCGTTCCGGGCGTGGTGCCCATGACTTCGAAGCCGGCGGTGACGCCCCAGTAGAGCCCCAGAAGGATCAACGGCACCAGCACCCAGGCCAGGATCTCCTCGCCGCGCCGCCTGGCCTTGCGCCGACGGCGGCGCTCCTCCCGCCGCGTCGGCTTCGGGGGGCGCGCCGGCTGCACCGGCCGATCGACAGGCGCGAGGGTGTCCTCCTGCGCGTCGCCCGTCATGATGCCCCCTGCCTCTCGCGCGCGGCACCCTGAGGTGCCGCGTCCGCCTGATGAAGGGCGCCATATCCGGGAGACCGGCCCGGATGGCAACCCGCCCCCCTGTCACGCCTTGACGAGGGGGACTTTCGGCACCGTCCTGACGCTACCGGAGCCGGACGGCCCGCTCGGACCGGGCTCATCCTTGCCCGAACCCTTGGCGACCTTCTTGCGCGGGGCGGTCCGAGGCTTGGCCCGCTTGTGCCGCTTGACCGCAGTGGCGACGTCCAGTTCCGGCCGAGGCGTCGCGGGGCCTGCCGGGAACTCGAAGCCGAGCGCCGACGTCGCATCTCCGTCGTCCTTGGCCAGCACCACGCGAACGGCCCCGCCGGCCTTGAGCCGGCCGAACAGAACCTCGTCGGCGAGCGGCGTCTTGATGGTGGACTGGATCAGGCGGGCCATGGGGCGGGCGCCCATGGCGTCGTCGTAACCGTGCTCCACCAGCCACGCCCGGGCCTCGTCGGACAGCTCGATGGTGACGTTGCGGTCGGCGAGCTGCGCCTCGAGCTGGAGGACGAACTTGTCCACCACCTTGGCGACCACCTCCTTGGGCAGCTGGCCGAACGAGATGATCGAATCGAGCCGGTTGCGGAATTCCGGAGCGAACAGCTTGTTGATCGCCTCGACGTCGTCGCCCGTGCGCTTGGCCTGGGTGAAGCCGTAGGCCGAGCGGGCCATGTCGGAGGCACCCGCGTTCGTGGTCATGATGATGATCACGTTGCGGAAATCGACCTGCTTGCCGTTGTGGTCGGTCAGCTTGCCGTGGTCCATCACCTGCAGCAGGATGTTGAACAGGTCGGGATGAGCCTTCTCGATCTCGTCGAGCAGCAGCACGCAGTGCGGATGCTGGTCGATGCCGTCGGTGAGCAGGCCGCCCTGGTCGAAGCCGACGTAGCCGGGGGGGGCGCCGATCAGGCGGCTCACCGTATGGCGCTCCATGTACTCGGACATGTCGAAGCGCAGCATCTCCACGCCAAGGCTGGCGGCGAGCTGCTTGGCGGCCTCCGTCTTGCCGACGCCGGTGGGGCCGGCGAACAGGTACGAGCCGATCGGCTTGTCGGGATCGCGCAAGCCGGCGCGCGCGAGCTTGATCGCCGAGGTCAGCGCCTCGATCGCGGCCGACTGGCCGTAGACCACGCGCTTCAGGTTCTCCGTCAGGTTCTGGAGAACCACCGCGTCGTCCTTCGACACGGTCTTGGGCGGGATGCGGGCCATCGTGGCCACCGTCGCCTCGATCTCCTTGACGCCGATGGTGCGCTTGCGGCGCGCCTCGGGCACCAGCATCTGCGAGGCGCCGGTCTCGTCGATCACGTCGATCGCCTTGTCGGGCAGCTTGCGGTCGTTGATGTAGCGCGCCGAGAGTTCGACCGCCGCCTTGACCGCCTCGTTCGTGTACTTGAGCTTGTGGAACTCCTCGAAGTACGGCTTGAGACCTTTCAGGATCTCGATCGAGTCCGGCACCGACGGCTCGTTGACGTCGATCTTCTGGAATCGGCGCACCAGCGCGCGATCCTTCTCGAAATACTGGCGGTACTCCTTGTAGGTCGTCGAGCCGATGCAGCGCAGCGCCCCGGAGGCCAGCGCCGGCTTGAGCAGGTTCGAGGCGTCCATCGCCCCACCCGAGGTCGCGCCCGCACCGATCACCGTGTGGATCTCGTCGATGAACAGGACGGCGTTCGGGTGCGCCTCGATCTCCTTCATCACCTGCTTGAGCCGCTCCTCGAAATCGCCGCGATAGCGCGTGCCGGCGAGCAGCGTGCCCATGTCGAGGGAGAAGACGGTGGCGTCCGCCAGCACCTCCGGCACCTCGTGCTGGACGATCTTGCGGGCGAGTCCCTCGGCGATGGCGGTCTTGCCGACGCCGGGATCGCCCACGAGCAGAGGGTTGTTCTTCTGACGGCGGCAGAGCACCTGGATGGTGCGATCGACCTCCGAATGGCGGCCGATCAGCGGATCGACCTTGCCGTCGCGGGCCTTCTTGTTGAGGTTGACGCAGTAGGCCTCCAGCGCATCGGTCTTGCGCTTGCCCCCGCGGCCCTCCTCGTCGCCGCCGCCACCGCCGGGGCGCTCGGAGGAACTCTCCTCCTCGGCCCCGCGCACGGGCTTCGCGTCGGATGCGCCGGGCCGTTTGGCGATGCCGTGGCTGATGTAGTTGACCGCGTCGTAGCGGGTCATGTCCTGTTCCTGCAGGAAGTAGGCGGCGTGGCTCTCGCGCTCGGCGAAGATCGCCACGAGCACGTTCGCCCCCGTCACCTCCTCGCGGCCGGAAGACTGGACGTGGATCACGGCGCGCTGGATCACCCGCTGGAAGCCCGCCGTGGGCTTGGCGTCCTGGCGACCGTCGCCGGTGAGGTTGGAGAGTTCGGTATCGACGTACTCGACGAGGTTGCGCTTGAGCACGTCGACCTCGACGTTGCAGGCCCGCATCACGGCGGCGGCATCCTGGTCGTCGACCAACGCGAGCAGGAGATGCTCCAGCGTCGCGTATTCGTGGCGTCGTTCACCCGCCAGCGCCAGGGCGCGGTGGAGGGCTTGTTCCAGGCTGCGGGAGAAGCTGGGCAATGCTCGGGCCTTTGCTGCGTGAGCCTATTTCTTTTCCATAACGCACTGCAGAGGATGTTGGTGCTTGCGGGCGAAATCCATCACCTGCGTCACCTTGGTCTCCGCCACCTCGTAGGTAAAGACCCCGCACTCGCCGACGCCGTTGTGATGCACGTGCATCATGATCTGGTAGGCGTCCTCGTGGGTCTTGTTGAAGAAGCGCTCGACCACGTGAACGACGAACTCCATCGGCGTGTAGTCGTCGTTCAGGAGCAGGACGCGGTAGAGGCTCGGGCGCTTGGTCTTGGGCTTGGTGCGCGTGATGATCGCGGTACCCGAGCGATCGTCGTCGCCCGGATCATCGGGACCAGCGACCGGGACGGATATCCCGGCTCCCCGGCTTCCCCTCGTCCCCTGCGCAAGGATGACAGACATCTGAATCGAACCGACCCCGTTGGCGGCAGACCGCGTGACGGTCGCTCCCCTCCAGACCGCACGCCTCCCCGGAACGGCCGGACCGGCACCGGTAGACGGATGGTCTGACGAAGGGCACCGGATGCGGAACGCGCCGGGGCGGCGCGCCCATCTCGACACCAATCTATAGGCGCGTCACGGACTGCGCCAGTCGGTGCGCGCAACTGTCCGCCCGTGCGCCGCGGCCGGGGGGCGTCCCGCTTACGCTCTGCCGGACAACGCAGATTAGCCGGCGTATCCGACCGCATTAACGGGCCTGTAACCGCGAGCCCCTAGCGTCCTTGACGAAGATTGCGCGGAAGGGGGCGTCGCCGACGCCGCCCGGGCGACGTGGTGCGGACGGGGGCTGCGGTCCCCTGAGGTCGGGGCGGTTGATGGTGATGCGTAGGGTTGTCGGCGGCCTTCGGACGTCCCGCTCGCTGCCTGCCGCCCTGGCGGCGGCGGCCCTTCTCGGGGCGCTGACCTCGCCGGCGGATGCGCGCCGCCGCGCCCACCACCACGCCGCGGGCGGGGGCTACAATCCGCCCTACGCCGCCATGGTCGTCGACGTGAAGTCGGGGCGTACGCTGCACGCGATCAACGAGGACAGCCCTCGTCACCCGGCCTCCGTCACCAAGGTGATGACCCTCTACCTCCTGTTCGAGCAGCTCGAGCGCGGGCGCTTCCAGCTCGACTCACCGCTCACGATCTCGGCCAACGCCGCCGCGCAGGCGCCGTCGAAGCTCGGCCTGCGGCCCGGCTCGACCATCGAGGTCGAGGACGCGATCAAGGCCATCGTCACGAAGTCGGCCAACGACGTCGCCTGCGCCATCGGCGAGAACATCGCCGGCTCGGAGCCGCGGTTCGCCGAGATGATGACCCGCAAGGCCCAGGCGCTGGGCATGACCCGGACGCACTACGCCAACGCGTCGGGCCTGCCCGATCCCGACCAGATCACCACCGCCCACGACCTCACGATCCTGGCGCGTGCGATCCAGGACCGCTTCCCGCGCTACTACCGCTACTTCCAGACCCGCTCCTTCGCCTTCCGCGGCCGGGTGATCGGCAACCACAACCGGCTGCTCGGCACGGTGGAGGGCGTGGACGGCATCAAGACCGGCTACACCCGCGATTCGGGCTTCAACCTGATGACGGCGGCCCGGCTCGACGACCGCCAGATCGTGGCGATCGTGCTCGGCGGAAAGTCGGGCGCCAGTCGCGACCGGATCATGGCCGACCTCGTCCGCTCCGCCCTGCCGCGCGCCTATGCCGGCGCCCGTCAGACCGGCCCGGTGATCGAGACGGCCGAGCGGGGACGCCCCGCCGTCATCGCCGACGCGGTGTCCAAGACCCGCACGCAGGTCGCCTCGGCGGACGAGGACGAGGAAGTCGAGACCACGAACTCGACCTCCGTCCGCCCCCTCGACATCACCCCCACCACCACGCCCGGTATGAAGGCCCGCGGCCCGCAGGCGATTCCGGCCGCCGCGCAGGCCTATGCCGGCACGGCGAGCCAGGCGCCGTTCCCCGGATCGGCCAAGTCCGCCGCGCGCCTTCCCACGGTCGAGGGCGTCGCCTCCCGCTCCGAGGGCCCCGCCAAGGAACTCGCCGGGCGCACCGTGACGCCGACGCCCTGGGTGATCCAGCTCGGCGCCATGGACGACGAGGACAAGGCCAAGGCCATGCTGTCCGAGGCCCGCTCCCGCGGCGGCCTCGCCCGCGTCTCGCCCTATACCGTGCGCGTCAGCCACGGCGGCACCACCCTGTACCGGGCCCGGTTCTCCGGCTTCACGGAGCAGGAGAGCGCGCAGGCCGCCTGCAACGCCCTCAAGAAGAACGGTTTCTCCTGTTTCGCCACGCGGAGCTGACACCCACTCTCCCGGCGCCGCCGTACCCGGCGCCGGACGCCGGTCCGATTACCCGCATCCTGACAACGCGCGTGGAGTTCTAGCGATGTCGGTTCGTCAGTCTGTCCCGCGCCGCGTTGGCGCGCGCCGCCCCCTCGACGCTGCCGCCCTGATCGGGATGAAGGCGCTTCATCAGGGCCCTGTGAGCCGCGCGGACCTCCTCCAGGGACGCCCCGCGCTCAAGCCCCAGGACCTGATAGGCCTCCTGCTCCGTCATCGCCCCTGGCTGAAGCGGTCGGCCCGTCCCCGTGTCGCGATCGCGCTCAGCGTCTACACGCCGGCCGGGGTACCGGCGGTCGAGATACGCCTCCAGCAGCGCTAGGCCCTCGGGATCGTCGACCCGGCATCGGGCGAGCAGGGTCGCGAGATCGGACGGCGGCATCGTCGCGAAGCCCCGGCCGGCCCAGGCGCCGACGGCGATCCGCCCGTCGAGGGGGCTTCCGTCGGGGCCGAGCCGCCATTCCAGGATCGCAGTGCGGCGAAGGATCGTGGGGGCTCGCAGGCGCGGACCCCAGCCGGAGAGGCCGTCGCGCGCCCGCCTGACCCGCCGCCCCAGCCCGACGCCTCCCTCCAGCAGGCCAGACCCGCGAGCGCCGCCAGCCCGGCGGGGAGAA
>Ga0182229_1000172_pt1 | contig 16547 bp, 14 predicted proteins | sample G6R1MG_32_FD_129663 | JGI IMG/M metagenome (GOLD analysis project Ga0182229, IMG submission 129663) | Miscanthus phyllosphere microbial communities from Michigan, USA - G6R4_MAIN_07NOV2016_LD1 MG | ecosystem: Host-associated > Plants > Phyllosphere > Phylloplane/Leaf | place: USA: Michigan...
AACCGCGACCTGATCTACGTCTCGAACGCGCCGTTCACCGAGATCCAGAAGGTGCTGGGCGTCTTCTCCAGCGTCACCGGCCCCGTCGCCTCGGCCGCGGCCGTGTACACCTACGCGAAGTAGCCGAGGGATACGGAAAAGAAATCGCGTTCTGGCAAGACCTCGCGTAAGGGCTGCGGCTCGTGGGCCGGAGGCCCCGCCCGCAACCTGCGAAGAGGGTGCTGAGCAGAGCCCGATGAAAGCCGGACGTGTCGTCCCCGCCCGCGGGCTCCTCGCCGCCGCGTTGCTCGTCTCCAGCCTGTGCCTCGCCCGGCCAGCCTGCGCCGACGTGACCGTCGGCGTCGCCGTGCCGCGCTCGGGCCCCTACGTCGCCGTGGGCGAGCAGGTGTTGCGCGGCGTCGAGGCGGCCGCCCGGGAGGCCAACGCCATGGGCGGGCTCGACGGGCAGCCGGTCGTGCTCGACGTGCAGGACGACGCCTGCGATTCGAATTCCGCGACGGCGGTGGCCAACCATTTCATCCGCTCGAACGTGCGGCTCGTGGTGGGCCATGTCTGCTCGAACGCCTCCATCGCCGCCTCGGACCTCTACGCGGCCAACGGCATCGTGATGATCACGGCGGCCTCGGTGGCGGCCAAGCTGACGGACCGGGGCCTGCCGACGATCTTCCGCGTGTGCGGGCGCGACGACGACCAGGCCCGGCTCTCGGCGGCGGTGCTGGCCGAGCGGTTCCGCGACCGCAAGATCGCGCTGCTGCAGGACCAGGGCGCCCCCGCGCGGCTGCTGGCCGCCGCGACGAAGGACAACCTGAACCGGATCGGCGTCAACGAGGCGCTGTTCCTGTCCTTCCAGCCCTCTGAGAAGGACGACGAGGCCCTGGCCGACCGGCTGAAGGCGGCGGGGATCGAGGTGGTCTATTACGGGGGCGACGCCGCCGAGATGGGCCGGCTCGTGAAGATCGCCGCCGACCGGGGCTACCGGCCGCAATGGTTCGGCACCTCGGCCATCGCCACGCCGGACTTCGCCAAGGTAGCGGGGCCGGCGAGCAACGGCGTGCTGATGACCTTCTACCTCGACCCGAGCCGCCAGCCGGCCGCCGCCGGGGTGGTGAAGGCGTTCAAGGCGCAGGGCATCGACCCCACGGGCTCCACGATCTACGGCTACGCCGCGCTGCAGGCGCTGGTGGCGGCGGGCAACTTCGCCCATTCGACGGAGCCGCGCCCGATCACCCAGGCGCTGCACACCGAACGGTTCGACCTCGTGCTCGGCACGGTGGGGTTCGATTCCAAGGGCGACGTCACCGCCCAGGGCTACGTCCTCTACGTCTGGAAGGACGGCAGCTTCACCCCTGCTGGAAAGTAGAGGGTTCCCAAAGGGCAAGCCCTTTGGCGGGTGCAGGGCGGAGCCCTGCGGTCAGCGAAGCGCCGCCTCGACCTCCGGCCCCCGCCCGAGCCCGCGCAACAGGTCCGCCAGATGCGGCCGCACGGTTAGCTGCAAGGCATGCAGCCGGCGCACCGCCTCGCTGAGTTCCCCTCCCCGTCCCAGCGCCGCGTCGGCGAAGGCGATCATCCGCGCGTTGGGCCAAGCGGGCTCGCGCAGGGCGTGCAGGCGCGCGACCAGCGCCCCGGCCTCCGTGTCGGGCTCCCCTTGCGCGAACAGCATCAGCAGGGCCGCCGTCGAGCGCGACAGGCCGTAATGGCAATGGACGAGGACATGGGAGGCGTCCCCGAGGTCGCCCCCGAAGGCGAGGATCGCCGCGACGTCCTCCCGCTCCGGGGGCACGAGGGTCGTGCCGTGCTTGTCGGTGCCGGGGCCGAGGCAATCGTGGAAGCGCAGGGTCGTGCGCCGATGCACGCCGTAGCCCTCGAAGGCGACCGGCTCGGGCGTGCCGGGATCGAGGAGCGAGAGCACGTGGCTGATCCCGGTCTCGCCGTGCCCCGACAATTCCTCCAGGCCGCAGACGGTGTGGAGGGTGAGGGCGGGATCAGGGGACGTGGCCATGGGCCCTCTCTTCAGGAAGCGGTGGCCATTGGCGAGCCGTATGGATCAGAACCAGGATCCACACGGTCTCGTCCACGACCTCGTAGACGATGCGGTAGCTGCGATGGGGGTTCACTTCGCGGGTCCCCGCGACCTGCCCCTCGTGCCCGAGCAGGGGAAACTCCGCGAGCCGCGCGACGGCCTCACCGAACAGACGGTCGATCTTCAAGGCGGCGGCCGGATCGCGGGCGGCGAGGTAATCCAGATCGCCGCGCGGTCCCGCTCGGCCTCCGGGGTCCAGACGATCCTCACGTGCGGTCGGCGATCCGGGCGCGACGGGCGGCGAACTCGGCCTCGACCTCCTCGTGGGAGCGCCCCCGACCCTCCCGCACCGAGGCGCGGGCCACCGCGACCTTGCGTTCGAGGAAGGCGGCGTGCTCCCGCTCCTCACGCTGGCGGCGGACGAAGTCGCGCATCAGCTCGCGCACCACCTGCGACGCGGGGCGATGGCTCGCCTCGGCCTCGGCCATGAAGGCGTCGCGCAGCTCGGCTTCGAGCTTCATGGTGAAGACGGCGGCTTTCGGCATGGCGCCCTCATGCGGTGATGACGAAGTGTATACGCCCCCTGCGACCGCGCAAAGTTCCGGCCGGGGCTGAACCGTCCTGGCCGGTGATCCGTTTCGGGACGGGTGTCGGCCATGCTACCGACCCCGGCCCATTCCCTGCGGCCACTTCCCTGCGGCACGGACGACCAACCCCCGGACGAGATGCCTTCGGACGATACGCACGCCCCAACCCGCCCCGCCTCCCCGGCCCGGCGGGGCCTCCTTTCGGCCGGTCTCGGCGCGGCGCTGACCGCGCCGCTCGCGGCGCCCGCCCTGGCGCAGGCCGCGCCGGAACTGCGCTGGCGATTGTCGTCGGCCTATTCGAAGACCCTCGACATCCTGTTCGGCGCCCCCGAATCCCTGAGCCGCATCGTCGCCGAGGCCAGCGACGGGCGCTTCCAGATCCAGGTCCAGGGGCCGGGCGAGCCGGTGCCCGCCGAGGGGCTGCTCGATGCGGTCGCCGCCGGCACGGTGGAGATGGGGCACGGCCCCGCCTCCCTCGCGGCGGGCAAGGACCCGACCTTCGCGCTCGCCACCGCCATCCCCTTCGGGCTCAACGCCCGCGGCCAGGCGGCGTGGTGGCAGGCGGGCGGCGCGGCCGAGCTGTTCGCCGAGATCTTCGCCAAGGCGGGCCTCGTCGGCCTGCCCGCCGGCAATACCGGCGCGCAGATGGGCGGCTGGTTCCGCAAGGAGATCAAGAGCCTCGCCGACCTTCAGGGCCTGAAGCTACGCATCGGCGGCCTCGGCGGGCAGGTGCTGACGAAGTTCGGCGTGCAGCCCCAGGCGGTGCCCGGCCCCGACCTCTACGCCGCCCTCGAATCGAAGAAGATCGACGCGGCCGAATGGATCGGCCCCTACGACGACGAGCGCCTCGGCCTGCAGAAGGTCGCCCCCGTCTACCACTATCCCGGCTTCTGGGAGGGTGGGGCGATGCTCCATGTCTGGATCAACGCCGAGAAGTGGAAGAGCCTGCCCAAATCCTATCAGGCGATCCTGCGGGCGGCCTGCGCCCAGGTCGGCGGGGAGGTGCAGGCGAAGTACGATGCGCGCAACCCGCGCGCCCTGCGCCGCCTCGTGGCGGGCGGCGCCCAGCTCCGCCCCTTCCCGCAGGAGGTGATGGAGGCCGCGCTCAAGAACGCCAACGAGGTCTATGCCGACCTCGCCTCCAAGAACCCGGATTTCCGCCGGGTCTACGAAGCCCTGCGGGTGTTCCGGAACGAGGAGTACCTGTGGTTCCAGGTGGCGGAGTACACCTTCGACAACTTCATGATCCGTGCCCGCGCGCGGGGCTGAGGCGTCATGGGTCGGTCACGGGGCGGGCCTAGGCAGTGGGTCATCCGAGCGGAGCGTTAGCATGAGACATCTCCCCGCCCTCACGCTCGCGGCCCTGTGCCTCACGGTGTCGGGTCCGGCGCTGGCGCAGAGCCAGGCCAACCTCAGCGCCCTGCGCGGCCTTGCCGCCGTGGCGCGGCTGCCGCAGAGCCCGGCGGGCCAGGCGGCCCTCGCCGCGAACCTGACGGTGACGGGCGACATCCAGAGCGGAGCCGCGAACCAGCCGACGCTGCTGCCCCTGCCCAAGCAGCGCCTTCTGGCCCTGAAGGATTGCTTCATCACCGACGGCAACGCGACGCAGCTCGCCGACGGCCTCGGCTCGCGGATCGGCGAAGCCTATCAGGCCAAGGCGCGCTACGCCGACCACAAGACCTTCACCAGCGTCTCGCCGGCCCTCGCCAAGCTGATCGGCTACACCAACAACGTCACGAAATCCGATTCGAACGCCGGCAAGTACTTCTTCGCCAACGGGACCCAGGACGGGAAGACGCCCGTCTCCGAGGAGGCGACGGCGATCCTGGCGAACGGGGCCGTGACGGACGTGTTCGGCCGCGCCTATGGCCGCCCCGCCGGCACGCCGGGCTCGGACGCGTTCGGCAACGCCCGCCCGGTGCAGACCCTGCCCTTCCTCACCGCCTACCGGGGCGAGGATTACTTCGGCCACCCGTCGCACAGCCTCGACTGGCTGCGCGGGCCGAACCAGAACCTCACCGACAGCCCGTCCTTCCCGAGCGGCCACACGACCTACGGCACCACGCAGTCCATGCTGCTCGCGATCCTCGTGCCGAGCCGCTACCGGCAGATGGTGGTCCGCGCCGCCGAGTACGGCAACGACCGTATCGTCGTCGGGGCGCATTACGCCATGGACGTGATCGGCGGCCGGGCGACCTCGCTCCACGCCCTGGCGCACCTGCTCGCCAACGATCCCGCCTATGTCGGGCAGATCCGCGTGAACCCGGCCGTGCTCGACCCCGCCAGCGCCGACACGGCCAAGACGGTCTCGCTCGGCGACTACCCGGCGGTGGTGAAGGCCGCCCGCGCCGAACTCGACGCCTTCGTGGCGCAGACCTGCGGCGCCGACATCGCCGCCTGCGCCGCGCAGGACCAGAGCCGGTTCAAGGACGAGGCCGCCAACGCCGCCTTCTACGCCTCGACGCAGACCTACGGCCTGCCGGTGGTCCACCCGGAGACGGCGGGCAAGACGGAGGACGTCGCGGCGCTCGCCCCCGAGGCCGGGCACCTGCTGACGGCCGCCTTCCCGGAGCTGTCGCTTGCGGACGCGAACCGCATCCTCACCGAGACCCAGGGGCCCGGCGGCGGCTTCCTCGACGACGGCTCGGAATTCGGCGTCTATTCCCGGCTGAACCTCTACGAGGCAGCCGGCCAAGCGGCCGCCCTCGTCGCGAGCCGGCGGAACGGCACGGCGCTTTCGCGCTGATCGCCCAAGAAAGCGGATCGCCCAAGAAAAAAGGCCACCCCCGAAGGAGCGGCCCGAAGTCTAGGGAGGAAACGCCCAAGGAGGGCAGCGAGAGAACGACGCCATCGCGCTCTCGCAATGCAAAACTGAGCGCAGAAACCCCGGATGACAAGGGCTTTTGGCGCAAGATTTTCCGCCTGGACTGGCACAAGCCTGAATTCAGGATCGGCCGTGCTGAAAATGTCGCAGTGCAATCGCCGATCGCGAATGCTGCCTCCGCACTTCGCGAAAGCGCCGAATCCGGCGGAACGACACGCCTCATTGCCTTGAGACAGCTTAGGATAGTTCACCTTAGCTCCCGCAAACGCTATTTCATGCGTCCAACCCCTGCGACGTCGTGTCGAATCGGCCCTGCGGCCCCGTCGTCTCGCCCTGTTCCGCCTCCCCTTCTCCCCGCGCCGCCCTAGCTCGGTCGAGGCGAATCGTGGTGGGGGTGGGTGTGGCGATACAGGGCGAGCGGGTTCGGGTGCTCAATGACGTGGAGCCGGACAGCGAGGGCCGCTACGTCCTCTACCTGCTGCAACAGGCCAACCGCGCCCGGTTCAACCCGGCCCTCGAACTCGCGATCGAGGAGGCGAACCGGCTGAAGCTGCCGGTGGTCGCCTGTTTCGGCCTGCTCGACGGCAAGAGCGGCTTCCCGGAAGCCAATGCCCGGCACTACGCCTTCCTGCTCCAGGGCCTCGCGGAGGCGAAGGTGGGGCTGGAGAAGCGCGGCATCGCCTTCGTGATGCGCAAGGCCTCCCCCGCGAAGGTCGCCATCGACCTCGCCGACGAGGCGGCGCTCCTCGTCCTCGACCGGGGTTATCTCGCGATCCAGAAGGGGTGGTACGCCGAGATCGGCAAGCATGTCCGCCGCCGCATCGTGCAGGTCGAGGGCGACGTGGTGGTGCCGGTCGAGACCGCCTCGAACAAGCACGAATTCGCCGCCCGGACCCTGCGGCCGAAGCTCAACCGGCTCTGGGACACGTTCATCGAGGACCTGAAGCCCCGCCCCGTGAAGCACAAGGCGGACACGCTCGGCCTCAAGAGCGAGATCGACGTCTCCGACCCGGACGCGGTGCTGGCGGAGATGAGCCTCGACCGGGAGGTCGGGCCGGTGAAGCGCTTCGCGGGGGGCGAGGGCGAGGCGCGCAAGCGGCTGAAGGCGTTCCTGAAGGACGGGTTCGAGGGCTACGGCGCCGGGCGCAACAAGCCCGAGGCGGCGGCGGCCTCGCACATGAGCCCCTACCTGCATTTCGGGCAGATCTCCCCCGTCGAGATCGCGCTCGCCATCCGCGAGGCCAAGGCGGGGGACGACGATGACCGCGGCGCCTACCTGGAGGAGCTGATCGTCCGGCGCGAGCTCGCCATGAACCACGTGTTCTACACGAAGGGCTACGACGAGTACGACAAGGCCGTGCCCGACTGGGCGCGCAAGACGCTGGCCGACCACGCCAAGGACGAGCGCCCGCACGCCTACACGGAAAAGCAGCTCGCGGCCGGCGAGACCCACGACCATTACTGGAACGTGGCCATGCGCGAGATGCGCGAGACCGGCTACATGCACAACCAGTTGCGGATGTACTGGGGCAAGAAGATCCTCGAATGGTCCCCTTCGCCCAAGGAGGGCTTCGCCCGCACCCTGCGGCTGAACAACCGCTACTTCCTCGACGGGCGGGACGCGAACTCCTTCACCAACGTCGCCTGGGTCTACGGCCTGCACGACCGCCCCTGGCAGCAGCGCAAGGTGTTCGGCACCGTCCGCTACCAGAGCGAGAACTCGCTGAAGAAGTTCGATGCGAAATCCTATGCGAAGGCCGTGGAGAAGCTCTGCGCGGCGGAGGACTGAACGCCCTCGCGCTCCGTCCCCCGGCCCGCTAAGCCTTCTGCGACGCGGGATACGAAGGACGGCGATGGCGGCGCAGCGGGAGTCGGAGACGGACGAGGCACCGAGAGTCCGGTCCCGCACCGGTCGCTCCATCGCCCGGCTCCGGTCCGCCTCCATGGACGCCTATCCGCTGTGGCGCTCGCGGCTATTGTTCCTCGTGGGAGGCATCTGCGTCGGCCTCGCGGCGGTGGTGATGGCCAAGGGCGCGGACCTCGCGCAGGAGGGGTTCAAGGCGCTCACCGCCCCTTCCCCGCTCATCGCCCTGGTGCTGACGCCGGCCGGCTTCGCCCTGGCGGCGCTCCTCGCCAAGACCGTGTTCCCGAACTCGCAAGGCTCGGGCATCCCCCAGGTCATCGCCGCGCGGCACGCCCGCGACGCCCGGTTCCGCCACGGGCTGATCTCCCTGCGGGTCGGGTTCGGCAAGGTGATGGTGCTGTTCCTCGGCCTGCTCTGCGGCGCCTCGGCGGGGCGCGAGGGGCCGACGGTGCAGGTCGGCGCGGTGATCATGGCCGCCTTCGGCCGCCTGACGCCGGACCGGCTGCCGGGCCTGCTGCTGGCGGGCGGCGCGGCCGGGGTGGCGGCGGCCTTCAACACGCCGCTCGCCGGCATCGTGTTCGGCATCGAGGAGCTGGGCCGGGCCTACGAGGCGCGCTCCTCCGGGCTGATCGTGGCCGGCATCGTCGCCGCCGGCCTGACCTCCCTGTGGCTCATGGGCAATTACACCTATTTCGGCACGACCCCGGCCGTCCTGCCCCTCTCGGCGGGGTGGATCGTCCCGGTGCTCGCCGTGCTCGGCGGGCTGGCGGGCGGAGTGTTCAGCCGCCTCGTGATCCTGTTCGCCCGGGGCCTGCCGGGGCGGGCGGGCCGGTTCGTCAGCCGTCGGCCGATCCTGTTCGCCGCCGCCTGCGGCCTCGCGGTGGCCCTGTGCGGGCTCGCCACGCACGGGGCGGCCCACGGCACGGGCTACGAGGAGGCGCGCAACATCCTGCACGGCGACGCCCCGGCGAGCCTCCTCTACGCGCCGCTGAAATTCCTCGCGACGGTGCTGAGTTCGGTGAGCGGCATCCCCGGCGGGCTGTTCGCGCCCTCGCTGGCGGTCGGGGCGGGGCTCGGGGGGATGCTGCACCCGTTCGTGCCGGACGTGCCGGTGGGCGCGGTCGTGCTGGTCGGGATGGTGGCTTACCTGACGGGGGTGCTGCAGGCGCCGATCACCAGCTTCGTCATCGTCACCGAGATGACCCAGAACCACGCCCTGATGATCCCGCTCATGGTGGCGGCGCTGATCGCGGACGCGGCCTCGAAGGCGGTCTGCCGCACCGGGCTCTATCACACCCTGGCCGAGATCATGCTGGAACGCGCCGACGTGCCGGCCGAGCCCGTCACCCGCACCGCCTGAGAATAAAGGCTTCTTTCGGGGCCCGCGCGACGGAACAGTCGCGCTTGCACGCCGGTTGAGCTTGCGAGCGTGACTCGCCCGGCTGTCCCGCCGGGCCAAGGGAGGTTGCCTGATGACCCTTCTGAAATGGGCCCTGATCTGCTTCGTGATTTCGCTGATCGCGGGTGGCCTCGGCTTCACCGGCATCGCGTCGGGCGCGGGCTCGCTGGCCCGGATCCTGTTCGGCCTGTTCCTGATCGTGGCGATCGTGATCGTGGTCATCGCCTTCGCCGTCGGGCAGGTGGTGTTCTAGCCCCATGCGCGGGCGCGTCTGCCTCGTCACGGGCGCGACGGGCGGCATCGGCTACGAGACGGCCCTCGGGCTCGCGCGCCGCGGCGCGCGGGTCGGCCTCGTCGGGCGCGATGCGAACAAGCTCGCCGGCTGCGCGGACAGGATCCGCGCGGCGGCGCCCGAGGCGCGGGTGGACACCTACCGCGCCGACCTCTCCTCGCAGGCGGAGATCCGCCGCCTCGCGGGCGAGGTCCGCGCGGCCTGCCCGCAGCTCCATGTGCTCGTGAACAACGCGGGCGCCATCTTCGACCGCCGCGAGACGACCGTCGACGGCATCGAGCGCACCTGGGCCCTCGACCATCTCGGCTACGTGCTGCTGACCCTCGAACTCCTCGACACGATGGCGGCGACGGCGGGGTCCGGCGGCAAGCCCCGGATCGTCAACGTCGCTTCCGCAGCGCATTACCGAGGGCATATCGACTTCGCCGACCTCGGCGGGGTGAAGTCCTTCGGCCCGATGCGGGCCTATTCGCAGGCCAAGCTCGGCAATGTGCTGTTCACCTACGCCCTGGCCCGGCGCCTCGCCGGACGGGGCATCACCGTGAACTGCCTGCATCCGGGGGTGGTCGATACGGGCTTCGCCAAGAACACGGGCGGCCTGTTCGGCATGGCCTGGAACCTCGTCCGCCCCTTCCTCATCAACCCGGAGAAGGGCGCGCGCACCTCGCTGCACGTCGCCACCGCGCCGGAGCTCGACGGCGTGACGGGGCGCTACTTCTCCCATGCCAAGCCCAAGACCTCGTCCTCGGAAAGCCGGGACGAGGCGGTGCAGGAGCGGCTCTGGCGGCTGAGCCTCGATCAGGTCGGCCGGGACGCCTGAGGCAAAAGCCTCAGGCGGCGACCGCCCGTGCGGCCTCGGGCTTGGCCTGGATCTCGATGAACACCCGCTTCACGTCCGGGTCGCGGGCCTTCAGCGCCTTGTCGAGCCGCGAGACCGTCGCCTCCACCGCCCCGGCGGTGAGGTCGTCGGCCATGTCGAGGCTGAGATTCACGAGGATGTCGCTCGGCCCGAGATGCTGGGTCAGCACCTCGTTCACATGCATCACCCCCGGCTCGTCGCGCACGATCTCGTCGATGGCCTTCACCAAGGCGGGGTCGGCGGCCTCGCCGATGAGGAGGCCGTGGGTTTCCACCATCAGGAACACCGCCATCCCCACGAGGACGAGGCCGATGCCGATGGAGGCCGCCCCGTCGAGGGCGGGGTTCTCCAGAAAATGCGCCAGCAGCACGCCCGCCAGCGCGATGAGCAGGCCCGCCAGGGCCGCCGTGTCCTCCGCGAGGATGGTGAACAGGCTCGGATCCTTGCTGCGCCGGATCGCGTGGATCGCCGAGTGCTTGCCCTTCTCGGCCCAGAACTGCTTCATCGCCACCGTCCACGAATAGCCTTCCGCCACGATGGAGAAGCCGAGGATGGCGAGGTTCACGGTGAGGCCGGGGATGGTGTAGCCGAAGAGGTGGGCGTCCCTGTCCGGCTCGGGATGCAGCATCCGCTCGACGCCCTCGTAGATGGCGAACAGGCCGCCGCCGAGGAAGATCATCAGCGCCACGACGAAGGCGTAGAAATACACCTCGCGCCCGTAGCCGAAGGGGTGGCGGGCGTCGGCGGGCTTCACGGACCGCTTGAGGCCGATGAGGAGGAGGATCTGGTTGAGGGTGTCCACCACCGAGTGGACGCCCTCGGCGATCATCGCCGTCGAGCCGGTGAGGAAGCCGCCCACGAACTTCGCCGCCGCGATGGCGAGGTTGGCCCCCGCCGCGGCGTAGATCGCCCCCGTGCTCTCGTGTGCCACCCGTCGCGCCCTCCCGCGCCCGGTCGGCGCCGGGAGAGAAGGAGCTTGGCCTCGCAGCGGTTCCCATCCAGTGGACGCCCGCCCCCGCGCCGTGCATCGTGCCGGCCTGACTGGGAGGCAGCATGGCGGACACGGCCTACGACCCGAACAACATCTTCGGGAAGATCCTGCGGGGCGAGATGCCCGCGCACAAGGTCTACGAGGACGAGCACACCCTGGCCTTCATGGACGTGATGCCCCAGGGCGAGGGCCACACCCTCGTCATCCCGAAGGCGCCCTCGCGGGGGCTCCTCGATGCCACGCCGGAGACGCTCGCCGCGCTGATGCGCAGCGTCCAGACCGTCGCCCGCGCGGTGAAGGCGGCCTTCGCCGCCGACGGGCTGACGGTCTTCCAGTTCAACGAGGCGGCGGGCGGACAGACGGTGTTCCACCTGCACGTCCACATCATCCCCCGGCGGGAGGGCGTGCCCCTGAAGCGCCACGAGGGCGGCATGGCCGATCCGGCGCTGCTCGCCGCCCATGCGGAGAAGATCCGCGCGGCGCTCGCCGGCTGAGCGGGCCTCCGCCCGTCAGATCGCGGGCGCGGCGGCCTCCATCATCTGCGCGAGGCGGCGGCGGAGGGCGGCGTTCTCCGCCTCCAGTTCGCCGACCCGGCGCAGCAGGGCGGTCATGGTCAGGTCGGGGGCGGTCTCGGGGCTCTCCGCGGCGTTGTCGAAGGTCACGCCGATCCCGTCCTCCCGGCGCCAGCGCAACTGCGCGCGGAAGGTGCGCTCCTTCTGCGGGATGAAGAGATCGAACTTCTCCGGCAGCGTCGCGGTCTCGCTGAGCAGCAGGCGTGCCCCGGTGCTCGACATGTCGCGCACCAGACAATCGATGCTCGACGAACCGTTGTTGAAGTGGATTCGTCCCTTCAAAAACACCCGGAGGCGGGGCTGCCTTCGTTGTTCAATGGACATGCGACGAGTTCCAATATGCGCGAACACGGCCACTGTGCCGAACGCGAGTTAAGGAATATTCGCCATGATCCCCGACCGCGCTACGCGATGAAGCGCCGGTCGACCGTCTGAAACAGGTAGAAGCCGTTGAAGCGCACGGCGGTGTCGGCGGCGCGGCCGTCGAAATCGAGGGGCGGACGACAGCCGTCATCGAGCTTGCCGCCGAAGGTCCAACGGCCGGACCCGATGAAGGGCGGCACCGCGCTCGATTCGGGGACGGCGCAGCACAGGCCCTCCACCTCGGTCAGCCGGAAGAGGTTGTAGTTTCGCATCGGAAACCCTCCGCTAGGCCGCCCTCGGAGGCCGATCTTCGCTGCGTTGCGAAGAATCAGCTTGACCGTGTTCATAATGGCACAATGGGCCACGTTTGTGACGGTCAGGTTTCAGGGATGTTACGCGCCCACTCCTCCAGCCAGATGCGGGCCGATCCGTCGGACGGGGCGCGCCAATCGCCCCGGGGCGAGAGGGCCCCGCCCGCCACCACCTTCGGCCCGTTGGGGATGGCCGAGCGCTTGAACTGGCTGAAGGCGAAGAAGCGCTTCAGGAACACGCCGAGCCAGATCCGGATCTCCGGCAGGCCGTAGGCGATGCGCTTGTCGGCGGGGAAGTCCGGCGGCCACGCGCCGCGCTCCGCGTCGCCCCAGGCATGGAGGGCGAGGAAGGCGATCTTCGACGGGCGGAACCCGTAGCGCAGGGTGTAGAACAGGGTGAAGTCCTGCAGGGCGTAGGGGCCGATGGCGGCCTCCGTGCTCTGGGGCGCCTCGTCGGCCTCCGCAGGCACCAATTCCGGCGAGATCTCGGTGTCGAGGACGGCCCGGAGCACCCGGCCTTCCTCGGTGCTGAAGGCGTCCGTCGCAATGACCCAGCGGATCAGGTGCTGGATCAGCGTCTTGGGCACGCCGGCGTTGACGGCGTAGTGGCTCATCTGGTCCCCGACGCCGTAGGTGCACCAGCCGAGCGCCAGTTCCGACAGGTCGCCCGTGCCGATCACGAGGCCCCCCGCGTGGTTGGCGAGGCGGAACAGGTAATCGGTGCGCAGGCCCGCCTGCACGTTCTCGAAGGTGATGTCGTAGACCTTCTGCCCCGCCGCGTAGGGATGGCCCATGTCGGCGAGCATCCGCTCGGCGGCGGGGCGGATGTCGATCTCGGCGGCCGTGGTGCCGAGCCCCTTCATCAGCGCGTGGGCGTTGGTCTTGGTGCCCGCCGAGGTGGCGAAGCCCGGCATCGTGTAGGCGAGGATGTCCGAGCGCGGATAGCCCAGCCGGTCGAAGGCCTTGGCGGCGACGATCAGGGCATGGGTCGAATCGAGGCCGCCGGAGATGCCGATCACGACCTTCTTCGTGCCGGTGGCCTCCAGCCGCTGCGCGAGGCCGGCGACCTGGATGTTGTAGGCCTCGTAGCAATCCTGCGCGAGGCGGGCCGCTTCGTTCGGCACGAAGGGGAAGCGCTCCACCTTCCGCATCAGGCCGAGATCCCCGTCTGGGGGATCGACCCGGAACGGCACCCGGCGCCAGGGGCCGGGGGGCGCGGCGCGGGCGTCGTCATCGAAGCTGCCCGCCTGCAGGCGCTCCTGCGCGATCCGGTCGAGGTCGATGTCGGCCAGCGTCGCCACCGGCTTCCAGGCGAAGCGCTCGCCCTCGGCGAGGCGCTCGCCGCACTCGTCGATGCTGGTCTGCCCGTCCCAGGCGAGGTCGGTGGTCGATTCGCCGTGGCCGGCGGCGGCGTAGAGGTAGGCGCAGGCCCCGCGCATGGAGGCCCCGCGCGACAGCAGGGCCCGCGCATCGGCCCGGCCGACGGTGATCGGGCTGCCGGAGGGGTTGGCCAGCACCGTCGCCCCGGCGAGGGCCGCGTCCATGCCCGGCGCCCGGGGCACCCACAGATCCTCGCAGATCTCGATGCCGACCACGAGGCCCGGCACATCCTGCGCCTCGAACAGGAGGTCCGTGCCGAAGGGAATCGCTTGGCCCCCGACCGTGATCGTCTCGCCCGTGATCCCGCTGCCGGAGGCGAAATGGCGCTTCTCGTAGAACTCGCGGTAGTTCGGCAGGAAGGACTTGGGCACGGCGCCGAGGAGCCGCCCGCCCTGGATCGCGAGGGCGCAATTATAAAGACGGTGACGCCAGCGCAGCGGCGCCCCGACGATCAGCAGCGGCCGCAGGGAGGCCGTGCGCGCGGCAAGGTCTCCGGCCGCCGCCGCGACGGCGTCGAGGAGCGTCTGCTGCAACAGCAGGTCCTCGATGGCATAGGCCGAGAGCGCCAGTTCCGGGAACACGGCCAGGGCCGCGCCCTCCCCATGGCAGGTCTCGGCCAGGGCGAGGATCTGCTGGGCGTTGCGCGCCGGATCCCCCGGATGGCTGCGCCCGGTGCAGGCGGCGACGCGGGCGAAGCCGTGCCGGTACAACGACCGGAAGGCCCTCTGGGACTCGCTTGGGTTCGACACGTACCGGCCCGTCTCCGAAACTCCGCGCATCCTTAATATGGGGCGCCGGTTCGCTCCAGCGAACGCCCGCGCCGAAAGCCCCCGTTAACGCTGACGCTTCTAACTCTAACGAGCCGCCGACGGCCGGTGGCCCTGTATTCAGCGTCTCATTGGAAACCCATGCGCGCATCGGGACGACCCCCGCACTCCCACCGTGACCCTGCCCGCCCGGTGCGGGGCGGTGACCGTTCCGGGCTGTCGCTCGGGGCGCTCGCCCACCGCCTGATGGCGTTGCGCGCCAGCCTCACCCGCCGCCTCGCGGGCAGCGCCGCCGGCCCGTCGCGGGTCGGCTACGGCACGCCCGGCCGCCGGGCCGAGCCGAGCTGGCTGACGCCCCCCACCGCCATGGTCGGCCGCGAGGGTCTTGAGCGCGCCCCGCGCCCCGAATGGGCGGACGAGATGGCCCCGGCCGCGCCGTCCTGGCCGTCGGACGTGTTCGATGACCGGGCGATGCCGCCCCTGCCCCGCGCCGAGAGCCGCATCGACCGTCAGGCCTCCACCCCCGGCGTGCTGGTGCGCCAGCCCCGCCGGCCCGACGCCATCGCGCCGGAGGAGCCCTTCGTCGTCACCTCTTCGGCCGCCTCTTCGGCCGCCCCTTCGCCTGCCCCCTTCGCCGCCCCCGCCGCCCCGGGGCAGGCCTCCTCCGTGCGCTACGTCCGCACGCCCGATTCGGTGCTGCAGGAGCGCCGCCAGCGGGCCCTGGAGGCCGAGCGCGTCGCCCTGGAGCGCGCCCGCGCCGAGGCGCAGGCCGCCGCCCTGGCGGTCGAGACCGAGCGCCGCGCCCGCGAGGACGCCTCCGCCGCCGAGCCCGCCCGCGCCGAATCCCTCCTGGCCGAGGCCGGCGTGCCGCGCTGGCAGCAGCCCTTCGTCGCCAATCCCGGCGTCCGCTACTTCCGCACCCCGGACCGCCGCCCGGTCGCCGTGGCCCCCGCGCCCGTTCCGGCCCCGGTCGCCCCGCCCGAGCCGCGCGACTGGTCCGACCTGTCCGACTGGTCGCAGGCGCAGCCCTGGTTCGGCGGGGACGATTGGTCCTCCGTCGATGTCTGGGCTTCCCTCGACGCTCCGGCTCCCGCGCTGGAGGTCGCGCCGCCGGCCCCCGAGACCGTGGTCGCCGTGCCCCTCGACATCTCGCTGCTGCGCGCCCTGCCGCCCAAGCCGGCCTACGTCCTCGACCGCCTCGTGCGCTTCGACCAGCCGCCCCGCCCCGCCGACGCGCAGGACAACGGGCGCGAGCCCGAGCCGGCGGCGGCTGAAAAGCCCGGCCTGTCCCTGGTCTTCGGCCCGCATCAGGCCGCCGCGTCTACTCCCGCCCCTGCCCCGGCCCCGCGCAAGCCGGCGATGCCCTGCGCCATGGCGGCGCGGGCCGCGATCCGCGCGGGCTTCCAGCCCGCCCCGGTCGTCCCGGCGGCGCCCGCTCCCGTTGCGGTCTCCATGCCGGCCCCAATGCCGGCCCCAATGCCGGCACAAGCCGAGGAGCGGGTGGTGATCCCGCTTGCCCCCCGGCCCGTGCTCCTGCGCGGCCGTGCCGCCCCGGCGCCCGAGCCCACCCCCGAGCCGGAGGTGGTCGAGGTCCAGGCCGCGCCCGTCGAGGAGATCGCGATCCCGGCGCCCGTCGCCGCCGCGCCGGAGGCCGCCCCGGCGAACCTGCCCCTCGTGGCCGCCCGTCCGCGCATGATCGCGGCGCCGCGCCACCTGGAGATCGCCTCCTTCGACAACGCCGATTACGAGCTGCCCTCCCTCGACCTCCTCGCCCTGCCGGCCCCCAATGCCAGCGAGGAAGTCGATGCCGACGTGCTGGAGCAGAACGCCCTCAACTTGCAGCAGACGGTGCAGGATTTCGGCGTGCGCGGTGACATCCTCGCCGTGCGTCCGGGCCCGGTCGTGACCCTGTACGAGTTGGAGCCGGCGCCCGGCACCAAGTCGAGCCGCGTCATCGCCCTCTCGGACGACATCGCCCGCTCCATGTCGGCGGTCTCGGCCCGTGTCGCCGTGGTCCCCGGCCGCAACGTCATCGGCATCGAACTGCCGAACGAGGTGCGCGAGACCGTGTACCTGCGCGAACTCCTCGCCTCCGAGGATTTCGTGGACTCGAAGCACAAGCTCGCCCTGTGCCTCGGCAAGAACATCGGCGGCGAGCCGATCATCGCCGACCTCGCCCGCATGCCTCACCTGCTCGTCGCCGGCACCACCGGCTCGGGCAAGTCGGTCGCCATCAACACCATGATCCTGAGCTTGCTCTACCGGCTGAAGCCGGAGGAGTGCCGCCTCATCATGGTCGACCCCAAGATGCTGGAACT
>Ga0182229_1000173_pt1 | contig 16538 bp, 14 predicted proteins | sample G6R1MG_32_FD_129663 | JGI IMG/M metagenome (GOLD analysis project Ga0182229, IMG submission 129663) | Miscanthus phyllosphere microbial communities from Michigan, USA - G6R4_MAIN_07NOV2016_LD1 MG | ecosystem: Host-associated > Plants > Phyllosphere > Phylloplane/Leaf | place: USA: Michigan...
CGTATTGCAGGAGCCACGTCGCCGGGTCCGCCTGGGACATGCTGAACGCGTACATCTCCATGTCCGCGTAGAAATGCGGGAACGTGTCCGGGTTGGCGGGGTCTGAGGAGAAGAACACCGAGCCGGTGATCGACTTCAGCTCGATCTCGATGCCCGCCTTGGCGGCGGCCTGCTTGATGATCGCCTGGGTCTTCTGGCGGGGGGCGTTGATCGAGGTCTGGAACAGCAGCTTCAGCCGCTTGCCGTCCTTGGCGCGGATGCCGTCCGATCCCTTCGTCCAGCCGGCTTCGTCGAGGAGGGCGTTGGCCTTGGCCGGATCGAAGGCGTAGCGCGTGCTCTTCGAGACGAAGCGCTCCGGCCCGTTCACCGAGTTGGCGGTGGCCCGGCCGGTGCGGCCGTAGATGTAATCCTGGATCGACTTGCGATCGAGGAGCAGGTTGAGGGCCTGGACGACCTTCGGATCGGAGAAGGCGGGGTGCGTGGTCTTGAGGGAGGAGCGCTCGCCATCGACCTCGACGGTCGGATCGGTGGCGTTGAGGAGCACGAATTCGAGCTTGCCGCCGTAGACGACGTCCACCCGGCCCTTGCCCCCCGTCTCCAGGCGCTTGAGCACCTCGTCCTCGACCAGCAGGTTCCAGGCGTAATCGTATTCGCCGGTCTGGATCACGGCGCGGGCCGCCGAGACGGCGTCGCCGCCGCCCTTCATCTCGATCGTGTCGAAATACGGCCGGTTCGGAAGATGGTAGTTCGGGTTGCGCGCGCCGCGCACGATGTCGCCGGGGCGGAACTCCACGAACGTGTACGGGCCGGTGCCCACGGGGGCGAGGTTCTGCGGCGCCTCGCGGGATTTGGCGCCGGTATAGGCGGCGAAGATATGCTTGGGCAGGATCGCGCCGACATTGCCCACGAAGGCGTCGCTCCAATAAGGCGTCGGCTTGTCGAACAGGATGCGGACGCGCAGGTCGTCGATCTTCTCGACCTTGCAATCCTTGTAGGAGCCGATCGTCACCGCCGCCGTGGCGGGGTCGCGGGCGTATTCCCAGGTGAAGACGAGGTCGTCGGCGGTGAGCGGCTTGCCGTCGTGCCACGTCACGCCCGGCTTGATCGTCCACACCACGGAGCGCCCGTCCGCCGCGAGGCCGCCATTCTCCTTCGAGGGGATCTCGGCGGCGAGCACCGTCGCGAGGTTGCCGTCCGCATCCCAGGCCGCCAGGGGCTCGTAGAAGATACGGCAGGCCTCCTGATCCTTGGTGCCGATGGCGAAATGCGGGTTGATGAGCGTCGGGGCCTGCCACCACAGCAGCCGCAGGGCGCCGCCGCCGCCCGCCTTGGTCGGCTTGTAGCCGGCCCGGAGGTCGCTCGCCATCGCCACGCCGTTCCCGGCCAGCATCAGCCCGGCCATCGGCGCGGTGAGGCCCACGGCCACCATGCGGCGCACGAAGGCGCGCCGCGAGAGGCCACCGGACCGGACCCGTCCGATGAGGTCGTGCAGATCCCGCTCGTCCATGAAGCTCAGCCTGTTCCCAAATGTCGGCGCCGCGCGCACAGCATCATTCCCATGGCGCCCTTGGCAAGGGTTGCGCCAGTGACGCTTCAACCTGAGCATGTATTTTTCCCGTGCTTTGCTTGGCTCCGAGAGGATGGAATGGATAACCGCAACGCCGTGTGGCGCCACGTCGACGCCCGGAAGGACCGGCTGATCGCCCTGTCCGACCGCGTCTGGGCCATGCCGGAGGTCTGCTACACGGAGGCGCGCTCCTGCGCCGAGCATGTCGCGGAGCTGCGGCACCAGGGCTTCCGGATCACCGAGCAGGTGGCGGGCATCCCCACCGCCGTGATGGGCGAGGCGGGCGAAGGCGGACCGGTCATCGCCTTCCTGGGCGAGTACGACGCCCTGCCGGGCCTCTCGCAGGAGGCGGGCCTCGCGGAGCATCGCCCCGTCGAGGCCGGGGGCCACGGGCATGGCTGCGGCCACAACCTCCTGGGGTCGGCGGCGCTGCTGGCCGCCACGGCGGTGAAGGACTGGCTGGCCGAGACCGGCACGCCGGGCCGCGTGCGCTATTACGGCTGCCCGGCGGAAGAGGGCGGCGCCGCGAAGGCGTTCATGGTGCGCGCGGGTGCCTTCGCCGACGCCGACATCGCGATCTCCTGGCATCCGGCGAGCTTCTGGGAGGTGGCGCCCCCGGTGGCGCTCGCCAACACCCGCGCCGATTTCGTCTTCACCGGGCGCACCGCCCACGCGGCGGCGGCCCCGCATCTCGGCCGCTCGGCGCTGGATGCCGTCGAGCTGATGAGCGTCGGCGTGAACTACATGCGCGAGCACATGCCCTCCGACGCGCGGGTGCATTACGCCTATCTCGACGCGGGCGGCATCGCCCCGAACGTCGTCCAGGCGAGCGCGCGGGTGCGCTACTCGATCCGCGCCGGCGACCTGCCCGGCATGCTCGCCCTGGTGGAGCGGGTGAAGAAGATCGCGCAGGGCGCCGCGCTGATGACCGAGACCAGCGTCGAGGTGCGGATCGTCAGCGCGGTCTCGAACCTCCTCGGCAACACGCCCCTGGAACAGGCGCTCCACGGGGTGATGGAGGATCTCGGCCCGCCGCATTTCGACGAGGCCGACCGCGCCTTCGCCGAGGCGATCCGGGGGACGCTCGGCGAGGGCGACATCGATGCCGTGTTCCGCGCCATCGGGATGCCGCGCACCGAGGCACCGCTGGCCGATTTCCTCGTGCCCCTCGACGCGCCGAGGAAGCCGGCGGTCGGCTCCACGGACGTGGGCGACGTGAGCTGGGTCGTGCCCACGGTCCAGGCCCATGCCCCGACCGTGGCGGTGGGCACGCCGTTCCACACCTGGCAGGTGGTGGCCCAGGGGAAGAGCCCGGCGGCCCACAAGGCGATGGTGCAGGTGGCCAAGGCGATGGCCGCCACCGGCACCCTCGCCCTCACCGATGCGGGCCTGCGCGAGGCCGCCCGGCAGGACCTCGTCCGCCGCCGGGGCGCGGAGGGCTATGTCAGCCCCCTGCCCCCGGAGGTCGAGCCGCCGCTGAGGATGTCGCTGGCCTGACCCGGCGTCGGCTCAGAGGGCCGACCGGCGCGCGCTGAGGGCGGCGTGCCGGTTCACGTCCTTGTACAGGAGGTAGCGGAAGGGGCCGGGCCCGCCCGCGTAGCAGGCCTGCGGGCAGAAGGCGCGCAGCCATAGGAAGTCGCCGGCCTCGACCTCGACCCAGTCGCGGTTGAGCCGGTAGACCGCCTTGCCTTCCAGTACGAACAGGCCGTGCTCCATCACATGGGTCTCCTCGAAGGGGATCGAGGCCCCCGGCCGAAGGGTCACGATGTTCACGTGCATGTCGTGGCGCAGGTCGTCGGGGGAGACGAACCGGGTCGTCGCCCAGGCGCCGTCGGTGCCGGGCATGCTCGCGGGCTCCACGGCGGATTCGTGCGTCACGAAGGCGTCGGGTGCGTCGAGGCCGGCGGCGCCCTCGTAGGCCTTGCGGATCCAGTGGAAGCGGGCCGGGCCCTCTCCGTCGTTGCGCAGGCTCCAGGCGGCGCCCGGCGGGCAATAGGCGTAGCTGCCCGGCCGCAGGGCGTGCGCCCGCCCGTCGAGCACGAGGCGCGGTGTGCCCTCCACCACGAACAGCACGCCCTGCGCCTGGGGATCGGGCTCGGGCCGCTCGCTGCCGCCGCCGGGGGCGACCTCCATCAGGTATTGCGCGAAGGTCTCCGCGAAGCCCGACAGGGGCCGCGCGAGGATCCAGGCCCGGCTCCGCTCCCAGCCCGGCAGGAGGCTCGTGACGATGTCGCTCATCACCCCGTGGGGCAGCACGGCATAGGCTTCGGTGAAGACGGCCCGGCCGGTCATCAGAGCCGTTTGCGGCGGCAGGCCCCCGCAGGCGGGGTTGTAGGACGGCGCGGTCATGAATGTCTCCCGGTTCGGGGGCGGCGGTCGCCACCGTCGCCACGCCATGGCCGATCAGGGCCCTGAGGCCCCGGACAGTCATGCCGCGCCAATGAGACGTCAAATATCTTTTACATTGCCGTCCAGACGAGCGCGGTATTGATCAGGGGGGTGGCTCGCCCACGAGGCCGCGCAACGCCGCCGTCACGAGCAGGCGCGTCATGCGCGGCACGTCGTCGGGGGAGATCGGGCCGAGCCCGTTCGTCTCCCCGAGATGCACCATGCCGTGGACGCTCGCCCAGAGCGCCTTCACCGCGATGGGAATCTCGGCCTCCGGAATGCGCCCGGTCTCCTTGAGCACGCCGCCGATCAGCCCGAACAGGGCCGCGATCTCGTCCGCCATCTCCGGCGGCGTGTCCGAGACGCGGGGGGCGAGCATGGCGGTCCAGGCATTGCGGCGCAGCCGCGCGAACCCGGCATAGGCGTCCGCCAGGGCGAGCAGCCGCTCCGTCGCCGGGGCGCCGGCGCTGCGGTCCAGGGAGGCTTCGAGCACCCGCCGCAGGTCGCGCATGGTGATGGCGTTGGCTTCGAGCCGCAGCGCCTCCAGGTCGCCGAACGCGTTGTAGACGGCCCCCACCGACATGCCCGCGCGCTCGGCGACGGCCCGCGCGGTTAGGGCCTCCAGCCCGCCCTGCTCGATCAGTTCGAGGGCGATCCGCGCGAGGGCGAACCGCTCCTCGGCCCGCGTCAGGTCGGATTTGGACGGGCGGCCCAATTTTTTTGGAACGTTGTTCACGAAAAGCCTTGCATCGGAGTTCGAGGCGGGTATATCTCATTTCGTGAACGGCGTTCAAGTTAGCTCGCGAGGCGGGCCGGCCGTTCCCTCGAAAGGGGTGTCACATGTTGAAGACCCTGAGCGACCTGCTGCGCGGCACGGTCGCCGACCAAGCCCAGGCCATCCACGACGCCAATGCCGTCGTCCTGCTGCGGCAGCAGATCCGGGACGCCGCCGGGGCGCTGGCGGTGGCGCGGCGCGAGCTGGCGATCGCCATGGCCCACCAAGCAGGCGAGACCCGCGCCGTGGAGGCCCTGACCGAGCGCGCCGTCGCGCTGGAGGAATCCGCCGCCAAGGCGCTGGCCGATGGGCGCGAGGACCTCGCGACGCAGGCCGCGATCCGCATCGCGGCCCTGGAGGACGAGGTCGCCGACCGGCGCGCGGCGCTGGACGGGTTCGCGGCGGACGTGGCCCGCCTGCGCCGCCTCGTGGAGGATGGCGAGCGCCGCCTGCGCGACCTGGATCGCGGGCTGCAGGCGGCCCGCGCCACGGAGGCCGTCCGCCGGGCGGGGGCCAACGGCCGGCGCGGCATCGCCCACGCCTCGGGCGCCCTGCAGGACGCGGAGGCGACCCTGGTGCAGCTGCGCGGACGCCAAGCCGCCGAGGCCGACATCGACACCGCGCTCGCCGCCCTCGACGGGGCCCCGCACGCCATCGAGGAACGCCTCGACGCGGCCGGCTACGGGAAGATCCGCACCGATCCCGCCGCGATCCTCGGGCGCATCCGCGCCAAGGCCGCCTGACCCCGCCCCCTCCCCGTAACCCCCCAAAAGGACCACGCCCATGACCCCCCAGATGCCCCACACCCCCGCCTGGAAGGCCTTCACCTTCGTCAGCTTCGGCCTCGCCGTCGCCATGCTCGGCATCGGCGTGTTCTTCGCCGCCATCGACACCTGGACGAAGGGCTATCTCGCCATGGCCGCGCTGCTGTCGCTGAGTTCGGCCTTCACCCTGGCCAAGACCCTGCGCGACGAGCACGAGACCAACCGCCTGATCAACCGCATCGAGAACGCCGAGACCGAGCGCACCCTACGCGAGGCGATCCCCGGCCGCGTGTGAGGCGCAGGCCGGGCTACCGGACCCGCCAGAGCGCGCCGACGCAGGCGAGGTTGGCGAGGCTCAGGGCGAGCAGGAGCCACCACAGGGCGTCGGGTCCGGCCTGGGTCAGCACGAAGGCCCCGGCCGGCGGGGCCAGCGCCTGCGCGACCAGCCCCGGCCGGGCGAGGCGGCCGACCACGAGCGGGTAGCGCGCCGGGCCGAACAGCGCGAGGGGTACCGTCCCCCGCGCGATCGAATAGATCCCGTTGCCGCCGCCGTAGAGCACCAGCCAGACCCCGACGCCGGGCAGGCCGAGGGCGAGCAGCCCGAGGCCGAGGGCCACGAGGGTGAGGGCCGCCGTCAGGGTCCAGAGCGGGTGATGCCGTCCCTTGAAGGACATCTCCACGATGCGGGCGCCCACCTGCGCCGGGCCGATCAGCGCCCCGTAGGAGACGGCCGAGGCCAGGGCGACGCCCCGCGCCTGGAGCAGCGTCAGCAGATGCACCGACACCAGCGACATGATCGCGCCACCGAGGATCAGCACCCCGGCGAAGAGCAGGAAGGCCCGCCATTCCGAGGCCGAGAGCGGGCCGGCGCCCCCTGTCCGGTGCTCCGCCGCCGCCGGCAGCGCGGGGGCTTTCGGGATGAGCCAGAGCACCAGCGGCAGGGTGATCCCGAGATGCAGCCCGGCATAGGCGAGGCAGGTGCCGCGCCAGCCGACCTGGGCGACGAGGAACGCCGAGAGCGGCCAGCACACGGTGCTCGCGAACCCGCCCCACAGGGTCAGGGTGGTGATCGCCGGCCGCGCCTGCGCGCCGTAGAGGCGTCCCAGGGTGGCGAAGGCCGGATCGTACAGGCCGCAGCCCATGCCGAGGCCGAGGAGCAGCCAGCCGGCGAGGTAGACCGGCAGGGCCGGGGCCAGGGCCAGGATGGTGAGCCCGGCCGCCAGGAGCAGCGCCGCCGCGGCCAGCACCGGGCGGCCCCCGTGGCGGTGGATCGCCACCCCGACATGGGGCGAGGCGAAAGCGGCGGCGAGCAGGCCGAGGGCGAGGCCGCCGACCACCCAGGCCAGGGGCCATCCGGTGTCCCCGGCGATCGGGCCGGCGAGCACCGCCGGCAGGTAGAACGAGGAGCCCCAGGCGAGGATCTCCACGATGCCGAGGGCGGAGATCACCGGCCAGCGCCGGGCCTCGGGCAGGGGCGGGCTACCGGGGGCCACGCGGCGTGGCGGGACGGCGCGGGCGGGCGCGAAGCGGGGGCCGTGGCATCGGGGGGACCGTGAGCGTGACGTCGTGCCTGTACCACGCGGGGAAGGCGGACGACACGATCGCGCGGGAGGACTTCCGCGCGGCCCCGGAATTTGGCATCCTCGTCGCGTGACCCTCCGGCTCGCCCTCCGGCGACTGTTGCCGCTCCTCGCGGTCCTCAGCCTCGCCCTGACGCCGGTGGCCGCCCCTGCGGCCACCGCGGGGATGCACGCGCCGATGGCGTCGAGCCACGACGGGGCCATGGCGTCCGACATGGCCGGCATGGACATGGGCGACATGCCCTGCTGCCCGAAGGCCGAGGCCCCCAAGCCGGACTGCGCCAAGGGCTGCCCGCTGATGGCCCTGTGTCTCGCCAGCATGGCCTCTCTGCTGCCGGCCGCCCTGCGCGTCCCGGTGCCGGCGGCGACGCGGACGAGCGTGCTCTGGCCGGAACCGGACTCCTTCGTCAGCCTGCACGGGCCACCGTTACCCGAGCCCCCCCGAGCCTGAACCCGATGCCGCCGGCGCTTGCGCCGGCACGGTGACGCGCGTCCGCGCGCCAAAGCCCATCGTGTTCAGGAGATCAGTCCCGTGACCAGGAACCCCTTCGCGCGCGCCCTGCCGGCCGCGCTGCTCGGCGCCGCGCTGTCGGCCCTGCCCGCCCTCGCCGACATCAAGGACTACGCCTTCGAGCTTACGCAGAAGGAGATGAAGCAGGGCGAGGCCATCGTCGCCGTCCGGCTCGTGGACAAGCGCAGCGGCAAGCCGGTGCCCGACGCCGTGATCTTCGCCAAGCGCCTCGACATGGCCCCCGACGACATGGAGACCATGACGACGAAGATCGAGCCGCTGCCCTCGACGGAGCCGGGCCTCTACCGCTTCAAGACCAAGCTGACGATGGCCGGGAACTGGCGGCTCTCCCTCGGCGCCAAGGTCCAGGGCGAGGCCGGCACGGTCGAGGACAGGCTCGTCTTCCAGGCCGTCAAATGAGCCGGGCGGCATGGTTCGCCGGAACCCTCGCCGCGCTGGCGGCGGGGGGAGCCGGCTACGTCGCGGGGCAGGGGAACGGTCCCGCTCCCGCGCCGGCCGCGCATGCGCAGGCGACCGGGCCGGTGATCTATTACCGGGACCCGGACGGGACACCGGCCTACTCGGCCTCGCCGAGGGCGACGGCGGACGGGCGGGCGTTCCGGCCGGTGCAGGCGAGCGAGGACGTGAGCTTCGACTTGGCCGACGGGGACGAGGCGGCGACGCCCGCCGCCGCCGCCCGGCCGGTCCTCTATTACCGCAACCCGATGGGCCTGCCGGACACGTCTCCGGTGCCGAAGAAGGATGCGATGGGGATGGAGTACATCCCCGTCCATGCGGGGGAGGACGAGGACGGGTCCACCCTCACCCTCTCGCCGGGCAAGATCCAGCGCACGGGGGTGCGCACCGAAGCCGTCGCGCGGCGCGTAATCGCCCGGCCGGTGCGCGTGCCCGGCACCATCGCCCTCGACGAGCGCCGCGTCACCGTCGTGGCGACCCGCTCGGACGCCTATGTCGACCGCGTCGAACCCGTCACGACCGGCGAAAGGGTGCGGAAGGGCCAGCCCCTCGTCCACGTCTACTCCCCGGAGATCAACGCCGCCGCCGCCCAGCTGATCGCCAATCCCGGCTTCGACGGCGCCCGGCGCCGCCTGCAGAACCTGAACGTCTCGGCGGAGGTCATCGCGGAGATCGAGCGCACCCGCGCGGTGCCGATGGCGATCACGTGGTCCTCCCCGCGCGACGGCGTCATCCTGCAGCGGAACGCCATCGAGGGGATGAAGGCGGGGGCCGGCGACACCCTGTTCCGCATCGGCGACATCGCGACGATGTGGGTGCTGGCCGACGTGCCCGAGCGCGACCTCGCGGCCGTGCGCGTGGGACAGCCCGCCACCGTGCGGCTGCGCTCGGCTCCGGGCCGGGCCGTCGCAGGCCGGGTGGCGGTGATCTACCCGCAGGTGAACCCGGAGACGCGGGCCACGCGGGTGCGGATCGAGCTGGCGAACCCGGACGGGACGCTGCTGCCCGACATGTACGCCGACGTCGAGATCGCCACCGGAGACGCGACGCCGGTGGTGGCCGTCCCCGACGACGCCATCCTCGATACGGGGGAGCGGCGCATCGTGCTCCTCGATCGCGGCGAGGGCCGCTTCGCGCCGACGGACGTGACGGTCGGCCTGCGCGGCGGGGGCTACACGGAGATCCGCGACGGCCTCTCGGTGGGCGACCGGGTGGTGACGGGGGCGAACTTCCTGATCGATGCCGAGAGCAACCTGAAGGCGGCGCTGCGCTCCCTCGCCGCGCCCAGGGACGGCCGGCAGGCCGCGAATGCCGGGGCGCGGCCATGATCGCCCGCCTCATCGGCTGGTCGGCCCGCAACCTCGTCCTCGTGCTGACCGGGACGATCTTCGCCGTCGCGGCCGGCGTGCTGGCCCTGCGGAGCCTGCCCCTCGACGCCATCCCCGACCTCTCGGACGTGCAGGCCATCGTCTACACCGAGTATCCGGGGCAGGCCCCGCAGGTGGTCGAGGACCAAGTCACCTATCCCCTCACCACCGCCATGCTGACGGTGCCGAAGGCCAAGGTGGTGCGGGGCTTCTCGTTCTTCGGCGTGTCCTTCGTCTACGTGATCTTCGAGGACGGCACCGATCCGTATTGGGGCCGCTCGCGGGTGCTCGAATACCTCAACGGCGTGGCGAGCCGCCTGCCCGCCGGGGTGACGCCGACCCTCGGCCCCGACGCGACGGGGGTGGGCTGGGTCTATCAATACGTCGTGGTGGCCAAGGAGCGGACGCTCGCCGAACTCCGCTCCCTGCAGGATTGGGTGATCCGCTTCGGGGCGTCGCGGGCGGAGGGCGTGGCCGAGGTCGCGGGCGTCGGCGGCTTCGTGAAGCAATACACCGTCGTGGTCGATCCGAACCGCCTGCGGGCGCAGGGCGTGTCGCTCGCCAAGCTGCGGGAGGCGATCCGCGCCAGCAACGCCGATGTCGGCGGGCGCACGGTGGAACTCTCCGAGTTCGAGTTCATGGTGCGCGGGCGCGGCTACCTGAGGAGCGTCGCCGACATCGAGGACATCGTGCTCAAGACCGCCGCCGGTACGCCCCTGCGGGTGCGGGACGTCGCGCGGGTCGAACTCGGGCCGGACGAGCGGCGCGGCCTCACCGAGATGAACGGCGAGGGCGAGGTCGCGGGCGGCATCGTGCTGCAACGCTTCGGCGCGAACGCCCTCACCGTCATCGAGGGCGTCAAGGCGAAGCTCGCGGAGATCGCCGGCAGCCTGCCGGCCGGCACGGAGATCCTGCCCGTCTACGACCGCTCGCACCTGATCGAGGCGGCCATCGACACCCTGCGCCGCACGCTGGTGGAGGAGAGCCTGATCGTCTCCCTCGTCTGCGTCGTGTTCCTGCTGCATGTGCGCAGCGCGCTGGTGGCCATCCTGATGCTGCCGGTGGGAATCCTGATGGCGCTCGCGGGCATGAAGGCCCTGGGGCTCGGCGCCAACATCATGTCGCTGGGGGGCATCGCCATCGCGGTCGGCGCCATGATCGACGCCGCCATCGTGATGATCGAGAACGCCCACAAGCACCTGGAGCGGGCGCCCCCGGGCAGGCCCCGCGTCGCGATCCTGATCGAGGCGGCCTCCGAGGTCGGGCCTTCGCTGTTCTTCTCCCTCCTCGTCATCACCGTGAGCTTCCTGCCGATCTTCACCCTGGAGAGCCAGGAGGGCCGGCTGTTCGGGCCGCTCGCCACCACCAAGACCTTCGCCATGGCGGCGGCGGCGCTGCTGTCGGTGACGCTCGTCCCGGCGCTGATGGTGCTGTGCGTGCGCGGGCGGATCGTCCCGGAGCACCGCAACCCGCTGAACCGCGTGCTGATCCGGCTGTACCGCCCGCTCATCGCGGGCGTGCTGCGGGCGCGCATCCTCACCCTCCTCGTCGCCCTCGGCGTCCTGGCGGCGACGCTCTGGCCCGCGCGGCAGCTCGGCTCGGAGTTCATGCCCGACCTCGACGAGGGCAGCCTGCTCTACATGCCGACGACCTTGCCCGGCCTCTCCGTGACCAAGGCGGGCGAGCTTTTGGCCACCCAGGACCGCATCATCAAGGGCTTTCCCGAGGTGGCCTCGGTCTACGGCAAGGCCGGGCGCGCCAACACCGCCACCGACCCGGCGCCGATGGAGATGTTCGAGACGATCATCGCCCTGAAGCCGAAGACGGAATGGCGGCCGGGCGTGACGCTGGCGAGCCTGAAGGCCGAGATGGACGCGGCGCTGCAGTTCCCCGGCGTCTCGAACGCCTGGACGCAGCCGATCCGCGCCCGGATCGACATGCTCTCCACGGGCATCCGCACCCCGGTCGGCGTGAAGGTGCTCGGCACCGACCTGACCCGGATGGAGGGCGTCGCCCGGCAGGTCGAGGCTCTCGTGCGGGCCGTGCCGGGCACGGCGAGCGCCTATGCCGAGCGGGTGATCGGCGGCTACTTCCTCGACATCACCCCCGACCGCGAGGCGCTGGGCCGCTACGGCCTGACGGTCGGCGACGTGCAGGACGTCATCGCGACGGCGCTCGGCGGGCAGACGGTGACGAACACGGTCGAGGGCCGCGAGCGCTACACCGTGAACGTGCGCTACCCCCGCGCCCTCCGCTCGGACCCGAGGGCCATCGCGGACGACGTGCAGGTGCCCCTGCCGGCGGGCGGGACGGTGCCCCTGCGCGAGGTCGCCACGGTGGCGCTGGCGCGGGGGCCGACCGCGATCCGCACCGAGAACGGCCAGCTCGCGGTCTATCTCTTCATCGACATCGCGGGGCGGGACCTCGGCGGCTACGTCGCCGCCGCGCGTCGGGCCGTGGCCGAGGGGGTGAGGCTCCCGCCGGGCACCACGCTGCAATGGAGCGGGCAATACGAATATCTCGAACGGGCCGAGGCGCGGTTGAGGATCGTGGTGCCGCTGACGCTGCTCGTCGTCTTCCTGCTCCTCTACCTGAACTTCCGGCGGCTGACGGAGACGTTCATGGTGATGCTGTCCCTGCCCTTCGCCCTGGTGGGCGGGGTGTGGCTGCTCTGGTGGATGGGCTTCAACCTGTCGGTGGCCGTGGCGGTGGGCTTCATCGCGCTGGCCGGCGTCGCCGCCGAGACCGGGGTGATCATGCTGGTCTATCTCGACCAGGCCTGGGACGAGGCGCGGGCCGCATGCGGGCGCGAGGGGCGCCCCCCGACGGAGGCGGATCTGCGCCGCGCCATCATGGTCGGCGCGGTGGAGCGGGTGCGCCCGAAGATGATGACGGTCGTCGCCATCATGGCGGGGCTCCTGCCCATCCTCTGGAGCGCGGGCGCCGGGTCCGAGGTGATGCAGCGCATCGCCGTGCCGATGATCGGCGGCATGGTCTCCTCGTCGGTGCTGACCCTCCTCGTGATCCCCGCCGTCTACGCCCTCGTGAAGGGCTGGGGGCTGCCCGCGCGCGACGGCGTTCAGGCGATGCCGGCGATGCGGATGCCGAGGTTGCTGGGGCCGCGCAGGGACGCCCCGGCGCGGTAGGGCGGCGGGTCGTCGAGCAGCGTCGGCCGGACGAGGCGGCGGCAGAGGGTGACGAGGGCGATCTCCGCCTCGATGCGGGCCAGCGGCGCGCCGACGCAATAATGGAGGCCGCCCCCGAAGCCGAAATGCTGGTTGTCCGCCCGGTCGGGATCGAAGCGATCCGGGTCCGCGAAGCGTTCGGGGTCGCGGTTGCCGGAGGCGAAGAGGAGGATGACCGGCGCGCCCTTCGGGATCGTCGTGCCGGCGATATCGATGGCGCCGAGGGCCTTGCGCGTCCGGAAGTGGACGGGCGGCTCGTAGCGCAGGACCTCCTCGATCAGGCGCGGCGCCCGCTCGGGATCGGCCTTCAGCCGGTCGAGTTCGTGCGGGTGCCTGAGCAGGGTCAGCATGCCGTTGGTGATGAGGTTCACCGTGGTCTCGTGCCCCGCGACCAGGAGCAGGACCGCCGTCGCGATGAGGTCCACGTCGCCCATGGCCGGCGCCCCGGCGCGGGACGGCCGGGCCAGGCCGCTCAGCATGTCGTCGGCGGGGTGGCGCCGCTTCTCCCGGATCAGGCGGCGCATGTAGGCGGCGATGGCGTCGAAGGTCGTCACCGTCACCCGGCGGGCCTCGTCGTCCCGGCGGGCATCCGGCTCCAAAGCCGTGGCCAGTTGCGTCGCCCAGGCGTGGAATCGCGGCTCGTCCGCCTCCGGCACGCCGAGCAATTCGCAGATCACCGCCACGGGCAGCGGATAGGACAGGTCATCGACGAGGCACACGATGTCCCGCCCCCGGCATCGCTCGATGAGCGTGTCCACCAGCGCCCCGACCCGCCCGTGCAGGCCGTTGACCCGCGCGATGGTGAACTCGTCCATCACGAAGCCGCGCAGGGTGTCGTGGGCCGGCGGGTCGCGGAAGATCAGCGGACGGTGGGCGTTGGCCACCCGGTTCTTGATGGGATTGAGGATCCAGTCCGTCAGCGGGTTGCCGGTGCGCGGCCGCCGCGAGGGTGGCAGGTCCTCCGAACTGAGGCGCGGGTCGAACAGCAGGCTGCGGATCGCCGCGTGCGTGCTGACGACATAGGCCCCGTCGCGCTGGCGCGAGACGGGAATCCGCCGCAGCCGGGCGTAGATCGGGTACGGGTCGGCGCGGTTGGCCGGATCGAGCACCTCCGCGAACAGCGCGTCATCAGACATGGGCCACCTCCCGCATCCGTCCCTCGGCGGCCGGGCCGCGGCGGGCCGGCGGGAAGCCCGGCGCCAGGATCTCGACCCGGCCCTGGTCGGTGGCGTCGAGGATCGGCGGGAACGCCGCCCCCTCGGCGATCCGGTCCGCGTAGGAGGGCAGCCAGCGCGCCTGATCGAAGGACACCGCCGCGATGCTGCGCCCGCTCCGGCCGTAGACCGCGAGGTAGCGCCGCGCGGCACGGTCGCCCTGCACGATGGCGACGGCATCCGCCCCCTCGGCGAGGCCGACCGCCTTGATGTTGATCCCGAACTGGCTCGACCAGAAGGCCGGCAGGTGCCGGTAGGGGCGCGGATCCTCGGGGTGCAGCAGGGTGCGCGCCGCGTGCGCCGCCTGCTCCACGGCGTTGCCCCAATGCTCGACCGTCATCTCCCGCCCGCCATAGAGGGGGTTCGGCCAGCGCGCGACGTCGCCCGCCGCGCCGATGTCGGGATCGGGATCGCCCGCGCGGGTGAGCGCCCGGCAGGCCGCGTCGCAGGTCAGCCCGCCGGCGTCGGCGCGCAGGCCCCCATGCGCCAGCCACTCCGTGTCGCGGATGGCCCCGAGGGCGACGATGACGCAATCCGTCTCGATGAGCCCGCCGTCGCGCAGCCGCGCCCCGGCGACATGGCCCCCCTCCCCGGTGAGGGCGTCGACCTGCGTGCCGGCGCGATACGCGACGCCCGCCCGGCGCAGGCATTCGGCGATCGTCCCGCCGACGACGGTCCCGAGCACGCGGGCCAGGGGCGTCGAATTGGAATCGGCCAGCGTCACCGGCACGCCGAGGTCGCGGCAGCAGGAGGCGGCCTCGCAGCCGATCAGCCCCGCGCCGATGACGAGGACGTGCCTGGGCGGCCGGGCGAGGGCCAGCCGCAGGGCGGCGGCATCGTCCCGGCCGCGAATGGTGAACACCCCGGCGAGGTGGGCGCCCTCCCCCGGCCAGGGGCGGGCCCGCGCCCCCGTCGCGATCAGGAGCTTGGTGTAGGGCACCTCGCTGCCGTCGCCGAGGCGGATCGCCTTGCGTTGCCGGTCGAGGGCGGTGGCGGGCTGGCCGAGGCGCCAATGCGCCTTCAGGGGGCGTTGCTGCGGCAGGGCGGTGGCCTCGGGCGGCAACTCCCCCGCCAGGACGTGCTTCGACAGCGGCGGCCGGTCGTAGGGCCGGTAGGGCTCGTCGCCGACGATGGTGAGCGGCCCGTCGTAGCCGGCCTCGCGCAGGGCCTCGGCGCCGCGCAGCCCCGCCAGCGAGGCGCCGACGACCACGATGCCCGGATCGCCGGTCATGGCGCGTCGTCCCGGTCGAGGCCGGCGGGCTCGATGCTGATCGCCCGGACGGGGCAGGCCTGCTGCGCGCGCTCGATCCGGGGCCGGGCCTCATCGGGCGGCGCGGGATCGTAGAACAGGATCTCGTGCCCCCGCAGCTCGAAGGATTCGGGAGCCGCGTAGCAGCACTGCGCGTAACCCTGGCAGCGGTTGAGGTCGACGACGACGCGCATCGGTGGATCTCCGGGCAGCGGGGTTCGAGGGGGTCACTCCTCTCCGTCGGGAATCAGCTTGTATGCTGAGCGCAGAGGCACCCCGGCCGCAACCGCCAGGACGGAGGCGGCCAGGGCCTCCGCGACCTCGCCCGCCACGCGATGCAGGAGGCCCGGCGCGGCTGGCGGCGAGGCCGGGCGGAAGGCGTGGGCCGGGGGAACGGGGGTCGGAACGGGCATGGCGGCGTCCTTCGCGGGGCGGATGTCTCAGGACGTCATTCGCCCGTGGGCGGGGCCCGTTACCGGCCCGGCCGGAGACCCGGTGCGCGGGCGCACCTGCGCGCCCTCACGCCCAGCCTTCGAGTCCCTTCGCGTCGATCGCCTCGCGGGTGCAGCGGTAGCCGAGGGCGGCGGTCGTCGCGAAGCTCGACCAGTCCCGCAGGTCGACCCCTTCGAGGGGCGGCTTGAGCACCACCGTCGCGCGGCTGACCGACATCATGGTCTGGGCGTCGCTCGACACGGTCGCCGCCCGGAGGAGCAGCGGGGCGATCCCCGGCATTGCATCCGGCAGGCCGAGCAGGCGGCGGACGAGATGGCCCGTCCACGACCGCTCCGGCATGCCGGTGAAGGCGCGGTCGCTGCCGACATCGATGGCCAGGACCGGCCCTCGCCCCAGCCCCGCCATCACGTCCGCCGGCAGGTTGTTCATCATGCCGCCGTCCACGAGGATGCCCTCCTCCGAGACGACGGGCGGCAACAGGCCGGGGATGGCGATGCTGGCGCGCAGCGCGGTGGCGAGGTCGCCTTTGCGATGGACCATGGCCGCGCCCGTCGTGAGGTTCGAGGACACGCAGAGGTAGGGCAGCCACAATTCCTCGATCCGCGCCGTGCCGAAGCTCTCGCGGAGCGCCGCGTCCACCTTCACTCCCCGCGTCAGGGCGTGGAACGGCAGCGTGTAGTCGTTCAGCGGGTTCCGGCCGACGAAGGTCGCCTCCATCCTGTCCCGGATCTCGGCCGGGCCAAGATCCATCGCGACGCTCGCCGCGACGATGGCCCCCATGCTGGTGCCGCCTACGAAATCCACGGGGAAGTCCGCCTCCGCCAGGGCTTCGAGGACGCCGAGATGGGCGAGGCCCCGCGCGCCGCCGCCGCCGAGGACGAGGCCGCGGGCCTTGCCGATGGCGAGCCGCGCCAGCCGCGCCCGGTCCCGGACGCTGCCGTCGCGGACCTGGATCCGCATGGAGGACGGCAGGGCGGCGACGGCCGGATGGAGCGGTCGCGGGAGGGA
>Ga0182229_1000174_pt1 | contig 16399 bp, 15 predicted proteins | sample G6R1MG_32_FD_129663 | JGI IMG/M metagenome (GOLD analysis project Ga0182229, IMG submission 129663) | Miscanthus phyllosphere microbial communities from Michigan, USA - G6R4_MAIN_07NOV2016_LD1 MG | ecosystem: Host-associated > Plants > Phyllosphere > Phylloplane/Leaf | place: USA: Michigan...
GCCCCGGTCGGCAATCCGTCCGAGGGACGGGAATTGTACTTCTGGTCCTGGTTGATCGACTGGAAATAGGCCCGGAAGATGAACGACGAGCCATCGACCAGGATCACCTGATCGCCGGGGCCGACGGGCTTGGGGGTGGTCTCGGCGGCGGTTTTGGCGGCGGTCATGGGGCCTGGGGGCTCGTAAAGCTCGTCAACGATCCGGCGCGCGCCCAAGTTCGGCCTCGGCCGCCGCGACCAGGATAGGGAGTTTTTCGTGGACGGTCCCCCAGACATTGTCCAGCGAAACGCGGTCGTAGTGCCGTCTATAAAACTCCGCCTCCTCGACGAAATCGTACCACGGCACGTCCGGATGCCGCGATCGCGACTGGGAGCTCAGCTCCAAGCTTGCATCGGCAACGAGTTCGAGACAGTACACCGTCGCGTAATTCGCACGAGTATTCGCCTTGAAATGAACTAGTGAGAGGCCAGATGTGAATGTGTCTACAGTCCTGGCGCGTTCAAGGATCGTCTTCCAAGCTTCTTCCAGCTGTTGGTCGTGTCGTTCCATGGGGCTGCTTTCGCAAGACGCGCTCCCCCATACCAAAAAACAGGCGGCGGGGCACTCGGGCCCCGCCGCCTCATGCCTGGGCGTTGGTGTGGGTCTCAGCAGCGGTTGCCGCCGGTGGTCTGGCCGTATTGCTTCACCGGCCGGGTCTGCTGGTTGGCGTTGCCCTCGGCGGCCGAGCTCGGGCGGCAATAGCCGGGGTGGGCCTCGTAGAAGGGGGTGTCGTGGACGCCGATGGAGCCGGTGGTGAGCGGGCCCCTGTCATGGGAGACGGGGTAGGCCATGGCGGAGGTGACGGGGGCGGCGGCACCGATCACGAGGGCGGCGACGGCGGCGGCGATACGGGTCTTCATCTCTATTTCTCTCTCCTTGCGCAGGGCGGATCGGCTATTTTCGTCCGCTTCATCTGTCATGAGAGAGATATAGGATCGTCTTTCCCGGAGCGACGTGCCTCGTCGCACGCAGCTCAAGGGATTAAAACGCGCGCCTCATGCGGCGAGCTCGGCCCCAAGCGTGGCAATACGCTTCAGGTCGGTGATGAAGGCGGCATAGGCCTCCTCCTTGGCTTCGTCGGGCAGGCGCAGCAGGTAGGAGGGGTGGACGGTGATGTAGCCCTGGAAGCGGTTGTCCAGCCGGTCGAACCGGAACGGGCCGCGGGCGCGGGTGATCGGGATCGCCTTGCCCGTCAGCGCCAGCACCGCCGTCGCGCCGAGCGCCACGACGAGCTTCGGCGCCACGAAGTCGAGTTCGCGGTCGAGCCACCAGCGGTAATGGCTCACCTCGCCCGCCGTGGGCTTCTCGTGGATGCGGCGCTTGCCGCGCAGGGTGAATTTGAAGTGCTTCACCGCGTTGGTGAGGTAGCTCGCCTCGCGGTCGATGCCGGCTTCCGCCATGGCGCGGGCGAGGAGTTGCCCCGCCGGCCCGACGAAGGGGCGGCCCTTCAGGTCCTCCTGGTCGCCGGGCTGCTCGCCCACGAACGCGACCGTGGCGCCGAGGGGGCCCTCGCCCAGCACGGCCTGGGTCGCGCCGGGCACCAGGGGCTCGGTCTTGCGGATGATGGCGTTGAGTTCGTCGAGGCTCTTCGGGTCCTGGTCCGCCATCGCGGCGACGGCTCGGGCGGGTTCGCGGCGTGCGGGCAAGGTGGGTTCCCTCTCGATCATCTGCGCGGTCCGGTCCGCCGCGCCCCGCAGAAGGGCGGGGATGGCGGCCGTCTCCGGCATGTTGCGCCAGTACTTCTTCGGCATCTCCGCGCGCATCGCCTTCGGGTTCACGCGGGCGGGGTTGAACGTCGTCTCGTAATAGGTCTGCCAGCCGGCCTCGAAGCCGTCGCCCTCGGGCACGTCGGCGCGGGAGCCCGGCGGCCCATAGGCGAGGGTGTCCCCGTCCCAGACGGCCCGGCCCTCCGGCGTCAGGATCGTCCAGCGCATGCCGGCGAAGCGGCGCACGAAGAACGGCGCGGCGGCTTCCAGGATGTGATGGTCGGGCTCGAACCACGCGACGTAGCGCTCGCCCGCCGGATCCTCGACCCGGCGGAAGCGCAGGAAGGCATGCATCTTGTGCAGGTCGCGGCCGATGGCCTTGGCCATCCGGGTGAGGCGGTGGACCAGCGGGTCGCTCGCCACCTCCATCAGGTGCCGCTCCCCGTGGAGGACGCGCCAGATCAGGGCGTAGAGCAGGCCGTAGCGTTCGGGGTCGCGGTGGGGGACCACGCTCGGGATCAGCGACGCGACCGCCCGGGGCAGGACGAGGGGCGTGTCCGCACCCGGTGATGCGCCGTCGCCGAACAGGCTCGGCGCGGACTCGACGGAGAAGGTCACGGCCTCCGGCGGCACGTTCCCGGCGGCGAGGCGGCGGGCGGCGTCGCGAAAGCCGGTGAGGTCGGCGCCGGGGCGCAGGAGGATGGTGTGCCCGGACGCGGCGAGGGAGGGCGCGCCCGCCATCAGAACAGACTCAATTGCTGGGCCGGCTCCACGAGGCGGGCGCGCAGGTCGGCGCGGTCGATGAGCGCCACCGGCCGGTGGTCGGCGGCGACGAGGAAGGGCCGCGCCCGCTTGAGGCTGGAGGTCAGCCGCGCCACGTCGTCGAGGCGCAGGGTCGTGTGCTTGCGCGCCTTCACGATCCGGTCCACCGCCCGCGCCCCGAGGCCGGGGACGCGCAGCAGCATCTCCCGGTCGGCTTTGTTCACGTCGACGGGGAAGCGCTCGCGGTTCTTGAGCGCCCAGGCCAGCTTCGGGTCGATGTCGAGGGCGAGCATCCCGCCCTCGGAGGCCGAGGCGACCTCCTCGGCCGAGAACTCGTAATACCGGAGCAGCCAGTCGGCCTGGTAGAGCCGGTGCTCCCGGGCGAGCGGCGGGGCCTTCAGGGGCAGGATCTGCGAGCCGTCCGGGATCGGGCTGAAGGCCGAGTAATAGACGCGCTTGAGCCCGACGCTGCCGTACAGATTCTCGCTCTTGGCGATGAGGGCGGCGTCGGTCGTGTCGTCGGCGCCGACGATCACCTGCGTCGAATGCCCGGCCGGGGAGAAACGGCGGCGCTCGGCCTTGGCCTCGACGATCCGCTCGCCGATCTGCGCCATGGCGTTCTGAATGGCCGCGCCATCCTTCTCGGGGGCGAGCCGGCCCAGGCTCGCCTCGGTCGGCAGCTCGACGTTGATCGACAGGCGGTCGGCATAGAGCCCCGCCTCCTCGATCAGCCACGGGCTCGCCTCGGGGATCGACTTGAGGTGGATGTAGCCCGCGAAGCCGTGGTCCCGGCGCAGGGACTTCGCGACGCGGGTCAAGAGCTCCATCGTGTGGTCGGGCGACATGATGATGCCCGAGGACAGGAACAGCCCCTCGATATAGTTACGCTTGTAGAAGTTGATGGTGAGGTTCACCACCTCCTCGACGGTGAACTTCGCCCGCCGGACGTTCGAGGAGCGGCGGTTGACGCAATAGGCGCAATCGAACAGGCACCAGTTGGTCAGCAGGATCTTGAGGAGCGACACGCAGCGCCCGTCGGGCGTGTAGGCGTGGCAGATCCCGGCCCCCGTGGTGGAGCCGATCCCGTCCTTGCCGGCCGCGCGCTTGGGCGCCCCGGACGAGGCGCAGGACGCATCGTATTTCGCGGCATCGGCCAGGATGCGGAGCTTCTTGGCGAGGGCGTCATCCATGGAACGGAAGATGAACGTTTCGGGGGCGGATACAAGGGCACCGCGCCCCTGCTCCCTAGCCGCAACGCCGCACCCCGTCAGACGGGTTCCTCGTCGGCCTCGACGATCCGCCGGGCCAGGCCGTAGGGGAAGCCCTGCCGGGCGAGGCTGCCGAGGTCGCGCTCCCGGTAGTCGGCCCGCCGGTCCGGCTGGCGGAAGGGGCCGAGGCGGCGGCGCTTGGCATAGGCCCAGGCCGCCTTCTCCTCGCTGTCCTCCTCCGGCGAGGCTTCGCGCTCGGCCTCCATCACCGCCGCGACCACCTCGCGCGGCACGCCCTTGGCGGCGAGCTTGAACCCCGCGCCCCGGCGCGAGGTGCCCCGGCGGCGCAGCGCCGCGAGGCGCCCCTCGGCGAAGCGGGCATCGTCCACGAGCCCGGCCGAGAGGGCGCGGGCCACCGTCGCCTCGATCATCTCCGCGAAGGCGGCGGGCTCCTCTCCCCGCGCCCGCGCTCGCTTCTCGACACGCCGCGAGAGGGTGCGGCGGAGCATCTCGGTCGAGGCGCTGTAGCGCTGCAGGTAGTCGAGGGCGGCCCGCTCCAGCCATGCCGCGCTCACCGGGCGCGGCGGGGGCTTGGGTGTCTCCGGCCCGGAAGATGCAACGGAGGGAGGCTTCACGTGTTCTTCACGATCTGGACAGGTTTGCGCTTCATGAACGACCCATGGAACGCGCGCAACGCGACAGGCCGGGCGATGTCCCACCTCCTGATTCCAAACTCGGGGCACTGCAGCGAAAGCTGTGGGCGGCCGCCTCCGTCCTGATGCGGCGCGAATGGCTCCTCGTCCTGGTGGCGCTCGGCTTGATCGCGCTCGCGAGCGGGGTCGCCTACCTGTGGCGCCCGAACACCCTCACGGTGGCGGTCGGCCCGCAGGACGGACCGGAGGCCGCGCTGATCGAGGCCTACGCGGCGGCCCTCGACCGGGCCCGCGAGGATGTGCGGCTGAAGGTGGTGCGCTACGAGGACGTGCGCGACAGCGGCCTCGCCCTCCAGCGCAACAAGGCCGACCTCGCCGTGGTCCGCCCCGACGTGTTCCTGCCGGAGAACGGCCTGACGCTGGCGATCCTGCACGACGAGGCGCTGGTGGTCGCCCGTCCCGAGCACAGCGACATCGACGAGTTTCCCGATTTCGCCCGCAAGCGCCTTGGCATCGTGGTGCGGCACGGGGCGGACATCCCCTTCCTCACCAACGTCCTCTCCTTCTACGATCTCCTGCCCGACACGCCCGCCGGCGACGACACCGCCGAGCCCGCGCCCGGCCACGTCCTCGTGGTGCCCCTGAAGTTCGGCGAGATCACCCAGGCCATCGCGGACAAACGCGTGGATGCCGTGGCGATCATCGCGAGCCCCGCCTCGAAGATGGCCGGCAGCGTAATCCGCGCCGTTGAGGCGGGCTCCCCCGAGCGGAAGATCGGCTTCGTCTCGATCCCCGATGGCGACGCGATCCTTCAGCGCTTCCCCGAACTCCAGGCCGTCACCATCCCCGCCGGCACGTTCGGCGGCCGCCCGAAGCGGCCGGACGAGGAGATCCGCACGGTCGGCGCCTCCTACCGGCTGATGGCGCGGGGCACGGTGAGCCGCGTCGCCGTCGCCTCGGCGACCCAGCACCTGTTCGAGTGGCGCTCGCGGCTCGCCGCCGCCGCGCCCATCGCCAAGCTGATGAAGGCGCCCGACTTCGACACCACCGTCGCGGCGACCTCGGCGCGCCTGCCGAACCACCCCGGCGCGGTCGATTATTTCGAGCGCGAGCAGCAGACCTTCCTCGACCGCTACGAGGATTACATCTACCTCGTCGCCTTCTTCGGCGGCACGATCGGCTCCGGCTTCGCGTGGCTCGGCCAGCGCCTCGCCCGCAAGCGGCGGGAGCGGATCGACATCGTCCTCGACCGGCTGCTCGACATCCTGCGCGAGATCCGCGCCGCCACGAATGTCGAGCAACTCGACGCCATCGTCCTGGAGATCGACGACCTCATCGCCGACGTGGTCTCGCATACCCGCAAGCGCACCATCGACCTGCGGACGGTGAGCGCGCTGATCCTGGCGGTGGACGGCGTCCACGAGGCGGTGGGCGATGCAAGGCGGCGGATCGGGGTGCCGCCCGAGGGCGAGCGCCGCCGCTCGGCCCAGCTCATGGCGCTCCACCTGCCCGCCGCCGAATAGGGCCGGGCACAGAACGGGTTCCGCCGCGTTTGGCCTGCGCACGACCGCAGGACCGAACCCCATGGCCGCGTTGACCCAGTTCCTGATGCGCCGGGACGTCCTGCTCGCGGCCAGCGCCCTGCTGCTCTGCCTCGGCGGCGCGGCGGTGTGGTACCTGCTGCGCCCGACGACCCTCACCATCGCGGTGGCGCCCAAGGACGGCACCGAGCCGGGCCTCATCAAGGCCTATGCCGATGCCCTCGACGCGAGCGGCGAGGGCATCCGCCTGAAGATCCTCTCCTTCGACGACGTACGCGAGAGCGCCGCCGCCTTGCAGGACGGACGGGCCGACCTCGCCGTGGTGCGGCCCGACGTGCTCCTGCCGACCAACGGCCTGACCCTCGCCATCCTGCGCGATCAGGCGATGATCGTCGCCTCGCCGGAGCAGGCCGGCATCAAGTCCTTCGCCAAGCTCGGCGGAAAGCGCCTCGGCATCGGTGCGCAGAAGGACGCCGATTACTGGCTGCTCAAGAACCTGCTCTCCTATCACGGCCTCGCCCTGGAGACGGCCCCCGCCGCCGGCCCGGTGCCCGCCGGCACGGTGCAACTCGTGCCCGTGGACGAGGGCGCCGTCGCCGCGGCCTTCAAGGAGAAGCGGATCGACGCCTTCCTCAGCATCATCGCCCCCTCGGCGCCGAAGGCCATCGCCCACGTCGGCGCGGTGCGCTCGGTGGCGAAGGACGGCAAGGTCGAGTTCGTCGCCGTGGAGGACGACGACGCCATCATCGAGCGTTTCCCGAAGCTCCAGGCCGTGACGATTCCCGGCGGCCTGTTCGCCGGCCGCCCGAAGCTGCCCGCCGACGACGTGAAGACGGTCGGCGCCTCCTACCGGCTGATGGCGCGGGGCTCGCTCAGCCGGGTGATCGCGGCGGATTTCACGCAGCAATTGTTCGAGAAGCGCACGGCGGCGGCCCAGCAGACCGATGCCGCCGAATACGTCCTGGCGCCCGCCTACGAGACCACCGTGGCGGCGACCAGCGCCCGCATTCCGATCCATCCCGGCGCCATCGACTATTACGAGCGCGAGCAGCACGGCTTCGTGGAGCGCTACGGCGACACGCTCTACCTGCTCGGCGCCCTGGCGGGCGGCCTCGTCTCGGTGCTGGCCTGGGTGCGCCAGCGCCTCACGAGCCTCGGCCGGGAGCGGATCGACGACGTGATCGACCGGCTGATCGCGATCACCCAGGAGGCCCGCCGCCTCAAGGACCCGGAGGCCATCGAGGCGCTGACCATCGAGGTCGACGGGCTGGCAGCGGACGTGGTGCGCTATGCCCGCGAGCGCGAGCCGGAGCCCTCCACCCTCTCCGCCGTCTCCATCGCCATCGAGACGGCGCGGGCGACGATCCACGATTGCCGGATCGCCGCCGCAGGGGCTCCGCGAGGGCGGGAGGAGGCGCCGCTCAGCGCGCCGCTGGCGGGTTGAAGGCCGTGTCGATCAGCCCGTCCACGGCGGAGGCCACGTTCACGTCCGCCGCGATCACGCCGGCCTGCTGCAGCGCCACGCCGGCCGCGCGGATCGCGTCGGCCTGGGTCGGGCCGATGGCCGGCTGGGACAGGTCCGTGCGTTCCAGCTGGCGGGCGACGACGGGCTCGGGCAGCTTCGTCGCGGTGACGAGCGCCGCCTTGAGGGCGGCCGGGTCCTTCAGCGCCTCGGCGCGCACCCGCTCGTAGCCGGCGATCACCGCCTTCACGAGGTCGGGATTCTCCTTGGCGAAGGCCTCGCGCACGTCGAGCACGCCCCAGGTGTTGGCGGCGGGGTCGCGGAAGAACAGCACGTCGCCGTTCTCGATCTCGGCCGAGGCCATCATCGGGTCGAGCCCGGCCCAGGCGTCCACGTCGCCCCGGTCGAGGGCGGTGCGCCCGTCCGGGTGCTGCAACAGGACGAGCTTGGCGTCCTTCTCGGTCAGCCCGGCGCCCTGCAGGGCGCGGATCAGGAAGATGTGCGGGTCCGTGCCCCGGGTGACGGCGACCCGCTTGCCCTTCAGGTCGGCGGGCTTGGTGATGCTGGTGTCCTTGCGGGTGACGAGGGCGGTCCATTCCGGCCGCGAGAAGGCGTAGATCGCCTTGATCGGGTTGCCGTTGATCCGCGCCACCAGGGCGGCGGCGCCGGCCGTCGAGCCGATGTCGATGGCCCCGGCATTCAGGAATTCGAGCGCCTTGTTCGAGCCGAGTGACTGCACCCACCGGACCTTGATGCCCTTCGGCTTCAGGGCCTCCTCGACATAGCCGCGCTCCTTCAGGAGAAGGCTCAGGGGATTGTAGGTCGCCCAATCGAGCCGCACTTCCGTCGGCTCGGCGGCTTTCGCCGGGCCGGTCGTGCACAGGGCCAGGGCGAGGGCGGCTCCCAGGACGGAGCGGCGGGCGAGCGGCATGGAATCGTCTCCTCGGCTTATCTTTGACGCCGAGCTAATCCCATCCGTTCTTTATGTCAAACGAAACGTCCGTCTTGCAGGACGCCGGGGGCATTGCCGCCTGCGGCACGCCGGCACGACTGGCATCGTAGGCATATCATGCTAACGGACATCATGCTCGATCCCGTCGCAGAGCTCGAACCCATCATCGCCGGCCTCGACCGGGACATCCGCGAGCCGACACGGCTGCGCGCGGCCCTCGTGCCCGAACTCCGGCGCGTCCTCGAAGAGGGGCACCGGGCGGCGGAGGCGCAGCTCCTGGCCGACCGCAACGGCATGGCCTGCGCCCAGAGCCTGTCGCGCCTCACCGACGCGGTGGTGCGCGCCATCCACGATGCCGTGGTCTGGCGCCTCTACCCGAACGACAATCCCACCACGGGCGAGCAACTGGCGGTGGTCGCCACCGGCGGCTACGGCCGGGGGACGATGGCGCCGGGCTCGGACATCGATCTGCTGTTCCTGCTCCCCTACAAGCAGACCGCGTGGTCCGAGAGCGTCGTGGAGGCGATGCTCTACGTCCTGTGGGACCTGAAGCTGAAGGTCGGCCACGCCACCCGCTCGGTGGAGGAATGCCTGCGCGAGGGCCGCGCGGACATGACGATCCGCACCGCGCTGCTCGAAGCCCGCTACCTGTTCGGCTCGCGCGTCCTGTACGAGGAATTGGTCACGCGATTCGACGCCGAGGTCATCGTCGGCTCGGCCTCCGAGTTCGTGGAGGCGAAGCTGCGCGAGCGCGACACCCGCGTCGCGAAGGCCGGCATGTCGCGCTATCTCGTGGAGCCCAACGTCAAGGACGGCAAGGGCGGCCTGCGCGACCTCAACACCCTGTTCTGGATCGCGAAATACACCTACCGGGTGCGCGACCAGAGCGAACTCGTCGGCGCCGGCCTGTTCACGCAGGAGGAATACGCGCTGTTCGAGCGCTGCGACGAGTTCCTGTGGCGGGTGCGCTGCCACATGCACTTCGTGACCAAGCGCGCCGAGGAGCGCCTGTCCTTCGGCCTGCAGCCGCGCATCGCCGAGCGCCTGGGCTACGAATCGCGGGGCGGCCTCTCGGGCGTCGAGCGGTTCATGAAGGCGTATTTCCGCGTCGCCAAGGATGTGGGCGACCTCACCGCCATCGTCAGCGCCGAGATGGAGGCGCGCCACGCCAAGCGCACCCCCGTGCTGGACCGCTGGATCGGCAAGTTCCGCGACCGCTTCCGCGCGACCTCCGTGGAGGCCGAGGATTTCTGGATCGACCACGGCCGGGTGAACCTGCGCGCCGAGGACGCGTTCGAGCGCGACCCCGTGAACCTCATCCGCCTGTTCTGGCTGGCGGATCGCCACAACGTGCCGATCCACCCGGATGCCAAGCGGCTCGCCACGCGCTCGCTGCGCCTCATCACGCCGTCGCTGCGCGGCGACGAGGAGGCGAACCGGCTGTTCCTGGAGATCCTGACCTCGCGCAACGCCCCCGAGGAGGCCCTGCGGGAGATGAACGAGGCGGGCGTGCTCGGCCGGTTCATCCCGGATTTCGGCCGCGTCGTCGCGATGATGCAGTTCAACATGTACCACCACTTCACGGTGGACGAGCATCTCCTGCGCACGGTCGGCGTGCTCTCCTCCATCGAGAGCGGGCGGGTGGAGGAGACCTACCCGCTCGTCACGCGGCTGATCCATTCCATCCACAACCGGCTGGCGCTCTACGTCGCGATCCTGCTGCACGACATCGCCAAGGGCCGGCCGGAGGACCATTCGGTGGCCGGCGCGCAGATCGCCAAGAAGCTCTGCCCGCGCTTCGGCCTCAGCCCGGCCGAGACGGAGACCGTGGCGTGGCTGGTGGAGCACCACCTGCTCATGTCCATGACGGCTCAGAGCCGCGACCTGTCCGACCACAAGACGATCGAGCGCTTCGCCTCCATCGTGCAGACCCTGGAGCGGCTGAAGCTCCTCACCCTCCTCACCGTCGCGGACATCACCGCCGTGGGGCCGGGCGTCTGGACCGCGTGGAAGGGCACCCTGCTGCGCACCCTCTACGACGAGACCGAGGTGTACCTCTCCGGCGGCCATTCCGAGATCGCCCGCACCGACCGGGTGCGGCTGATCCAGATGAGCCTGCGCGAGCAATTGCCCGATTGGGAATCGGACAGGTTCGACACCTACGCCGCCCGGCACAAGCAGGCCTATTGGCTGAAGGTCGACGGCAACCGGCAGATCAAGAACGCGCGCCTGCTCCGGCGGACGACGGAGGAGGGCCGCACCAGCGCCACCGAGGTCGGGCTCGATCCGGTGCGCGGGGTGACGGAGGTGACGGTCTATTCGCCGGACCATCCGCGGCTGCTCGCCATCGTCACCGGCGCCTGCGCGGCGGCGGGGGCGAACATCGTCGATGCGCAGATCTTCACCACGGCGGACGGGTTCGCGCTGGACACCTTCGTCATCTCCCGCGCCTTCGACCGGGACGAGGACGAGTTGCGCCGGACGAAGCGCATCACCGACGTGATCGACCGGGCGCTCAAGGGCGAGATCCGCATCGCGGAACTCGTGGCCGACAAGCACCCGCCGACCAGCGCCCGCGCCAAGACCTTCCTCGTCGCCCCCGACGTGACCATCGACAACGCCCTGTCGAGCCGCGAGACGGTGATCGAGGTGACGGGCCTCGACCGGCCCGGCCTGCTCTTCGACCTGACGAGCGCGCTCGGCGCCCTGAACCTCAACATCACCTCGGCGCATGTGGCGACCTTCGGCGAGAGGGCGGTGGACGTGTTCTACGTGACCGACCTCACCGGCACCCGCGTCACCCAGCCCGACCGGCAGGTGGCGATTCGCAAGACCGTGCTGCAGGTCTTCGCCGCCGACGTGGCGATGCTGAAGGCGGAGGGGCTGGAAGCCCTCGTCACCACCCCGCCGCTGCGGGAGACGTGAGGCCCCCGCAGGGCGAACATCCGCGAAAGCGCAACGGCTTGGGTTGATTTCACGGGGACGCGGCCTGATATCACGCCCGGTTTATCCCCGGACCATCACTCACCCGAAGATGCGATGACGAACGACGAAAAGCCTCAGGACGTCCACGCCCGGCCCGAGGACGAGGCCGCGCCGAAGCCCGCCGACGCCTCCGTCGATCCCGTGGCCGAGGCGCTGGCCCTGCTCACCGCCGAGCGCGACGAGTTGAAGGATCGGATGCTGCGCACGCTCGCCGAGATGGAGAACCTCCGTCGCCGCACCGAGCGCGAGGTCGCCGACGCGCGGACCTATGCCGTGACGAACTTCGCCCGCGACATGCTCAACGTCGCGGACAACGTCCACCGCGCGCTGGAGAGCGTGCCGGCCGACCAGCGCGACGCCGCCGAGGGCTCCTTCAAGGGCCTGATCGACGGGATCGAGCTGACCGAGCGCGACCTCGTGAAGAATCTCGAGCGCCACGGCGTGAAGCCGGTGGAGCCGCAGGGCCAGAAGTTCGACCCGAACCGCCATCAGGCGATGTTCGAGGTGCCGAACCCCGACGTGCCGGCGGGCACCGTCGTGCAGGTCGTGCAGACCGGCTACGTCATCGGCGACCGGGTGCTGCGCCCGGCGCTCGTCGGCGTCGCCAAGGGCGGCCCGAAGGCCGCGCCGAACCCCGCCGACGCCGCCTGAATCCGGAACGGCCCCGCGATGCATCATCGCGGGGCCGTTCCGGTCAGTGGCCCAGGGGCTCGCAGGGCATGGCGGCCGCGAGGTCGGCGATGAACCGCGCGGTCTGCCGCGTCTCGTCCGAGGTGCGGGGGTCGCGCGCCACGCGCCCGGCCTCGACATGCAGCCGCTCGTTGCAGCGACAGGCCGGCAGCATCGCCGGATCCGCCGGCCAGCAGGCGTCGTGATGCATGCACGCGGCGTCGAGGGCGTCGATCGGCTTGAAGGCGGGGCCGCGATTGCCCGGCCCGCAATAATTGCCGTGGATGAGCAGGCCGGGGCCGCGTGGGGTCTGGATCAGTTCCTGCGCCCCGGCGGCGGGCGCTCCCAGGATCGCGAGAACGGCGAGACTCGATAATCGGGTGCGAAGGTTCGGCACGGCTGGTTCTCCGGTGCGCCCACTCCCGCTGCGAGCTAGGCCGGACCGAATCAGCGGCAACGACGTGCGGCCGGCTAACCGACTGTTTCGCACATTTCGTGAATGGATCCTGCGTCTAAAGACATTCCGCCGGCAGTCGTGAAGCCGGCGAAATGCGTAGCGGAAGGGTCAGAACCGGTAGTTCAGGCCGGCGCGGACCAGGGCGAAGCCGGCGTCGGACTTGCCGGCTCCGTAATAGGCTGGGACCGAGGCGTCGTAATAAGCCGCGCCGCTGAAACCGCGCCCCAGATGCATGTAGAGCGCCTCGACCTTCGCCGAGATCTTCTGCGTGAAGGCGTATTCCACGCCGCCGCCGACCGCGTAACCGGTGCGCGTCGTGCCCGGCAGGCTGTAGGGATAGGCCGAGGCCGCCGAGGGCAGGGAGCCGCCGCCATAGGCGAAGCCGCCCGTGCCGTAGATCATCACCCGGTCGAAGGCGTAGCCGACCCGGCCGCGCACCGTCCCGAAGTAATCGAGGCTCGGGCGGATGCTGTAATAGGGCGTGCCGCCGATATAGGCCGCGTCGGCCTTCCCGAAGGCCGCCCCCTGGATGTCCGTCTCGACGCCGATCACGAAGCCGGAGCCTGGCGTGAACTGGTAATTGTAGCCGACCTGCCCGCCCCCGGCGAAGCCGCCGGAGCGCCCCCCGCCCGTCGCGGTGCCGTAGGTCGGGTCGGTGAAGCCGCCGCTCCCCGTGGAGAAGCCGTAGCCGGCGTTCACGCCGGCATAGAAGCCGGTCCAGGTGAAGACCGGCAGGGCCGGCGGCGGGGGCGGAGGAGCCTGCCGGGGCAGGTCGGCCGCCTGCGCGGCGACGGCGAAGGACATCGCCGCTGCCCCGGAGAGCGCGGCCTTGAACACATGACGCATGGAAGAGCCTCGATGGGCGAAGCGGGCGGCGTCCTCAGAGGGCGAGGAGCAGCAGGCCGGTGACGGCGACCGCGAGGATGAGGCAGAGCGCGAGGTCGAGGACCTGGGCGCCGCCGCAGGGTTCCGAGTTCCGCTGTCCGGGGGCGGTGAGGGGGGTCATCCGCGCAGCGCCCGGTTCGGACGGTGGGGGGACGCCATCCCCAGCCGGATGGCGGGGATGGCGTCCGATGAAACCGCAGCCCCGACTGAGGGGGAGGGCGGGGCGGCGGCCTGCGTCGCCTCCGGGTCAACGGCGCGATGGACCAGATCCGCGACGGTGAGCCCGAGGACGGGCAGCGAGAACGCGGCAAGGAGCCAGGCGAGGCGCCCGAGCCGCGGAAGGGGGTTGTCCCGCTGGCGGCGCGGAGCGCCGAGCCGGGGAAGGATCATGGGCGGAACGGAGGGGGCGACGAGGATGCGCTGGTCGTCGGTCATCGGTATCGCTCCGCTCCTCTTCAGTTCGTGGGAAATTTGACCACGCCGATTACCTACGTGTGCAAAAATCCCACGTCAATCGGAATAGCGCAGCTTCCGGTGTGCGGACGCACAGCGTGGGATTGTCTCCCACGGCACTGGGACGCTAAGGACGGGGCATGTCCGACAGCCGCGATACGCCGCCGGAGGGGGGAGGGCTTCACGCGCCGCTGGCGCGGCTGCTGCGTCCCCTGATCCGCCTCCTCGTGGCGCGGGGAATCACCTTCCCGGCGCTCACCGATCTGTTGCGGGAACTCTACGTGAACGTCGCGGAGTACGACTTCGTCCTGCCCGGCAAGGAGCAGACGGACAGCCGGGTCTCGCTGCTCACCGGCATCCACCGCAAGGAGGTCCGGCGCCTGCGCGGAGCCGGGGCGCCGGTGAGCGCGGTGCCGGCGACGGTCTCGCGCACAGGGCGCATCGTGGCGCGCTGGCTGGCGGATCCGGCTTTCACCGATGCCAAGGGCCAGCCGCTGCCCCTGCCGCGCAACGCCGAGCCGGGCAGGCCGTCCTTCGAGAGCCTCGTCGCCGGGGTGACGCGGGATGTCCGCCCCCGCGCGGTGCTCGATGAATGGCTCGACCGGGGGCTGGCCTTCGCGGATGCGCAGGACCGGATCGTTCTGGCCGAGGCCGCCTACCTGCCCCGCGCGGACGGCGACGCGGAAGCGCAGCTCTATTATTTCGGGCGCAACCTGCACGACCATCTCGCGGCGGCGGCGGAGAACATCCTGAGGCCCAGCCCGCGCTTCCTGGAGCGCGCGGTGCATTACGACGGGTTGTCAGAGGAGTTGGCGGGCAAGCTCGAGGCGCGGGCGCGGGAACTCGCCATGGAGGCACTGACCCAGGCGAACCGCGAGGCCCATGCCGCCTGCCGCGACGATGCCGGCGGGACGCATCGCTGGAATTTCGGCCTCTACGTCTATCGCGAGGCGGAGGGCCGGGCACCGGGTCCCGCAGAGCGCGCGGACAAGGGCTGAGGGACCGCGCCGTGGCCCTTCCCCCGCACCGCCGGCTCGTTCTGCAACTGCTCGCCGGCGCGACCGGGCTGGCGCCCTTCATGGCGCGCCCGCAGGACGCCCCGCGCGACCAGGGCATCGGCGGAACCGGCGCCCGGCCGGAGCCGGCGCCCGCCGAGCCGCCGCTGGGCGGCGGCGACCGGGGCATCGGCGGCACGGGGGTGATCGGCACGATCCGCCGCTTCGGCTCGATCATCGTCAACGACCTGCGCATCGCCTACCCGAAGGACGTGGCCGTGCGGATCGACGACGCGCCCGCCACCGCCGAAGCGCTGAAGATCGGGCAGGTGGTGCATGTGGTGGCCCGCCCCGGCGAAGCCGGGCTCTCGACGCAGCGCATCGACGTGACCAGCGAGGTGGTCGGCCCGGTGGAGTTCGCCGCGCCCGGCCGGCTCGTGGTGCTCGGACAGCGGGTGGTGACGGCGGGGCTCGCGGGCGAGTGGGCGCAGGGCGCCCGCGTCGCGGTGAGCGGCCTGCGCCGGCCGGACGGGGTGATCGTCGCGAGCCTCGTGGAGCCGCGTCCCACCGGCCCGGACCGCGTCGCGGGGCCGGTTCGCCGCGAGGAGGGCGGGCTCGCCATCGGCGGGCTGCGGCTCCAGGGGGCCGACGCCCTCGTGCCCGGCAAGCGCGCCCTCGTCACCGGCACGGCCGAGGCGGGCACGCTGCGGGTCACCATGGCCGCGTTCAACGGCACGCCCTTCCCGCCGGGCCTCAGCCACGTCTCCATCGAGGCCTATATCGGCCGAGCCGGGCCGGGCCTTGCGCTGGGCTCCGGCCTTGCCGTCACGGGGCGACCCAACACGACGGTGCCGCGCGAGGGCAGCGTGCGGGCGGTCGTGACGGCGAGCGTCGCCCCGGATGGCGGGCTGACGGTGGAGCGCCTGCGCGCCGACGGGCGCCTCGCGCCGCAGCCGCAGGAACCGCAGGCCCCCCGCTTCGAGCGCGAGCGCGACCGCCTCGACAGGCGCGTCCTGCCGGAGGACGGGCCGGGCCGGTTCGGGCCGGAGACCGGCGGGCGCTTCGGCGGCTTCGAGCCGCGCGGTCCCTCCATCGACACCCGCCCCGGCTCGGGGGACATCCCCGGCCTGGGCGGCCCCGGACGCGGCGACGGCTTCGGCCGACCGGGCGGAATGCCCGGCGGCGGTCCCCCTGGCGCTGGTCCCCCTGGCGGCGGTCCCCCCGGTGGGGCGCCCCCCGGTGGGTTCGGCGGGCCGGGCGGCGGCTTCGGCGGCCCCGGTGGGCCGGGTGGTCCGAGGCGGTAAGGTTTACGGAACCCCCTCGCGGGTGAGCAGGTCGCGCTTGCGGGCGACGCCCCAGCGATAGCCGGAGAGGGTGCCGTCCGAGCGCACCACCCGGTGGCAGGGAATCGCCACGGCGATGGCGTTGGCGCCGCAAGCGAGCGCCACCGCCCGCGACGCGCCCGGTGCGCCGATGGCGCGGGCGACGTCGGCATAGGTCGCGGTGGTGCCGGGTGGGATCGCCCGAAGGGCCTCCCAGACCCGCTGCTGGAACGCGGTGCCGCCGATGTCGAGGGGCAAGTCGTGCGCCCGGCCCGGCGTTTCCACGAGGCCGATGGCCCGCGCCATCCAC
>Ga0182229_1000175_pt1 | contig 16379 bp, 14 predicted proteins | sample G6R1MG_32_FD_129663 | JGI IMG/M metagenome (GOLD analysis project Ga0182229, IMG submission 129663) | Miscanthus phyllosphere microbial communities from Michigan, USA - G6R4_MAIN_07NOV2016_LD1 MG | ecosystem: Host-associated > Plants > Phyllosphere > Phylloplane/Leaf | place: USA: Michigan...
CGGATCACGTGGCGTTCGGTGATGCGGCAGGTCTCGTGGAGAACGCGCAGCGCCCCGTTCTCGCGATAATGGAGTACGTCGCCACTTAATCGGATGTCCGACGACACGCATAGGAGTGTCGCCGGCAGCGAACGGTGTCGGTCGCCGACGTCCGCGAAGTGGTGCGCGATAGCTGCGACACCCGCCTGATCACGACCTCCGAGATGGGCCGGTGGCGGGCGGTCATAGCGGCAGGCCGGAAACAGGGTTTCCACCACCCGCGTCCGAGTGTTCGGACGCGATAGCAGGGACGCATGCAGATCCGTGGCCCCGCCGAAACTGGCTTCGGCGTGGGTGGCCGCCTCGGGGCAAGAGAAGACGAGTGCGTCGGCGGGAATGCCGTCGCCGACCTGGCGCGACACACCCGCGTCGGATGGCATGGGACGCCTAGAAGGGCAGCTTCATGCCGGGCGGCAGGGGCAGGCCCTTGGTGAGGTCGGCCATGCGCTCCTGCATGACATGCTCGGCCTTGCCGCGCGCATCGTTTGAGGCGGCGACGATCAGGTCTTCCAGGATTTCGCGCTCGTCGGCCACCATCAGAGCGGGGTCGATGCTCACCCGGCGCAACTGGCCCTTGGCCGTCATCGTCACGCGGACGGAGCCGCCGCCGGAGGCACCCTCGACCTCGACGGTGTCGAGTTCGGCCTGCATCCCGGCCATCTTCTCCTGCATGGCCTGAGCCTGCTTCATGATGCCCATCAGGTCGCGCATGCCGGATTCCCTACACCCATCGATCGTGCCTGACCGGGAGGCACCGCGCCTCCCGCCCGAAAACCTCATCCCGAGGTGCCCCGTGCGGAAGCAAGGGGCCAACCTTCGAGGCCGCTCCGCGGCACCTCAGGATGAGGTGGCGGGTCGGCCGATTTCCTGCAACGCCCCTAGAGGTCGTCGCTCTCCGTTTCCTCGACGCGGGCCGCATCGACATCGCCGAGGATTTCCTCCTCGGCCGTGGCGCCGGAATCCATCGCCGTCTCGCGCACATCGACGATCTCGGCCCCCGGAAACCGCGTCAGGGCCTCCCGCACGAACGGATCGGCGGCGGCGTTCTCCCGCCGCGTCTCGCTCGCCATGCGGCTGTTCTCGGCGAGCGTCGGCGCGCCGTCTTCCTGCGACAGGCTCACGATCCAGCGGCGGCCCGTCCAGGCCGTCAGCGACGCGGAGAGGTCGTTGGCGAGGCTCGGCCGCCCCCCGGCCGCGAGGCGCAACTCGATCCGGCCTTCCTCGAAGCGCACGAGGTGCACGTCGCGTTCCAGGGCGGCCTTCATCAGGATGTCCCGCCGCGCATCGGCCAGGGCGACCACGTCCTCGAATCGCGCGAGCCTCGGACCCGCCTCCGCGGCGGGCGCCGGCGTCGGGCGGCGGGCGGGGGCGGCCAAGGGCGCGGCGACTGGCGGAGCGTTCACGGCCTGGGCCGGCGGCGGCACGAGCCGTTCGAGGACCGGGCGCGGCGCGGCGAGGGCGACGGGCGCGGGCGGCGTCGGCGGAAGGGCCTGGCGCGGCTCGCCCTCGCCCCCGGCGGCGGCGTCCTCGCGCAGGCGGCGCAGGGCTTCGTCCGGGGTCGGAAGGTCGGCGGCGTAGGCGAGGCGGACGAGGGCCATCTCGGCGGCGGCCAGGGGCCGGGGCGCGGATTGCACCTCCGGGATCGCCTTCAGCAGGATCTGCCACGCCCGCGACAGCGCCCGCATGGAGAGCTTGCCCGCGAACTCCGCCCCGCGCAGGCGCTCGGTCTCGCTGAGGGTCGGGTCGGCGGCGGCGTCGGGGACGATCTTGAGACGGGTGACGAGGTGGGTGAAGGCCGCGAGGTCCGACATCACCACCGCCGGGTCGGCGCCGGAATCGTATTGCGCGCGCAGTTCGGCGAAGGCGGCGGGCACGGCGCCCCGCATCACCGCCTCGAACAGATCCACGATCCGCGCGCGGTCGGCGAGGCCGAGCATGTCGCGCACGCCCTGCGCCGAGACCGTGCCGGCCCCGTGGGCGATGGCCTGATCGAGGAGCGAGAGCGAATCGCGCACCGAGCCCTCCGCCGCGCGGACGATGGCGGCGAGGGCCTCGTCCTCGACGCCCACCTTCTCGGCCTCGCAGATGCGGGCAAGGTGGGTGCGCAGAACCGGCGCCTCGACCCGGCGCAGGTCGAAGCGCTGGCAACGCGAGAGGATCGTCACCGGGACCTTGCGGATCTCGGTGGTGGCGAACACGAATTTCGCGTGGGGCGGCGGCTCCTCCAGGGTCTTCAGGAAGGCGTTGAACGCCTTCTCCGAGAGCATGTGGACCTCGTCCACGATGTAGACCTTGTAGCGGGCCGAGACCGGCCCGTAGCGGATGCCGTCGATGATCGCGCGGACGTCGTCGATGCCGGTATGGGAGGCGGCGTCCATCTCCAGCACGTCCATGTGCCGGGATTCCATGATCGCCTGGCAGTGGACGCCGAGTTCCGGCATGTCCACGGTCGGGCCGGTGTCCGGCACGCCCGCGCGGGCATAGTTGAGGCCACGGGCCAGGATGCGGGCGGTGGTGGTCTTGCCCACACCGCGCACGCCGGTCAGCATCCAGGCCTGGGGAATGCGCTGGGCCGCGAAGGCGTTGCCCAGGGTGCGGACCATGGCCTCCTGGCCGATCAGGTCGCCGAAATGGGTGGGGCGGTACTTGCGCGCCAGGACGCGATAGGGCGCCGGCTGCGAAGTCGGGGCTTTGAGCCCGGGAAGCCCCGGCTCGTCGTCAGGCGTGCCGGTCGTAGCGTCCATGACGTGTCGGGTAAGGAGCTTTGCGCCCTGGATCAGGGGTGGGAGGCTGGACAGAGACCCGCTCGGTCTCGTTAGGGCTGCTTCCTTCCGGACCTGACCCGGTTGGCGAGTGAAACGTCCCCCGCCAACCCCCCGCCGGCTATATGGCCGGCTCGCCGCGCGAACGCAAGCCGGCCAGCGCCGCCCGTCCTCAGAACGCGTTGCGGTAGGCGCGGCGCGAGAGAACCGTGAGGATCATGATCTGGATGTCGAGCCAGATCGACCAGTGGTCGATGTAGAACAGGTCGTGCTCCACGCGGCCCGCCATGTCCTGGTCGGTCTGCGTCTCGCCCCGGAAGCCGTTGACCTGCGCCCAGCCGGTGATGCCCGGCTTCACGTTGTGGCGGCGGGCATAGAGGGCGATGCGCCGCTCGAAGCTGCGGTCGTGGGCGAGCGCGTGCGGACGCGGGCCGACGAGGGACATGTCGCCCAGGATCACGTTCAGGAGCTGCGGCAGCTCGTCGAGGTTCGTCCGGCGCAACAGGGCGCCGATCCGGGTGATGCGGCTGTCGTTGCGGGTGGCCTGGACGAAGGCCGCGTTGCGCTCCGCCTTCATCGAGCGGAACTTGAACACGTCGAAGGGCTGCTGGTTGAAGCCGTAGCGGCGCTGCCGGAAGAAGACCGGGCCGGGGCTGTCGAGCTTGATCGCCGCCGCGATCATCGCCAGCAGGGGCGAGAGGGCGAAGAGCGCGAGCAGCGCCACGACCACGTCGAAGCAGCGCTTCAGCACGATCTCGCCGAGGTTGAGCGGGCGGCGGCCGATATTGATGCCGGAGACCTTGCCGACACGGGCGACCTGCATGTCGGGAAAGCGGTCGAGCACGGTGCCGGGGCGCAGGTGCAGTGCGGCGGGCACGCGCAGGAAGGCGTCGATGCAGCGTTCCACCTCGGCGGCGTCAGCCCAGGGCACGAGGACGAACACGTCGTCCGGCCGCAGGAAACGCACCACCGAGACGGCGAGGTCGAGGTCTTCCTGAAGCTGCTCGTAGCGCGTGGCGGCGTCGGCCTGCGGATCGGTGCGGCGGAGGTAGCTGGTGCCGACCACGCGCAGGCCCGGCCCGTCGGTGTGGTTGCAGGCGTAGAAGGCCTGGATGTCCTCCTCGTAGCCGACGAGGTGGACGCGGCTCACCGTGGGCGAGGCCGGGTTGAGGCTGCGGCCGATGAGACGGCTCATCGCCAGCCGGCTCGCGAACAGAGTCGGCAGGCCGACGAAGAAAACGACGATGGAGACGAGGCGCGAATAGTCTGTGGTCGTCTTGGTGAGGAAGCCGATGACCAGCACCACCGCCCAGGCGACGAACCACAGGGAGACCACGCGACGCAGGCCGGCGCGCCCCTCGACGAGACGGTCGAGGGCGTATTCGCCGCGCAGGGCGTTCGTGGTCACGATCACGAGACTGAGGAGTGCCGTGAGTTGCAGGCCCCGGGTCTCGGTCGGCCACGCGTCGTCGTTGGAGAAAGCGATCCGGTAGGAGAGTTCACTCGCCAGCGTCACGCCCGCGATGGCCGCCAGATCCGCCATGGCCGCCGCGACGGAGAGCATGAGCCGCATGACGCCACGGCCGCGCTGCGGCAGCAGCGCCGCCCAGACGCGGCGGCGGCGCGTCGCCGTTCCCAGCGTGATGGGCTCGTACGATTGTGGGACCCGCTCTTGAAGCATCGGTGTGGCTGTCCCGTACCGGTCGGTCTCTGTGCCGTTTTGAAACGAACGTGGTTTCAGTCACGGCTCCCACCGGGGGTGTGAGCAAGCGTCGAGCCTGCCCCCGTGACACACCCTATTCCGGCCCGGTTCGAGGATGTCGATCGCCCCTTCCCGGCTTCAGTCTCGCGCGTGCGATGAACTCCCTCGCGACAGCACGTCGCTCCCGTCGATGCTTGAAAGCATGCGCGGGAATAGCCGTACCATAACGAGACGGCAACTCCGCGAAATACTTATTTCACGGCCGGATTCGATCCGCCGGAATCATTCAGGCGCGCGGGCCGGCGTGAATGCCGGCCCGGCGAATTCCTATGCGCTGCGTACAACGCAGATGAGCTAGCAGCTTAAAGCTCTTGAACCGACACAAATCCTTCAAAGTTCGGATGATCCAGATACAAAGGTCGAGTGGAAGGTGCGCGACTATGTACCTTTCTGAACTGCTCGGAACGGGTCCAGGCCTCGAAATCCGCCTGGGACCGCCACACCGTATGGGATGCATACAGAATATAGTCAGACGTTTCGGGGCCCCGGAGCAGATGGAAGTTAATAAATCCTTCCATCTCTCCCAGATGACTGTCGCGGTTGCGCCAGACATCCTCGAATTCGGCGGCGGCATCCTTGACGACTTTAAAGCGGTTCATAGCGAGAAACATATGATAAATACCTTCGTTCGGGCTGGGGACTGAGGCAAAACTTGGCAACGGGTGGCGACGTTCCGCAATCAAGTGCTCTGAAGTTGCGATGTATAGAACGACACAACCGGTGAGTTCAATTCGGGAATTGGCTCGGAAACGCTCATCTGACTTCGTGAAACCACAACGTGCACTGCGTGACTTGCAGATTTCAAAGATTTGGGGTCCTAGTGATTGCGTCGGTGACATGATGCACCGCCCCGGAGCATGAAGGGGATGCTTTCCGGTGACGCACCAACGTTGGGGTGGGGAAAGTGGACAGAAGTGAGAATAAATTGACGGATCTGCATTTGAAAGGCGGTCGCCCCGCTGGGAAGGACGCGATGCCGCCGCTCATGCCGAAGCAGACCACGGATGTCGACCGGCTCGTCGGCCTGAGAATTACCGCCCTGCGGAAGGCCCGCGGCCTGAGCCAGACCGCCCTGGGCACCGCCGTCGGCGTGACCTTCCAGCAGGTACAGAAGTACGAGAAGGGCCAGAACCGCGTCGGCGCGGGGCGCCTGCGTGAGATCGCCCGGCTCCTCGAAGTGCCGGTCTCGGCCTTCTTCGACGACAACACCTCGTCGGACGGGCCGCAGGAGGACGTCTTCAGCTTCCTCAACGCGCCGGGCTCGGTGGAATTGCTGCGCGCCTACACGCAGATCGTGGACGACCAGATGCGCCGCGACGTTCTTGCGCTGGTCCGCAGCGCCGCCCGCCTCGCGCATCTGCGCGCCACCGGCGCCGAGGCCGCCGCCCAGCCGTGAGGTCCGGCCGCCCTGCGGGGCGGCGGCGGGTCAGTCTCCGGCCGCGATCAGGTGGAAGAAGCTTCCGCTGACATGCCCGAGGCGATGACCCGTGAAGCCCAGGTCGGTGCCCTCGGCGTCGGTGATGCGGGCGAGGGCGATGCGCTCGTCCGGCGGGTCCGACGTGACGCTGGCATAATGGAACTCGTGCCCGACGAGGCCGGTCCCCGACCGGCCCAGGGCGCAGTCTCCGGCGAGCCGCGCCACGCGGTAGCCGAGATGCAGCTTCCGCCGACGATAGGACGTGGCGACGGGGAGAAGGTCCAGCATCGGATGGACCGCCCCGTCCGCGTCTTCCAGGTTCTCCCCCAGCACCATGTAGCCCCCGCATTCGCCATGGACGGGGCGGGTCCGCGCGAAGGCCCGCATGCCCGCCACGAAGCGTGACGCGGCGGCGATGCGGCCGGCATGGAGTTCCGGATAGCCCCCCGGCAGCCAACAGCAATCGCAATCCTCGGGCGGTGCTTCGTCCGCCAGCGGCGAGAACGGCACCAGCACCGCTCCGGCCTCCCGCCACCCCGCCTCCATGTGCGGGTAGACGAAACTGAAGGCCTCGTCCTGCGCGATGGCGATCCGCTGCCCGGGCGGCGGCACGAGGGGGCGGCCGCCGCCCATCGGGGCCGCGCCGCCGGCGGCGGCAACGAGGGCATCGAGGTCGATCCCGGCCTCGGCCAGCCCGGCCAGATGCTCCAGGCGTGCGGCGAGGTCGGCGGTCTCCCCCGCCTGGACCAACCCGAGATGCCGCTCCGGCAGGACCAGCCCGGCCTCCCGCGACAGGGCGCCGAAAACGCGGAGCCCCGCCCTCTCCATTCCCGCCTCCACGAGACGGCGATGGCGCGGGCTCGCGACCTTGTTCAGGATCACCCCGGCGATGCTCAGGCGCGGATCGTAGAGCGTGCAGCCGAGGGCCACGGCGGCGGCGGACTGGGCCGCGCCGGACACGTCGATCACCAGAATCACCGGCCAGCCGTAGCGCGCGGCGATGTCGGCGTTGGCGCCGGAGCGGTTCTCGGCGGCGCGGACCCCGTCGAACAGGCCCATCGAGCCCTCCGCGAGGACGATGTCGGCCTCGGCCGCCGAGGCGCCGGCCAGGGTATCGAGCAGGGCGGGGGCCATGGCGAAGCTATCGAGATTGAAGCTCGGCTCCCCCGTGGCGGCCCTATGGAAGGCCGGATCGATGTAGTCGGGCCCGCATTTGGCGCCCCGGACGCGCATGCCCCGGCGGCGCAGGGCCCGCATCAGGGCCAGCGTGACGGTGGTCTTGCCCGAGCCGGAGCGCGGCGCGGCGATCAGAAGGCCCGGCGCACTCATGCCGAACGCCCCCCCACGGCCCCGTTCGGCCGGAAGCGGCGGTCGTAATCGGCGGCGTAAAGCGCGCTCTCGCGGAAGTCCTCAGCCTCTAGTGCGGGTCCGACGAAAATAATTGCGGTCCGCTCAAGATTTGCTGCATGCACAAGTTGTGGGATCGTCAGGAGCTTTCCACGGACTACTCGCTCGTCGGGCCAGGTCGCGCGGAACACTACGGCCGCCGGGCAATCGGCCCCGTAGAAGGGCGTCAATTCGGCGGCGACCATCTCGATGACGTGAATCGACAGGTGGATCGCCAGCGTCGCCCCCGTCGCGGCGAAGGCGGCCAGCCGCTCGCGCTCCGGCATGGCGCTGGCCCGGCCGGAGGTCCGCGTGAGCACCACGGACTGGGCGAGGCCCGGCACGGTGAGTTCCCGGCCGAGCACCGAGGCCGCCGCCGCGAAGGCGGGCACGCCGGGGGTGATCGTGTAGGGGATGCCGAGCCGGTCGAGGCGGCGCAGCTGTTCGGCCAGGGCGCTCCAGATCGAGAGATCGCCCGAATGCAGGCGCGCCACGTCGTGACCCTCCGCGTGGGCCGCCTCGATCTCGGCCATGATCGCGTCGAGTGAGAGGGGCGCCGTGTCGACGATCCGCGCGCCCTGGGGGCACCAGGACAGGATCTCCGGGGCGACCAGGGAGCCCGCATAGAGGCAGACCGGGCAGGCGGCGATGCGATCGCGCCCGCGAACGGTGATGAGGTCGGCTGCGCCGGGGCCGGCGCCGATGAAATGGACCGTCATCCTTCAGCCCTCTGGCGGGTTTCCGGCCGGAAGGCCAGTGCGCAGGTGACGCTGCCGCTGGCGATCCTGTCGAGCACGAGGCGCGAGTCCGGCCCGGCGCAGGCGAGCGCCGCCGCCTCGCAGAGGGAGCCGACGCCGCGCAGGGCCTCGATCCGCGCCGAGCGGGTCGGCACGCGGGCATCACAGGCGAGGAGCGCTTCGGGGGCGACGCCCTCCGGCACGAGGCCGAAGGCGCTCGCCGCCTCGTGCAGCGCCGCATCGCCGGCCCGGTCGTGGGCGGTGGCGATGGCGGCGAGCCGAACGGGCGCGATGCCGGCCTCCGACAGGGCGCGCCGGATCAGCGCCGCGATCTCGGACGCCTCGGCCCCCCGGCGGAAGCCGATGCCGGCGACGATCATCGCGGCTTCGTCCAGGCCCATTGCGTCACCGGCATCGCCGTCCGCCAGCCCTGAAGTCCGCCGACCGCGCTCGCGCGGGCCACCGAAACCCGGCGCAGGCTTCCGCCCCGCCCGGCATAGGCCGCGAGCAGGGCGGCCTCGCCTTCGAGGGTCACGGCGTTGGCGACGAACCGCCCACCCGGCTTGAGCGCCCCGGCCGCAAGGTCGATCAGCCCTGGTTCCGAGACGCCGCCGCCGATGAAGACCGCATCCGGCGGCGCCAACCCGTCGAGGGCGGCCGGCGCCCGGCCGAGGACGACCGCGAGGTCGGGCACGCCGAGGGAGAGGGCGTTGCGGCGGATCCGCTCGGCCCGCTCGGGCCGCGCCTCGATGGCGGTAGCCCGCAGCGACGGTGCGCGCAGCATCCACTCGATGGAGACCGAGCCGGCGCCCCCGCCGATATCCCACAGGTGGTGCCCCGGCTGCGGCCGAAGGGCCGAGAGGGTCAGTGCGCGGATCTCGGCCTTGGTGAGCTGGCCATCGTTCTCGAACAACTCGTCATCGAGCCCCGGCGCGAGGGGCAATCCGTCGGCCTCGCCGCAAACCTCGATGGCCAGGGTGTTGAGGGCGGCGATGTCGCCGAGGTCGACGGCGTCGGCGCGGGCGCGGCGGATGCGCTCGCGCGGGCCGCCCATCGCTTCGAGCACCGTCACGGCGCTGGCGCCGAAGCCGCGCGCGGTCAGAAGCCCGGCCAGGGCGGACGCGGTGCCGCCGTCCCAGGCGAGGACGAGGAGCCGCGCCCCGGGCCGGAGATGCGGCACGATCCGCTCCAAAGCCCGCCCGTGCAGCGTGACAAGGCCGATCTCGGCGAGAGGCCAGCCGAGCCGGGCGCAGGCGAGGCTGAAGGCGGAGGGCTGCGGGAAGGCGGCGATCTCGTCCGCCGGCACCAGTCGGGCGATCTCGGCGCCGATGCCGTAATGGAACGGGTCGCCCGTCGCCAGGATGCAGGTCGGCCGTCCGCGCCGGGCAAGGATGCCGGGATAGGCGTCGGTGATCGGGCTCGGCCAGATCCGCGTCTCGGCCGTGAGCGGTGCGGCGAGGTCGAGGTGACGGCGCCCGCCATAGACGATCTCGGCCGCATCGAGGGCGGCGCTCGCGGCGGGCGAGAGGCCGGCGCGGCCGTCCTCGCCGATCCCCACGATCGTCAGCCAGCGGCTCGACACGGGCTCACCGGACGGGGACAAGGCGGCCATGCCCGAATCCCCGACGCGACTTCTGATCCTCGGCGGCACCACGGAGGCGACCGCCCTCGCGCGGGCGCTCGCCGACGATCCGGCCTTCGCGGCCGTGCTGTCGCTCGCCGGCCGCACCAGCGCGCCGATGGCGAGCCCCGTGCCCCTGCGGGTCGGCGGGTTCGGCGGTGCCGAGGGGCTGGCCCGCTGTCTCCGCGAGGAGGGAATCGGGGCGATGATCGACGCCACGCATCCCTTCGCCGCGCGGATCTCCGCCAACGCGGCGCAGGCCGCCGGCCTCGCCGACGTGCCGTTGCTGGCGATCCGCCGCCCGGCCTGGGAACGGGAGGCGGGCGATGCCTGGATCGAGGTCGATGACATGGCGGCGGCGGCCGGCGCCCTCGGGTCGGTGCCGCGCGTGGTGTTCCTGACCATCGGCCGGCAGGAGGTCTCGGCCTTCGCCGGCTCGCCTCACCATGCGTATGTCGTACGCAGCATCGAGCCGGTGGGCGATGCCCTGCCGGTGCCGCGCCTCACCACCATCGCCGCGCGCGGTCCCTTCGATGCCGAGGCCGAAGCCGCGCTGATGCGCGAGGCCGGCATCGAGGTGGTGGTCAGCAAGAATGCCGGCGGCGCGGCGACCCACGGCAAGATCGTCGCGGCCCGCCGCCTCGGCCTGCCGGTGGTGATGGTGCGCCGGCCCGCCAAGCCGGAGGTCCCGAGCGTGGCGGATGCGGCCGGGGCGCTCGCTTGGCTGCGCGATCACGCCGCCCCCGGCACGCTGCGCAGGGTGTAGACGAAGGGCGCCCTGCCCTCGCGGGGGATCAGCCGCGTGCCGGAGGCGCCGAGGATCACCATCGTCGCCATGTCGGCGGGCGCGGCGGGCGCCTCGGCGAGCGTGGTCACGCGGATCGCCTCGTCCGGCCGGCTGATGGCGCGGGCGAACATCACCGGGGTCTCCGGCGGGCGGATGCCGGCGGCCAATTCCAGTGCGGCGCCAAGCTGCCAGGGCCGTGCCGAGGAGATCGGATTGTAGAGGGCGATCACGAAATCCGCCCGCAGCACCGCCTCCAGCCGAGCCGTCACGACCGGCCAGGGCTTGAGGTTGTCGGAGAGCGACATCGCGCAAAAATCCCCGCCGAGCGGCGCCCCGAGGCGCGCGGCGGCGGCCAACATGGCGGTGATGCCGGGCTCGACGGTGATCGCGAGGTCGCGCCAGCCAGGCTCGCCATGCTCCACCGCCTCGAACACGGCCGAGGCCATGGCGAAGACGCCGGGATCGCCCCCCGACACCACCGCCACATGCCGGCCGGCGGCGGCGAGGCCCAGGGCATGGCGGGCGCGGTCGACCTCGACGCGGTTGTCGCTGGCATGGCGCACGAGGCCGTCCCGCTCCGGCACGCGGGCGACGTAGGGGAAGTAGCCGATCAGGTCGGTGGCCGCGTCAAGGGCGCGGCGGGCGGAATCCGTCAGGAGCGACGGGTCGCCGGGGCCGAGCCCGACCACCGTGACGCTGCCGCTCACGGCCGGCGGCCTTCGCCCGGCACGAGGACCATGGAGAAATACGGCGCCGAATCGTCGGCCTTCACTTCCAGCGGGATCACCCGTTCGCCCGCCATCGTCCCGCGCTCGACATAGACCGCGCGGGACAGGAGCCCCGCTTCGGTCAGCGCCGCGCGGACCTTCGGCAGGTGCCGGCCGAGCTTCATCACCACGGCGGCGTCGGTGCCCTTCAGGCGCTCGGTCAGGACCGGCAGCGGCAGGGTCGCGGGCAGCACGGTGAGCACGTCGTCGCCCCAGGTGATCGGCGTGCCGGCCCGCGTCCAGCAGCCGGACATGCCGGTGACGCCGGGGATGACCTCCACCGGGAAGCGGTCCTTCAGCCGCCGCCACAGGTGCATGAACGAGCCGTAGAAGAAGGGATCGCCCTCCGACAGGATCGCCACGTCGCGGCCGGCATCGAGATGCCCGGCGAGCTTGTCCGACGCCTCGTCGTAGAAGGTCGCGAGGGCGGAGACGTAGTCCGGGTGTTCCGGGTGAAGCTCGGTCGTGTAGGGGTAGGCGAGCGCCATCTCGCGGGACGGATCGCTGAAGATCGCGTCGGCGATGCCGCGCGCGTTGCCGCGCTTCCCCTGCTTGCAGAAATGCACAAGGACCGGCGCCCGCTGCAGGATGCGCAGGGCCTTCACGGTCAAGAGGTCCGGGTCGCCCGGCCCCATGCCGACACCGTAGAGCGTGCCGGTGGCGACCGCTTGCGCCACCTCTTCCGTCTCACCCTCGAAGGGCATCAGCCCGTCCATCACTCGACCTCGCTGGCGAGCGCGTTGACGGCCGCCGCCGCCATGGCGCTGCCGCCCCGGCGCCCGTGGACGACGACGAAGGGCACCCGCCCGTCACGCGCCAGCGCCTCCTTGGATTCCGCCGCACCCACGAACCCGACCGGGATGCCGATCACGGCGGCGGGCGGCGCGACGCCCTCGTCCAGCAATTCGAGCAGCCGGAACAGGGAGGTCGGCGCGTTGCCGACCGCGACGACGCTGCCGGGCAGATGCTCGCGCCACAATTCCATCGCCGCCGCCGAGCGGGTGGTGCCTTGGCGCTGGGCCATCTCCGGCACGCGCGGATCGCGCAGGGTGCAGACGACCCGGTTGTCGGCGGGAAGCCGGGCGCGGGTCACGCCGTCGGCCACCATGTGGACGTCGCACAGGATCGGCGCGCCGTTGACGAGCGCCCGCGCGCCGGCCTCGGCGAAGCCGTCCGACATCTCGACGTCGGTGGGCAGGTCGGTCATGCCGCAGGCGTGGATCATGCGCACGACGCAGCGCTCCGCCGCTCCCGACCAGCGGGCGAGGTCGGCTTCGGCGCGGATGATCGCGAAGGACTTCGCGTAGATCGCGCCGCCATCGCGGACATACTCGTAACGCGACGTGTCGTGCTGCACGGCGGTCGGGCTCGCGCTCATGCCGGTCTCCGGTTCCTCCCCCCGTCGTTGGTAGCCGACGCGAAGGCGGCGGCAAGCCCGAGAGTTGCCGCCCTTCCTAACCGCTCCAAAGCCGCCTCGATAGGGACTTCCAGTTGGTGTGAATCGCCGGGCGCTCCACCGACGATAATGGCGTAGGCCCCCTCGCGCCCGACGAGGGTCAGGTCGGCCGGGCCGGGCTTCGCGCAGCCCTTGGCACAGCCCGAGACATGCGCCGAGAGGCCCCGCGCCGCGAGGGGGCGAAACGTCTCCGCGAGGCGGGCGGCGTCGAGGAGCGTCGGCGTCGAGCCCGAGGCGCAGGCCGGCGCCCCCGTGCAGGCGGCCACCGCCCGGCGCGGATCGTCCGCCGCGACGATGAAGTCGGCGGCGAGGTCGGCGAGGCGGATTCGCTCCGGGCGGGAGGGGAGCAGCACCATGCCGCGCGAGGGCGACAGGCGGATCTCCGGCGCGCCGATCTCCTCCGCGACGGCGATCAGCCGCTCCCACGCGCCGACGGCGCAGCGGCCGAACGGGGCGTCGAGGGCGAGGACGGGCCGGCCGTCATGGGTGGACAGGCCGGGCGCCGGAACCGCCACCGTCATTGCGAGCGGAGCGAAGCGATCCAGCGGCGCCACGTTCTGAGTATCTGACCGAGAAGTCGGCGGTTCTTTCACCCCCGACCTCATCCTGAGGTGACGGAGCGCAGCGGAGACCTCGAAGGAGGGCTTCAGGGATCGCGGCGCTGTCTGGAGGCCTCCTTCGAGGCCGCTGCGCGGCACCTCAGGATGAGGGGGAGTGAGGGGAGGTATCGGCTTTCCGGCCAAGCTCTGAGACGTTGCGCTGCCCTGGATTGCTTCGCTTGGCTCGCAACGACGGAGAGCGTCGGGATTCACATCCCGCATCCGTCGTTGGCCCGTCGCGACGAAGGCGGCGAGCAGGGCGCCGATGGCGGACGGGGTGTCATCCGAACCGCATTCCCATGCGGAAGTCCCCGCGACGATGGCCACGCGATCCGCCGCCAGCGGCAGGACGGACAGGTCCGCCTCGTCCATCGCCATGCCCACCGCGACCAGCGTCTTCGGCGGCAGGCCCGGCACGCCGCGCCCGATGTCCTCGATGGCCTTCGCCAGCGCTGAGAGGCCTGCCTCGGCGAGGGGGCTCGTCAGCGTCAGCCGCTGCGGACCACCATCCCGGCGGGTATCCCCGAGACCGACCTGATCGAGGAGGGCGGCGAGCGGCGCGGTGGTCGCCTCGGTGACGCCCCGGATCTGCAGGTTCGCCCGCGCCGTCAGGTCGAGATGGCCGTTGCCGTAGCGGCGCGCACCCTCGGCTACGGCGCGGCTCTGCGCCAGGCTCAGCACCCCGAGCGGCGGGTGGATGCGCGCGAGGAGGCCGTCGCCGGTCGGCATCGGCCGGCTGAGACCGGGGCACCAGCCCCGGCGGGCGGAATCGGGGAGGGCGCGGCTCATCCGGCCAGCTCGCCGAGGAGGGCGTCGGCGGGAAGCGCGTTGCGGCGGCTCGTCCAGAGGCCCCGGTCGCGGGCCTCGTCGAACCGGTCGAGGATCGCCCGCGTCGCGGCGGGGTTCGCGGCGCGCAGGCGCTCGAACACGTCGGGGTCGGCGATCCAGGCGGAATAGAGCGCCTCGAACCCGGCATCGGTCACGGCATCGCTGCCGGCGGCCAGGACGAACACCGCATCGAGCCCCTGCGCCAGTTCCTGCGCGCCGCGATAGCCGTGGCGCAATTGCGCCGCGATCCAGCGGGGATCGGCGAGGCGGGCGCGGATCAGCCGGGCGGAATCCTCCCGCGCGGTGCGGGCCTTCGGGCGCTCCGGCTCGGACACGTCGAGGCTGTAGAGAGCCGGCTTGGCGCCGCTGAGCGAGGCGGCGGCACTGAACCCGCCCATCGCATCGACGGCGGCGTCGCCGTCGAACAGGTCGCGCTCGGCCACGTCGAAGGCATGGGCATAGGCATCCGCCTGCGCCACCCGCCGGCCGAAGCCGGCATCCGGCCCCTCCCGGTCGCCATAGGCGTAGCCGCTGGCGTCGAGGTAGGCCCGGCCGATCGCGTCGCGCTCCTGCCAGTCGCCGTCGAGGGCGAGGGCGGCGGCCCCCGCGCCGTAGCGGCCCGGTGCCGCGCCATAGACCCGTGCCCCGGCCTCGCCCCGGCGGGCGGCGGCGGCGAGCGGGTTGTCCTCCTCCTCCTCGTCGCGGGCGGCGACGGCGCGCACGGCCCGGTCGAGGAGGGCGAGCGTGTCGGGGAAGGTGTCGCGGAAGGCGCCGGAGACGCGCATCGTCACGTCGATCCGGGGGCGGTCGAGCACGGCCAGCGGCATCACCTCGAAGCCGGTGACGCGGGTGCTGGCATGGTCCCAGACCGGCCGCACGCCCATCAGCGCAAGGGCGTGCGCGACATCCTCGCCCCCGGTGCGCAGGGTCGGCGAGGCCCAGAGGTCCATGACGATCCGCGCCGGATAGGCACCCTCGTCCTGCAGGTAGCGCGTCACCACCGCCTGCGCGGCCCTCTCGCCCAGCAGCGTCGCCGCCCGGCTCGGGATGGCGCGCGGGTCGAGGGTGGTGAGGTTGCGCCCGGTCGGCATCACGTCGAGCCGCCCGCGCGAGGGCGAGCCGGCCGGGCCGGGGGGCACGAAGCGTCCGTCGAGGGCCGCGAGCAGGCCGGCGCGCTCGCCCGCCGCGCAGGCGCGGACGGGCTCGGGCGCGTCGTCCGGGGCGCGGCCGAAGATGTGCAGCCCATCCCGGAACGAGGTTTCGCCGAGGTCGCAGAGATGGGCGTCGAGGGCGGTCAGGGCCTCCTCCATCGGGGCACCCTCCGGGATGCCCGCGCCGGCCAGCAGGCCATGGCCCTCGGCTTCTTCCAGGATGGCGGCGGCGAGAAGCTTCGCCCGGCGCGGGTCGAGCACCGTGGCGGCGGAATATTCCTCCACCAGTTCGCGCAGGCGCGCCGTCTCCGGCGGCAGGCCGGCGCGGGCGACCGTCGGGGTCAGGTGGCCGAGCGCGATGCCGCCGAGGCGCCGCTTCACCGGAGCCGCCTCGCCGGGATCGTCCACGACGAAGGGATAGACTACCGGCAGCGCCCCGACGCAGAGGGAGGGCCAGCACAGGGGCGAGAGCGCCACGGCCTTGCCCGGCAGCCATTCGGTGGTGCCGTGGGTGCCGAGTTGGACCAGGGCGTCGAAGTGGCGGCGCAGGCCGAGATGGAAGGCGAGGTAGGCGTGCGTCGGCACCCGGTCGGGGTCGTGGTAGCCGGCCTTGCGGTCGGCATCGCGGCCCCTGTCGGGCTGGAGGAACAGGGCGCAGGTCTCCCCGACCCGGCGGAAGCGGAACGCGCCGTCGCGGCAGAGGGGATCGGCCTCCGGGGCGCCCCAGCTCTCGGAGAGGGCGGTGCGGGCGTCCTCCGGCAGCGCGGCGAGCCACGCGGCATACTCGGCGAGGGGGACCGCGAAGGTCGCTTCGCCCTCGGTCAGCGCCGACATCGGGTCATCGGGCAGCGGCGCGGCGGGATAGCCCGCCTCCGCGAGGTCGGCGAAGAGGGCGCGGGCGCTCTCCGGCGTGTCGAGCCCCACAGCGAAACCGGCCCGTCCGCCTCGTGCGGGATAGTCCGACATCACCACCGCCACCCGCCGCTCGGCCGGGGGCAGGGCGGCGAGGCGCAGCCAGCCGCGTGCCCGCTCCGCGAGGGCCGCGATGCCCTCCGCATGCGGCACGA
>Ga0182229_1000176_pt1 | contig 16324 bp, 6 predicted proteins | sample G6R1MG_32_FD_129663 | JGI IMG/M metagenome (GOLD analysis project Ga0182229, IMG submission 129663) | Miscanthus phyllosphere microbial communities from Michigan, USA - G6R4_MAIN_07NOV2016_LD1 MG | ecosystem: Host-associated > Plants > Phyllosphere > Phylloplane/Leaf | place: USA: Michigan...
CCTCGTCCCCCGTCCGGGTGGCGAGACGGCTCGAGAGCCGTCCGCGGGCGGTCCTGCGACGTACGTTTGGGGTCAGAGGCGCCGCGGACACCCCGTGGCGTCCCCCAGGGGGACGGAGTCCAGGTGGAGCTGCGCGAGTACGCCGCGGTGCTGACGCGCCGCTGGCGGTGGTGGGCGGCGTGCCTGGTCATCGGGCTCGCCCTGGCGGGGACCGTCGCCGCGATCACCCCCACGGCCTACACCGCCACCACCCAGGTGTTCGTCTCCAGCACGCAGGACGGCACGGCCGGCTCGCAGTTCGTCCAGCAGCGGGTGCGCAGCTACCCCGACGTCGCCAGCAGTGCCGAGGTGCTCGAGCCGGTCCTCGACGAGCTGGACCTGGACCTGTCGCTGACCGCGTTGCGCACCCAGGTCACGGCCGTCAACCCGGTCGACACCTCGCAGATCAACATCTCCGTCGTGGACGGCGACCCCCAGCTCGCCGCCCGCATCGCCGATGCCGTCGCCGAGGAGTTCAGCTCGACGGTCAGCCGGCTGGAGACCACCGACGCGGGCACCAGTCCCGTCGCCCTGAGCGTCACCAACCCCGCCGTGGTGCCCACCAGCCCCTCCAGCCCGCAGGTGTCCCTGCTGCTGTTGCTCGGGCTGGTCTGTGGAGCCGGGGCCGGACTGGCCGCCGCCGTGCTCCGGGACCGCTGGGACCGGCGGGTGTGGTCGGTGGAGGACGCCCGTGGGGCCTGGGGTCCGACGGCGCCCGAGGTCGTCGCTCCGCCCACCCGCCAGGAGCCGGCGGACCGGGCGGCGCAGGTGCTGGCCCGGCGCATCGAGCGACGGGCCCAGGACGGGCCGCAGCGCGTGGTCCTGGTCGCCCCGACAGCCGCGGGCGGCGCAGCCGTCGACGACCTGGTCGCCTCCCTGATCCGGGTCCTGTGTGCACGAGGCCTGTCCGCCGTCTACAGCGCCCCCACGAGCCACTCCCCCGGCTCGCCCACCGACGGCCCGTCGGGGCAGCCCGACATCGAGTTCCGCGTCGTCCCGGCGGACGCCGCCCTGAGCAGGTGGCGTGACGAGGCCAGGGACAGCGACGGTGTGGTCGTCGTCTGCCCCGTGGGCAGCGCACACCGGGTGGACGTCTTCGAGCTGGGGCAGGTGCTCGACGGCGTCGAGGCCTCCACGGTGGCGATGCTGTTGACCCGCCCCGTCCGTCGCCAGCGGCGGCCCACCCGAGGGACCACGGAGCACCAGGCACCGGCTCCCGACCCCGCCGGTCCCGCAACGGCCGATCAGGGCTTCTTCCCGCCCGAGGGGGACCCGACCACGACCGGCGCGTCGTCCACGAGTCCGAAGCGGTCGGCCACGGACACGGCCTGGGCACCTCTGACCCCGGAGACGGCGTCCCAGCGTCAGGGCGCGGCGAGCACTGCCGGGGAGGGCGTCGAGCCCAGCAGTGAGCGCGAGCCCGCCCCGGCGTCCGCGACGCCCCCGGCGGCGACCACGGGGAAGAAGAACGGATCGGGCGGCCGACGACCGACGGCACCCTCCCGCCGACAGCCTGCGCAGTCGTCGGGCAGCCGTTCCACGCCCTCGCGCCCGCGCCTGCGGTGACCACGCCGGCCGCGACACCCCGCCTGCTCGCCCGGCCGGGCGCCCCCGGTCTGCTGGCGCTCCTCCTGGTCGTCGCCGGGTCGGTGGCCTGGCGGCGCGGCGAGGTGTTCGCCGGCGGGGTCGACCCGGTCGTCGCGGCCAAGGCACTGGTCAGCCTGCTGGCGCTCGGCCTGGCCGCGCTGCTCGACGCCCGGCGCGGCACCGGGCGGCGGGTGGGTACGGCCTCGCTCGTGGCGCTGGCGGTCCTGCTGACCGCCAGCGTGCTCGGCGCGGCCGAACACGGGACGCTCCTCCCGAGCGCGGTGGTGGCCGTACGGGTGGCCCTCCTCGCCGTCACCGTCCGGCTGCTGGTCCGCGCGCTGGGCGCCCAGGAGGTGCTCGTCGCCACCGTCTGGGCCTGCGGGGTCGTCGGGGGCCTCGCCGCCCTGACGGGGTTGCCCAGCATCGCCGAGGGACGTCTCTTCGGGGGCATCCCCCCGCTGAACCCCAACGAGATCGCGCTGCTGGCGGGCATCGTCCTGCTGGGTGCCGCCTGGCCCGCCCTCCTGGGGCAGGGCCGGCCCGCGCACGCCGTGGTCGCAACGGCTGCGCTCGGCGTGCTGTGGCTGACCGGCTCCCGCACCTCGCTGGCGGTCGCCCTCCTCGCCGTCCTGGTCGCCGCCGTCCGGCTGCGGCGCCCCCAGGTGGGACTCGTGGTCGGGCTGGGGGCCGCGGTGACGGCCGGGGTGCTCGTGCTGGCGTCCACCGACCTGGTGGTCTCCTTCGCCGAGCGCACCGACGCCTCGGGCAACAGCACCCTGGACTCCCGCTTCATCGCGTGGTCCGCCGCACTGGACTGGGCGGACTCGGCCTGGCAGTGGGCGATGGGGGCCGGACTCTCGGTCAAGCTCATCCCCGTGGCCGGCCAGTGGTGGAACGAGCAGCTGCTCGACAGCAGCTGGGTGTCGGTCTTCGTGCAGGCGGGCCTCGTCGGGCTGCTCGTCGCGGCGGGCTGGGTCGTGGCGTGTGCGCGGGGCCTGCGCACCCTGCCCCCGCAGCTGTGGCCCCTCGCCGCGGGGCTGCTCTGCTTCGTGGTCGTCCGCAGCCTCTTGGAGAGCGGGTTGTTCGACGCCACTCCCGCACTGGTCGTCTTCCTGACCCTCGCCCTGGCGGGCGAACGGGGCACCCGGGAGGACGTCGCCGTCCCGGCCGACGTCCCGCGCAGCCAGGCGGTGGGCAGTCGTGGCTGAGCACGCCCGCCTCCGTGTGCTGGTCGCGCACCCCTCGGCAGACCTGTACGGATCGGACCTCCAGCTGGTGGAGAGCGTGGCCGCCCTGACCGCGGCCGGCTGCTCCGTCACGGTCACCCTCCCCGGCGAGGGCCCGCTGACCGCACGCCTGGCCGCCGCCGGCGCCACCGTCGTCGTGCTGCCCGTGCCCGTGCTCCGCAAGTCGTTGCTGCGTCCGCGTGGTGCCCTCACCCTCGTCCGGTCCGTGCTCACCTCCAGCCCGCCGGCCTGGCGGCTGCTCCGCGGCACCGCGGCGGACGTCGTCTACGTCAACACCGTGACGCTGCCGGCGTGGTTGCCGCTGTGCCGTCTCGCCCGCGTCCCCGTCCTGGTGCACGTGCACGAGGCGGAGACCGACCTCCCGCGGTGGCAGCGGTGGGTGCTCAACGCCCCCCTGCTGCTGGCCCACCGGGTCGTGGTCAACAGCCACGCCGCCGCCGAGGCCCTGCTCGGCGCGGTCCCGCGGCTGGCCCGCCGCACCCGGGTGGTGCACAACGGCGTCGCCGGCCCCCCGGAGGCGCCCAGCGCCCCCGCCCGCAGCGACGGGCCGGCCCGGCTCGTCCTGGTCGGCCGGCTGGCCCCGCGCAAGGGCAGCGACGTCGCCGTGGAGGCCACCGCACTGCTCCGCGCCCGCGGGGTGGACGTCGAGCTGCAGCTGTGCGGCACCGTCTTCCCCGGGTACGAGTGGTTCGAGGAGCAGCTCCGCGACCGGGCTGCCCGCCCCGACCTGGCCGGTCACGTGCACCTGGCCGGGTACACCTCACCGACCTGGCCGGCGCTCGCGGCGGCCGACGTGGTGCTGGTGCCCTCGCGCGCCGAGCCCTTCGGGAACGTGGCGGTCGAGGGACAGCTGGCGTTGCGGCCGGTGGTGGCCAGCGCGGTCCAGGGCCTGCGCGAGATCGTGACCGACGGGGTCACCGGCCGGTCCGTGCCGGCCGACGACCCGGCGGCCCTCGCCGACGCCGTCCACCAGCTGCTCACCGACCCCGGGTCCGCCGACCACCTGGCCCGGGCCGGCAACCGCTCGGCCCTGGAGCGCTTCGGGCTGCAGCGCTACCGGGACGCCATCGTGGCGCAGGTGGTCGGGACGGCGGGCCCCGGACGCGGGCAGGACCCGACGGTCTAGACCCGCGCGGTCCGGACCCGGGGCACCAGGACCCGCCACCGCACACCGACCGCGGCGAGCAACGGGCCGGCCGCGAGGACGGCCGGCGCCGCCGCAGCCGCCCCGGGGTGGACGAGCACGACGGCCGCGACTCCCAGCAGCGCCGTCAGCTCGACGACCCGCCAGCCCAGCACGGCCCGCTGCGCGCGGTGGACCGAGGCCAGTCCGGCGTAGGGCAGCAGGACCGCACCGGTGACGGCGTAGAGCCCCCACCCGAGGACGGCGACCAGGGGCACCGCGTACTCCCCGCCCGACAGCAGGGGCCCCAGCCAGGGCAGCAGCGCCACGGTGCCCACGACGACCAGCGCGGTCGCTCCGGCAGCAGCCACCGCGGCCCGGTCGGCACGCCGGAGCAGCTCCTGCTGCGGGCGGTCCCGGGCCGCGGCGAACCAGGGCAGCAGGAAGGACCCGACCCCGGCCACCAGCACGAGCGTGGGCGCGGTGAGCACGCGGGCGGCCTCGACGGGGCCGTAGGCGGCGGCTCCGGCTGCCCCGATGACGACCACCCGGACCAGCGTGAGCGTGCCGGGGCGCACCGCCTGGCCGGCGGCCCGCCACGCACCGAAGGCGACCACCGGGCGCAGGTCACCCCCTCGCCAGGGACCCCCCGGCCGCTCGCCGCGGGGCAGCAGCACGAGGGCCACCACCACCGACGTGGTCTGCCCGACCGCCAGGGCCGCGAACAGGTCGACCAGACCCACGCCACCGGGGGCGAGGGCCACGACGACCGCCAGGGAGACCGCGGCCCCTCCGAGGTCGACCGCGGGGAGCCGCCAGTACCGCCCGGCCGCCATGAGCAGCCGCCTCAGCACGTCCTCCAGCACGAAGGCCAGCGCGGCGAGCCCCACCCAGAGCCCGGCAGCCACACCCCCCCACCCGGCCAGGGCTGCCGCGACCCCGCCGACCAGTCCGGCGACGACGGCCACCCCGAGAGCGAGCACGTGCAACGCGGCCCGCACGCCGTGCCGATGCCGGTCCAGGACGGTCAGGGAGTCCCCGACCAGCCCGCTGTTCACCGACGTGGCCAGGACGATCGCGCCGTAGCCGACGGAGAACGCGGCCAGCCCGGCAGCACCGAGCTCCCGCGCGGCCACCACCTGCAGCAGCAGACCGGAAGCGGCCAACGTGCCCTGGCCCACCAGAGCGCCGACGAGGCGGCCGCGACCGGAGGCCCGGTCGGGTCGCGACGCCGTGCGGGAGGACGTGGGGGCTCCGGTCACGCCAGCCCGGTGGCGCGCAACGGCCCGAACCGGACCGCGGTGGCCGCGGTCGACGAGCTGGTCAGGTAGGACCCCAGGCCCACGCTCCCGGCCGCCTGGAGCGCCGCCGTGGTGTCGGTCCGGCTCAGCGACGGGGTCACCGGCGCGGCGCTGCCGTCGGCCCAGACGCTGGCCGTGACGGCCGTCGTCCCCACCCCGGTGACCTGCAGGCGCACCTGCAGGCGGGCACCCGGGGCCAGACCCGTGGCCACGGTGGTCTCCGCTCCCAGGAGCGTCTCGCTGGCGCTGCCGGCGAGCCGGGTGATCCCGGCCCGCACGGAGCCGTCGGGCAGGAAGCGCAGCCGCAGGCGGTACTCCAGGTCCGGGCCCACCCGGCGGCCCGTCACGTAGGCGTAGGTGCCTCCGCCGGTCGGTGCCGTGGCCACCGAGACCGACGTGGCGACCTCCACACCGGGGACCGAGACGAGCCCCAGGTGGGCCGCAGCCGCCGTCCCGGGCGCGGTCAGCGCGAAGCCGGCCGCGCCGTCGGCGGTGGAGGTGCGGCTGGCGCCGCTCAGCGAGCTCCAGGGCCCGCCCACGTCGGCCGTCCCCAGTCCTCCGCTCGTGGTGCGCGCGAAGGCGTCGGAGGCGACGGTCCAGACGGCGGGCGCGGTGACCGTCAGCTGACGTGTCGTCCGGGCGGTCGCCCCGCGGTCGTCGGTCACGGTCAGCACGACGGGGTAGTCCCCCGGTGCCCGGTAGGCGTGCTGCACCTGCGGCCCCACGGCCGTGGTCCCGTCGCCCAGGTCCCAGGAGAAGCCGGTCACCACGCCGTCCGGGTCCGTCGACCCGGACCCGTCGAGGGCCACGGTGAGGTCGGTGGAGGACGCGGTGAAGGCCGCCGTCGGGGCCCGGTTGACCGGCAGGCTGGCCGTGACCGTGCGCGTCGTGGTGGCCGTGGCCCCGTCGTCGTCGGTGACCGTGAGCGTCACCACGAAGTCCCCTGCGGTCGACCAGGTGTGGGTGGCCGTGGCCCCGGTGGCGGTGCCGCCGTCGCCGAAGTCCCACGCCCAGCCGACGACGGCGCCGTCGGAGTCCGAGGAGGCACGGGCGTCGACGGTCGCGGAGAGGTCGGCGGCCGTCGCGGTGAACGACGCGGTCGGGGCCCGGTTGGGCACCACCTGTGCTGCGGCCCAGTGCGCAGCGACCTGGGCCGCGGACAGAGCCGTCGGGTAGACGGCGACGTCGTCGACGCGGCCGGCGAACCACGTGCCGGTCGCTGTCGTGCCCCGGTCACCGCCGACCCGCCACCACCCGGTCATCGACCGGCCCACGGTGCGCGAGTCGGTGGCCACTGCCCGCCCGTCGACGTAGAGCACGGTGCCGGCGGCCCCGGTGCTGACGACGGCGTGGTGCCACCGCCCGTCGTTGTACGCCGAGCTCGAGGTGACCGTGAGGGTGCTCAGGATCGACGAACTGGCGGTGTAGCTCAGTCGCCCGTCCGTGCGCATCGCGAGCACCCGGTCGGCGGTGCTCGACGTCCCGCTCTGGGAACTGCCGAAGCCGATCAGGCCGCCGCCGCGGGTGGTCGTCGTGGCGAACCACAGCTCCTGGGAGGACGTGCCCGGAGCTGCGGCCGAGGCCACCGTGGCGAGGACGTCGTTGCTGCCGTCCAGGGCCAGGGCCGTGCCCGCCGCCCGGCCGGGGGTGTCCGTGGCACCCGCCGCGCCCAGCGACGGCCCGCCCAGGAGCACGCCCGTGCCGCCGTCCCCGGCGGGCTGGGAACCGGCGACCCGGGTGCCCGACGACTCGTCCAGCCGCCAGGACAGCGACGGCCGGTCGGCGAACACCGCGGCCCCGTAGGGGTCGGCGGGCGGCGAGGTCCACCGCCCGGTCGCCCCGGCGGCCCCGACGTGGGCCCGCACCGTGGCCTGGTCGAGCACCGTCGGGTACACCGCGACGGCGTCGACCGCGCCGACGAGGTCGGTGGCGCCGGCGCTGGGCCAGTTGCTCAGCGGTCCGCCGCCGATCTGCCACCAGCCGGCGTAGGCCGCAGCCGACGTCACGGCGGGTGCGGTGCCGACGAGGACGCCGTCCACCCAGAGCGAGGTCCCGGTGGCCCCGAGCGAGGCCACGACGTGGTGCCATCCCCCGTCGTTGTAGGCGGCCTGGCTGGCCAGCACCTGCCGGCTCCCGCTCGAGACGCCGAAGAGGACCCGGCCGGCGGAGTCGAGGTAGACCTGCCGGTCGTAGCTGGTGTTGCTGCCGGTGGCCGAGTTGCCGAACCCGGCCAGCCGCCCGCCCGTGGTCGCCGTGGTCGAGAACCACAGCTCCAGCGAGAAGGTCTGCGGCGCGCTGCGGGCACCCTGGGCAGCCCCGGCGACCATCCGGGAGGACGCGGTGCCGCCGAGCGCGAAGGCCCCGCCGGCGTCGCCGGCGACCGCCCCGGTCGCCTGCCGGGTCACGCCCGAGCCGACGGTCAGGGGCGCGGCCCCGGTGGCGTCACCGCTCGTGGAACCGGTGAGGAAGCCCAGTGGCCAGGCCGAGGTCGCGCCGTCGGCCAGCACGGTCTGCGTGTAGGCCGACGGCAGCGGCTCGGCACTCACCGTGCCCGACGACGACGGGCTGGTGACCGTGTTGCCCCAGGCGTCCTGGGCGCGGACGACGTAGGTGTGCGTCGACGACGGCGCCAGCCCCCGGTCGTGGAGGGTGACGGTGCGGGGGGTGGTGAAGATCGAGTCCACGACCTGGGTGGCGACCGGGGTGGCCGTGTCACCGTCCCGGTACAGGGAGTAGGTCAGGTTCCGGTCGTCCCGGTCGGACGTCGTGGTGACGCCGACCGAGAGGACGCCGGCCCCGCCTGCGGTCACGGTGGGGGTGGCCAGGCTCCCGGCCACCGGGCCGATCCGGTTGGGTGCCAGCGATCGGACGGCGAACCGCACGAGGCCCTGTTGGCCGACGGAGTTCACCCGGGGGAACTCCCCGCCGTAGAGCACGTACTCCGAGGTGCCGGTGACGCTCCAACCGGCCTGGCCCTGCCCCGTGAAGGTGCCGGGGGTGATGGTCGGGTACCAGTCCAGCACCGAGGGGGCGGGGGCACCGCGGAAGGCCGTGTTGCCCCACGTCCCGGTGCCCACCGTCCCGGTGGTCGCCTGCGAGTAGGCGATCCCGAAGCGGCTGACCCGGGGGGTCACCTCGGGGAACCCGCCGATGTTGCTGCAGACGTGCGGGTGGCCGGCGACGTAGACCGCTCCCCCCACGGGGAAGGTGGAGTAGGTGTCACCGCGGCAGTCCGCGTCCCACACGAGCGAGCCGTCGGCCACCCGGGCGGCCACGACTCCCTCGGCGTTGCCCGGCCCGGAGAAGTCGTAGGCGCCGATCCACACGGTGGTGCCGTCGGTGGTCAGGCTGGTCACGCCGGAGTCGTCACCCTGGTTGGTGATGCGCTGCCCGACCGCGAAGGGGCGGACCTCCCCGGTGGTCGCCGAGACCGCACCCACGCCGCTGGTCGCCGTGCCGTTGATGGAGCCGAACCGACCGCCGACGACCAGCTGGTCGCCGACCAGGGCGAGGGCGCTCACGCCGGCACCGGCGGCGACGCTGCCGTCGCGGTTGCGGCCGACGCCGGTGCCGGGGGCCCACGGCAGGAGCTGCCCGGCCGGGTCGAACGCCGCCAGACGCAGGCGCGAGGCGCTGCCCACCGCGTTGAAGTCACCGCCGACGTACACGGTGTCGGCGGTGGCGACGATGGCCCGCACGGACGCCGTCACGGCCGGCCGGAAGTCCGGGACCAGAGCACCGGTCGTCGGGTCCAGGGCTGCGATGCGCCGGGCGGTCTGGCCGTCGACGGTGGTGAAGTCACCGCCCACGTAGATGCGCGACCCGTCCGGGGACGAGGTGATCGTCAACGCCTGGGCGTTCAGCGACGGGGCCCACCCGGGGACGAGCACGCCGGTGCGGATGTCGTAGGCCAGCAGGTTGGCCCGGGGCACCAGGGAGGTGCCCGGTGCGGCGCCGGCAGGCCGCGCGTTGGCGAAGCGCCCGGCCACGTAGACGGTGGTGCCGACGACCGTCTGGGACCAGACCACGCCGTCGATCTGGACCGTCGGGAGTCCGTCCGCGGCCACCGTGGTCGCCGCGGCCGGCGGAGCGCCCGCCGAGGGCTGCTCGGCGGCGGTCGCGATGGACGGGGTGGCCGCGACGACGAGGCCGACGACGGACACGGCCAGGAGGCGGGAGAGCCACGTCCGACGCGAGGAGAAAGACACCGTTCAGTCACCATCCGTGAGCGCGAACCGACGGGTGGGTCCGTCGGCGACCCATCATGACCGCTGCAGGTCACTCTCGGTAGCCCCGTCCGAGTGGCACCTGCCCGGGGTCACCCGGTCAGGGGACAGCGGAGACGGGTCCGGGCGGCACCGACCCTGGGGTCGGTGCCGCCCGGACGACGGTGACGGACGGTCAGCGCAGCTCGGTCACCGTCAGTGCGCCGAACCGTGCGACGGTCCCGTTGGTCGCCGAACCCGACAGGTAGGCCGTGAGACCCACCGAGCCCGGCGCCTGCAGCGACGCGGTGGTGTCGGTCCGGGTCACCGTGGGCGTCACCGGAGCGGTCGCCCCGTCGGCCCAGACCGAACCGCTCACCGTGGTGGTCCCCGAACCGGAGACCCGCAGGTCCACCTGGAGGACCTGGCCCGCGGTGTAGCGACCCGGCAGGGTCACCTCGCCGCCGACCAGGGTCTCCGTCGCGGAGCCGGCCAGCCGCGTCACGGCCACCCCGACCGCACCGTTGGACTGGAAGCGCAGGCGCAGCCGGTACTCCTGGTTCAGCCCCACCCGGCGGCCTGCCACGTAGACGGTGGTGCCACCGCCGGTGACCGGACCGGACAGCGCCACCGACGTCCGCAGGTCCACGGCCGTGGAGGAGACCCCCGCCAGGTAGGCACCGGTCTGGTTGGTCGGCGACGTCAGCGCCAGCTGGGCCACCCCCGGCGTCACCGACAACCGGGCCGCGCCGTAGCTGGCGACCCATGCGCCACCGGTGTCGGCCTGACCCAGGCCCCCGGTCACCGTCCGCCCGAAGGCGTCGGAGGCGAGGACGGCCGGGGCGGCCGGGCTGACGGTGACCGAGCGGGTCGTGGAGCCGGTGGCCCCACGGTCGTCGGTGACCGTCAGGGTCACCGTGTAGGTGCCCGCCGCGGCGTAGGTGTGCGACGCGGTGGCACCGGTGGCCGAGGCCCCGTCGCCGAACGTCCAGGCCCACGCCACGACCCGGCCGTCCGCGTCAGCGGAGGTGCGGCCGTCCACGGTGACGTCCAGCCCGGCGCCCTGCACGCTGGCACCCGCGGTCGGCGCCTGGTTGGGCGGGTCCGTGGCGACGACGTCCCGACTCAGGACGGCGGTGGCGCCGTCGTCGTCGGTGACCGTCAGGGTCACCGTGTAGGTGCCCGCCGCGGCGTAGGTGTGCGACGCGGTGGCACCGGTGGCCGAGGCCCCGTCCCCGAAGGTCCAGGCCCAGGTCGCGACCTGGCCGTCGGAGTCGGTGGAGGTCCTGCCGTCCACCTGCACCGTGCGGTCGGTGACCGGTGCCGTGAAGGCCGCGGTCGGCGCCTGGTTCGGCGGCGGCTGCGGTGCCACGGTCACGCTGCTGGTGGTGCGACCGGTCGCACCCTCGTCGTCGGTGACGGTGAGGGTCACGGTGTAGGTGCCGGCCGCGGCGTAGGTGTGCGACGCGGTCGACCCGGTGGCCACGGCGCCGTCGCCGAACTCCCACGCCCAGGAGGCGATCGACCCGTCCGGGTCGACCGAGGACCGGCCGTCGGCGGCCACGGCCAGGAAGGTCGGGGTCACCGTCGCCACGGCGGTGGGCGCCTCGTTCGGTGCGGTGACCGTGATCGAGCGGGTCACCGTCGTGGAGGCGCCGTCGTCGTCGGTCACGGTCAGCCGGACGACGAAGGTGCCCTCGGCCGCGTAGGTGTGGCTCACCGTCGCGCCCGTCCCGGTGGAACCGTCGCCGAAGTCCCAGGCCCAGGTGGCCACGGCACCGTCGGTGTCGGAGGAGCCGGTGCCGTCGAGGGAGACCGCCAGCGCGTCCGTGGTGTCGGTGAACGACGCCACGGGTGCTGAGTTCGGCACGGGAGCGGTGGTGGTCACCGTCTGGGTCGAGGTGGCCCGCTGGCCCTTCGAGTCGGTGACCGTGAGCGTCACCTGGTGGTCACCTGCGGTGGCGTACCGGTGGGACACCGGGGTGCCGGTGGCCGTGGTGCCGTCCCCGAAGTCCCAGGCGTAGGAGGCGATGGGGCCCTCCACGTCGGCGGACGTCGAGCCGTCGACGACCACGGCGAGCTCGTCCACCGTCGAGGTGAACCGGGAGACCGGCACGGCGTCCGGACCCAGACCGGAGGCCCGGTGGTGGGTGCTGACCTCGGTCGCCGAGAGCTGCCGGTCGTAGACGGCGACCTCGTCGATCGTGGCGGCGACGTAGGCGTCGCCGGACCAGCTGGAGTCACCGCCGACCCGCCAGTAGCCCGTGTAGGGCTGCGCAGCGGTGTTGCCGTTGGAACCGACCAGTGCGCCGTCGACGTAGAGGCGCATGCCGTCGGCCCCCATGCTCGCCACGACCTGGTGCCACTGCCCGTCGTTGTAGGCCGCCGGGGTCGTGACCACCTGGGCGGCCCCGGTCCAGACGCCGAAGCTGACCTGGCCGGAGGGCTCGAGGTACACGTGCCGGTCGTAGTTGCCGCTGAACCCGGTCTGGTTGCTGCCGAACCCGATCAGCTTCCCGCCCCGGGTGGAGGTGGTGCTGAACCACAGCTCCGTGGTGAAGGAGGTCGGGTTGGCGACAGGAGTACGGCTGTAGAGCCCGTCGTCGGTCCCGTCGAAGGCGACCGCCCGGTTGGCGGACGTCCCGGCGAGCTGGGGGCCGGTGGCCCCGAGACCGGGACCCCCGGCGTAGGTGCCCCGGCCACCGGCGGGCGCCGCGGCCGCGGCCGCGCTGCCGCTGGTGTCGTCCATCCGCCAGAACAGGGTGGGGTTGGAGTCGTACACCGCAGCCCCGTAGGCGTCGGCCGGCCGGGTCGGGGCGACCGTCGCCGTCTGCGCGGCGGCCGCGAAGTGCGCGCTCACCTGCTGCTGGGTGAGTGCCCGGTCGTAGACCGCGGCCTCGTCCAGCTGACCGTCGAAGGCCGCGGTCGCTGCCCCGCCCCAGATGTTGTCCGAACCCAGCCGCCAGTACCCGTCGTAGCCGTCCACCGAGGTGTTGGTGTTGGTGCCGACCAGGGCCCCGTCGACGTAGAGGGCCATGCCGCCCGCGCCGAAGGTGGCGACCACGTGGTGCCAGTCCCCGTCGTTGTAGGCGCGCTGGCTGTCGATGACCGCCTCACCCGGCGCCCAGACCCCGAACCGCACCCGGCCGTCGCTGAACATGTAGACGAACCGGTCGTAGTTCTGGCTCCAGGCGTCCTGGCTGTTGCCCAGGCCGATGATGCGTCCACCCTGGGTGGAGGTGGTGTTGAACCAGACCTCCGTCGAGAAGGTGGTCGGGTTGGCCACCCGCTGGTCGGCGACGACGTAGCCGCCGCGGCCGTCCAGGTCGATGGCCGAGGACGTGGTGCCCGGCAGCGACACACCGGGGGTGCGTCGGGAGACGTCCCCGGTGTAGGTGCCGGTGGCACCGCTCTCGCTGACACCGGCGGCGCGCCCGGAGCCGGCCGCGTCGTCCAGGCGCCAGAAGGTCGTCGGTCCGTCGGCGGCGACAGCGGCACCGTACGGGTCGGTCGGGGCCGCGACGACGTCGACGGTCCGGCCGGTGGCCGTGTAGTGGGCACGCACCGCAGCGGTGTCCAGAGCGGTCGGGTAGACGGCGACCTGGGCCAGCTGACCGGTGTACTCGAAGTCGTCCGAGCCGAGCCAGCCACCCATGTTGCCGCCACCCACCTGCCAGAAGCCGGTGTAGGGCTGGCCCGTGGTGGCCCGGCTGTTGGTGCCGACCCGCACGCCGTCGACGTAGAGGACCTGGCCGGCCGGGGAGAGCTCGGCGACCACGTGGTGCCAGCGGCCGTCGTTGAGTGCCGACGGCGAGGCGATGGTCTGCACGCTGCCGGGGTAGACGCCGAACCGCAGGACGCCCTGGCGGTCGAGGTACAGGTGACGGTCGTAGGAGCCGTTGTCGCCGTTGGCCGCGTTGCCGAAGCCGGCCAGGCGGCCGCCCTCGGTGGTGGTGGTGTTGAACCACAGCTCGAGGCTGAACGTGTCGGGAGCGACCGTGCGGGCGCCCGTGGCCCCGGCCGTGCCGCGGGCGGCGGTGCTGCCGTCACCGGACAGGGAGGTGGTGCCCGTCGGGGACCCGGCGGCCGCGGTCAGACCGGGCGCGACGGTGACGTCGGACAGTCCCGCGTAGTCGTAGCTCGTGCTGCCGGTCAGCGACTCCAGCGGCCAGTAGCCGGTGGCGCCGTCGGCGAGCACCCGGGTCGAGTAGTCGGACAGGGCGGCCGAGGAGGCCCGCACCGTGACGCTGCCCCGGGTGGTGGTGTTCCCGAAGGGGTCGCTGACGGCCACGCGGTAGGTGTAGTTCGTCCCCGCGACCACGGTCCGGTCGACGAAGCCCAGGGCCGGCCGGTTCCACCAGCTGGAGGGGGCCGTCGTCTCGTAGACCGGGGTGTTCGGCTTGTCCGACCGGGTCACGCGGTAGGTGAGCTGCTGGTTGTCGTTGTCGTAGGCCGAGGTCCAGGAGACCCGGACCGACCCCGCGGCGACCGAGACCGCGGTCGGGGTGATGCCGGCGTCGGACACGGGCCCGACCTTGTTCGGCGCGGCCGTGGGCATCGCGAAGCGGACCAGGCCCTGCTGGCCGGTGTTGCCGGCGCGGGTGAACTCCCCGCCGTAGAGCAGGTAGTCACCGGCGGCGGCGACGTCCCAGCCGGCCTGGTAGGACCCGGAGACCGAGCCGACGTTGAGGTCGGGGTACCAGTGCAGCAGCTGGGGGGCCGGGGCGCCGTTGAAGCCCCAGGCGTTGGTGCCCTCCGCGGTCAGGGAGACGGCGGTGGCGTACTTGCTGACCCGCGGGTCCTGCTCGGGGTAGCCGCCGATGGCCTCACAGGTGTGCGGGTGACCGGCCATGTAGAGCGCACCGTTGAAGGGGACGCTGGAGTAGGTGTCGCCGTGGCAGTCGTTGACCCACTGCAGGGCACCGCCGTCGGCAGCGGCGGAGAAGGAGCCCTCCAGGTTGCCGGGGCCGTAGTAGTCGTAGCCGGTGCCGTAGACGTTCGTGCCGTCGGTGGAGAGGCTGTAGACCGCGGAGTTGACGCCCTGGTTGGTCACGATCGTGCCCATGGCGAAGGGCCGGGTGGCACCGGTGGCGCCGTCGAGGGCCCCGACGCCCGAGGCGGGCTGGTTGTTGAGCGTGTAGAAGTGCCCGGCGACGACGACCTGGCTGCCGCCCCCGGTCACGACGATGGACTTGACCTCGTTGCTGGTCTGCGCGTTGCGGGTGGGGTTGTTCGGCAGCGAGTTGCCGTCGGTCGGGCCGACGCCGGGGACCGGGGCCCACGGCAGCAGGGTGCCCGCCGGCGAGACGGCCGCCAGGCGGCTGCGGCTCGTGCTGCCGACGGCGGAGACCGTGCCGCCGAAGTAGACGGCCGAGGAGGTGGCGGCGATGGCCTTCACGACGCCGGAGACGCTCGGGGCGAAGGAGGTGAGGGCGCCCGTGGCGGTGTCGAACGCCGCGATCCGGTTCCGGGTGGCCGTGCCGACCCGGGTGAACTCACCGCCGACGTACAGCGTGCGCCCGTCCGGGCTGGTGGCCAGGCTCCACGCCTGGGCGTTCAGGTTGGGGTTGAAGGACGAGACCAGCACCCCGGTGCGGAGGTCGTAGGCGAGCAGGTTGTTGCGCGACACCTCGCTCGTGCCCGCGGCAGCCCCGGCCGGCCGGGCGGTGGTGAACCGGCCGGCGACGTAGACGGTGTTCCCGACGACCGCCTGGTCCCACACGACGCCGTTGATCTGCGTGGTCGGCAGGGCGTCGGCGGTGACCGTGGTCGGCGCGGTCTTCCCGGTCGTCACGTCTGCCACGGGCATGGAGTCCGCGCGCGCCGGGAGGGCGCCGCCGGCCAACGAGCCGAGCAGGAGGAGCAGGGAGAGGACGCCCGCGGCGGCGATGCGCCAGGTGTCGGACAGTGCTGTGGTGCGCAATGGGTCCTTCGATCTCGCAGGCCGGCATGCCCCCAGGCGCCCGGCATCGGCGTTGACTGTGCGTGACCGGACGCGGGAACACCAGGGGTGAGCGCGCCTCGATCGAGTGAAGTTGCAGGTCAGGCGACCGCAAAGATGCGGGTCCATGACTCTGCGTGACTGAATAGATGCAGTCGGGAACGGTTCAGGAACCGTGGTGGAGCGGAGGTCCGGACGTGGCCGGACCGATCAGGAGGCGCTGCCGGTGAACACCAGGTAGGGCGCGCCTGCCTGGTAGCCGATCTGCACCGTGACGTCGTCCCGCTGGTCCTCGGGCACGAAGAAGACGTAGCTCCCGGTCAGGGACTCCCCCGGGGCGGCGGTGCCCCGCAGCGGGGAGGCCTGCGCGTCGTCCAGGAGCGTCGCCGGGGCGAGGTCGGGACCGGTGTAGGCCTCGACCACCGCGGCGTCGAAGGAGAGCGGCCCGTCGGTGCCGTTGGTGAGCTCGACGGTCACCAGCAGGGACGGCCCGTCGACGTTGCCGACGCCCTCGCCGTCGCCCTGCACGGCCTCGATGGAGACCAGCCGTCCGGTGACCCCGTCCCCGACGGCGGCCTCGTCGTCGAGACCGACCGGGTCCAGCGTCGGCGGCAGGGCCGTCGCGTCGGCCGTCGGGCCGGTGGGCTCCGGGGTGGGCGGGTTGGTCGGCGGAGGCAGGGCCGAACCCGACGCCGCGGAGGACGACGCGGCAGCCGCACTGCTGCCGCTCGCAGCCGGACCGGTCGCGTCCCCGCCGCCGCGACCGGTGAGGGCCACGACCAGCACGACGAGGACGACGACCCCGAGCCCGAGCAGCACCAGCAGTCGTCGGGAGGGGCGGCGGGCAGACGCAGCAGGAGAGCTCACGACGTCGTCCCGTC
>Ga0182229_1000178_pt1 | contig 16249 bp, 11 predicted proteins | sample G6R1MG_32_FD_129663 | JGI IMG/M metagenome (GOLD analysis project Ga0182229, IMG submission 129663) | Miscanthus phyllosphere microbial communities from Michigan, USA - G6R4_MAIN_07NOV2016_LD1 MG | ecosystem: Host-associated > Plants > Phyllosphere > Phylloplane/Leaf | place: USA: Michigan...
GGAGCCGGTCGGGCAGCGCGATCGCCGGCCCCTCGCCGCGCCCGGTGCGCAGGACGATCTCGTAAGGGGTCGGCTGCAATCCGTTCAACGCGGCCACGAAGCGAAGCGTCCCGTCCGGCGCGGCGTGCGCTTCGGCATCGAGCCGCAGCTTCGTGCCGTCGAGACCCTGAAGCCAGACTTCGACTGCCTCGGCCGGTGTATCGGGCAGGCGGGCCTCGAAGGCCCAGAGTTCCGCGGTTGAGCCGAGGAGCACGCCGTCGCAGGCGGGTAGGCTCTGCCGGGTGCGGGTGGGCAAGGCCCTGCGCGGCGCCGTTGCCGGGACTTGGCTGGCCTTCTGCACGGCGCGGAAATGGCCTGCCCGCGCCACGTCGAGACCGCTCGCGGCGAAGATCCGCAGCAGCCCGCGGATGACGACGCGGTGGGTCGCCGTCACGTGGATCAGGTCCACCGCGTGGCTTCCGAAGCTCAGGCCGTCCAAGTCCACCTGTCCGGCGAACCCGGCATCCCGGGCCGCGGAGGCCTGGAGGTGGTCCACCACGTCCTGCCGGCTTTCCGTTCGGAGGGGCGCGTAGGAGGTGCTCACGCCGTCGCTGAAGCGGAGGTAGGTCCGGTAGGGGCCGTGGCTCTCCGTGAGATGCATCCAGCCGCGCAAGGACAGGCTGTGAAAGACGACGGCGTGTCCGCTCCGATCCAGGCGGCGGCGCTGATCGGTCCAGAGGCCGTCGAGGGCCCATGCCAGGGTGGGATGGCTCAACGGCCGTTCCAGGGCGGGCTTGGCCGCGTCCTCCTCCGGAAGGGCATCGATGCGGGTCACCGCCGGGAAGGTGTCCGGAAAGCCGCTGCCGTTCGGGACGCGGTTTCGGTCCCAGAGGATGTCGCCGCTCACCCAGGAGGGCGCGTTCACCTGGAGGGCCAGGTCATCGAGGCACAGGTCGTAGCTGCCGGGGCGTCGGTTCGGGATGCGGTCGTGCGGACAGGGCCGCTGTTCCATCAGGCCGGCATAGAGCGCGTGCAGGGCGTCCAGATGGGAATCCACCGAGGGGAAGACCTTGCGCCGGATGGTGGCGCGCAGCTCCGCGAGCCGGTCCCGGTCGAAGAGGAGGGTCAGGAGCTTGGCCCGGACCGCGCCGGCATCGTGCGGCGGCACGCGGAAGCCGTCGATCCCGTCACTGACCCGTTCGGAGGGCGCACCGAGGTCCGTGACGATGGGAACGAGGCCGGCCTGCCACGCCTCCGTGAGCGCGATCAGGTAGGTCTCGGGCCAGATCGAGAGATGAAGCGAGACGTCGCAGCCCTGCAGGAGCGCGACGATACCGCGCTGGTCGTAGGCGCCGTGGACCGTCACACGCTCCGCCGGCAGGCCGCGCAGACGGCCCGCATGATGGGCGCTGACCTGACCGTAGATCCGGAAATGGAGGGGATAGGCCTCGCAGGTCCGGATCAACTCGATGATGTCGTCCCCACCCTTGTGGTGGGTGAAGTTGCCGACCACCGCGACGACGAGGGGCTTTCGCTCATCGGCCTCGGCTCGCTCCTCGCGCACGGCGTGGGACGGCGTCGGGGTCAGCATCGCGATCTCGACGACGCGGTCCGGCGTGACCTGCGGATAGACGGCGCGCAGGTAGGCGCCCGTGGCGGGGGTGCTGGTCACGAAGGCATCCACCGCACCGACCACATGGTCCATGAACGCGTCCCGCCGCGCCTTGGCGCCGGCGGGGTAGTTGTGGCTGGCGGCGAGGCAGGCATCGCACTGCTCGCGCCCGCGGTGGGCCACGTCGCAGAAACGCCCGCTGTGATCGAGGAGGAGCCAGCGCTCGCAGATCAGGTAATGGTCGTGGAGGTGATAGACCACCGGCACGCCGCAGGCGCGGGCGATGAGCGGCAGGCTCAGGGGCCAGTGCAGCAGGTGGTGGATATGGACGAGGTCCACCCGATACTCGAACAGGATGCGGGCGAAGTGCCCTTCCACGAGCGGGTCGGTGAGCCGGGGCAGGCCGACGGATCCCGCCGGCAGGCTCAGCGCGACGCCGGGCCCCTCCAGACGCATCTCCCACTCCTCGCCCCGGAACACCGGGAACAGGAACAGCAGATCGTATCGGTCCGCGAGGCCCGCGAGCGCCTCCTGATACACCTCGACGCCGCCGCCCTCGCGCTGGCCCATGCGGTTGTGGGTGAGGATGAGCACGGTCCTGCGCGGGAGCGTCGCCGGCGCCCTCCGGCCGAGGGGAGATTCAGGCCGCCAACAGGCAGCGGCCCGCTCCAGCATCGTCGCGATCCGGTGGTCGTAGAGATGCTCGGCCAGCGTTCGCGCCCGCGCGGCGCGGGCCTGTGCCAGACGCTCCTCGGGCGCCGCCAGCATGCTGGCGATGGCCTCGGCCGCCTCCGCATCACCCGAACAGAGCAGGAATTCCGTGCCGGCGGTGTAATAGTCCCGCACCTCCGGCTCGGGAGACACCATGACCTGGAAGCCGCCCGCCAGGGCGGTCTCGAAGAGGCGCGGCGGCGGCGTCGATCCGGCCGCCTGCTCGACGGCGCTGCCCGTGAAGACACGCGGCAGGGTGAGGACGACGCGGCTCCGGTTCGCCAAGCGTGCGAAATCGACGTTGCCGCAGCGCCAATCCGTTGCGAGCGAGCGGTCGTGCAGGTCGGGCGGCCCCAGATGGACGTTCCAGGGCAGAGCGATCTTGACCCGCAGGTCGGCGGGCAGGAGCCCCAGGATCGTGTTCAGGCTGGCGACGCGGTTGGGCCAGGCGGTTCCGACGAAGAGCAGATCGTAGAGGAAATGGCGGTCGTCCGAACCGACCTCGAAGTCCTGGAAGAGCCGGCTCGCGGCCAGGGGCAGGTGGACGGCGCGGCCCTCGTAGGCGGCGACGCTGCTCCGATCGTTGGTGAAGACGATGTCGAAACAGTCGGAGAAGCGGACGTTCGACGAGCGCTCGTAGGGGTCCTCGGTGGTCCACAGGATGCTGAGCCGGGCCAGGCGCGCGAGCCGGCCGAGCAGCGGCGCGTGCATCTTGGCCCCGCCGAAGGCCAGAAAGGTGTCGAGGCCTTCCGTCACGAAGGTCGCGAGCGCGTCGCCATGGTGCGCGACGACCACCCGCGCCACATCGGGATGACGCCGCAGGGCGTCCGCGATGGCGAGGGCGATGTAATGGTTGTGGGTCCGCGGCTCCGTGTCGAGGAGCAGGATCGAAAGGCCCGTCATACGCGGACCGATGCCTGCGGCTCCGCATGGTCTCCCGCGAACAGGTCCCTGAAGTCGACCGCAGTGATGCCGGGGCGAAATCCACACAGGTCGAGCAGACGCTCGGCGCGGCATGCATAGGTGTGGTCCCGCAGGGCCCGCCGCTGCGCCCGCTCGGCGATCGCGAGGATCGCGGCCGGCTCATCCCGGGTCCGCTCGATGGCCCGCGCGATGTCGCGGGGGCCGTCGATGAGGAGGATCTCCCGCTCCGGTTCGAAGACGTCGCAGATCTCCAGGCCGGTGGCGAAGAAAAGCTGCGTCGAGCCCGACAGCGCCACCTCGAAGGTGCGCGGCCCCGGGGTCGCCTGCGGCAGGGCGAAGCGTCGGTTCGCGATGTCGAGGTCGCGGCCGATGTTCAACGTCAGCCACGCGGCGGCGGCATGGTCCGCCATCTCGTCCGCGGTGAGGCGTCGGTTGCTCGCGCACCGCAGATCGGCCGGCCAGTCGGACCCGAGGATTTCCACCGGGTGTCGGGACAGAAGCGCGTCCGCCTGTCGGAGCAGGGCGATGCGGTTCGGATAGGCCACGCCGCAGAAGAAGACGGCGATGTCGCGCGACAGATCCGGACGGATGGGACGGAGGTGGCGCGTCGGGGATGCCGCCAACGGAAGATGGTGCACCGACCCGTGCCTGTAGTGGTGGGTCGCCCAGCCATCGTTGGAGAAGACGACGTCGGCCAGGATCTCCGCCTTGAAGGCATAGTCGAATTCGTAGGGATCTTCGGTGAGCCAGAATGCGAGCTGCGCCCCCACGGCATCGGCGGCCCGCCGCAGGGCGCCAAGACCGGCGGCATCGGGCACGAGACTGCCGACGGCGATCACCAGCTTCGGGCGCAGGCGTCGAACCCGCTCGCACGCCAATTCCAACGGCGCATGCGCGACGGAATTCTGCCCGACACATTCTATCAGACCTTCGACAAGATAGGATCTGATAGCCGAATTGACGTTGAGCGCGTCAGAATTTGTGCTTGTTACAAAAATCTGGACTGCATCAGTATCGATATGCTGCGCAATATTCATTCGTTTCGCCTGTCGGCGGCTGGCGTTGTGAGTGTTGGATTTCCTCTTCAAGTAGCAGTAAACGCAACTCTCAGTGTTGTCCATAAAACTTCAGATCAGTTCTACAGAAGGGCAAGTTGAGCATTACGGGAATTAGCTTTCGGCAATATCATCGGGATAAAATGGCAATCAGCACCAAGGAACGCGTGGCCGAAGAGACTCGACCCGAGCCGGCGCCGGAGCCGAGGGGGCCGGGCGACCTGACGGCGGCCAACATCCTGCTGCCCGTCGAGGATTTCCTGTCCGGGGACGTGCTCCTGCTTGGGTCGGTCGCGCCGGGCATACGCGGTCGCGCCGCGGAACTTGCGGCCACACTGACCGTCCGCGGCCGAATGCCCTGCGAGGGGGAGCCCCCCGATGCGTCCTGCGGCTACGACACAATCATGGCCTTCGATGTCCTCCCTGCGGTGGAGGCCCCCGGCCGGCACAGTTCAGTTTGGCAAAACCTGAGGCCGGAGGGCCGGCTGATCCTGGCCCTCGACCATGGGTCGGCGGAGCAACGCGGGGCCGGTGCCACGCAGGGCGCCTCATGGCATCCGGGCCGCCGGGCGAGCCCCTGGACCTGCCTGCGTGAGACGCTGGAGGCCGCCGGCCTCGTGCATCAGCGCTGGTGGTTCCCGTTTCCCGATCATCGCGAGGCGCGCACCATCCTGTCCGAACACGGCCTGTCGCCGCATTCGGGGCTCGATGCCGGAGCGATGGCGGGCGAGGCCATCGACGCGCGCAGGGCTTGGCGGCGGATTGCGGAGGCGGGAGACCTCGCGGATCGCGCCCCCGCAGCGCTCGTCGTGGCCTCGGCCGTCGCCCTCCCGGCGGATGATCGTCTCGCCGTGCACATCGGCCATGAGCGGCGGCCGGAGTTCAACAAGGTCGCCACCATCCGGGCTCGGACGGAAGGACCTCCGAGGGTCCTGCGTGTACCGCGCCATCCCGGGCTGGCCCGTCATGCGGCCGGCATCACCAACCGGTTTCCGGCCGAAACCCTCGCGCCCGGCCGGCCCTGGCCCGAGGCGCTGGAGGAGATGCTGGCTCACGACGGCTGGACCGAGGCCGATCTCGCACCATGGGCGGAGCGTTGGATCACGGCCCTCCGCGCCGCGTTCCTGGGCGCCGGTGAAGGCGACCCGCTGCCCGACATCGACACGCGCCTACCCGGTCATGCCTTCGATGCCATTCCGCGCAACCTGCTCGTCCACGGCGACCGGGCGACCTTCATCGACCTGGAATGGGAGCTCGACGCGCCCCTGGATTTCGGGCACCTGCTCGTGCGCGGCCTCGTCGATACCGTCCTGACCACCCCCATCGCCGGCTGGCCCGCACCGGGGAGCGATCCGACCTACCTGAGCCTGCTGCGTGCCGCCACCGCTCCCCTCGGCATCCCCCTCTCCGACGCGGCCATCGCCGAGCGCCTCGACCGCGAGGTCCGTTTCCAGCGGATCGTGAGCGGGCGTGAGACGAACCGCGACTTCGCTTGGCTCGCCGCCACGCACCCCGTGCCCCGCGCGCAGTTGCTGATGCGCGGGAGGGGCCTCGCCGGCGAGGTCAGAGCGCTGCGGACCGAACGTTCCGACCTCATCGCTGCCATCGACGACGCGCGGGCGCAGACCGACCGCGTCATCGCCTATGCGGCGGAACGCGACCGCGCGGTGGAGCGCCTCGAGGCCGAGCTGGCCGCGATCGAGGCCCGTCTCGCGCTTCCCCCGCCGGAGCCGCCGCGCCCGGCCATCCGCCTCGGCCGGACATTCCGGCACTTGGTTTCCTCGAAGCGGACCTAGCGTGATGCGTCTGTTGGTGGCCTGCGATCATCTGGCCCTCACGGGAGGGTTGATGCGGTTCGAGCGCGTCGGGCAGGTCCTGGCCCGCTGGGGCGGCGAACTCGCCTTCCTGAGGCTCGGCGAGGGGGGTGAGGATCGCCCGGCCGGCTTCGCGAGTGCGCTCCGGTCCTTGTCGCGCGAGGCCGCGCTGGACGAGGACTGGGATGCCGTGATGGTCCCGGGCGGCGGCTTTCCCGACGCCGTCGTGGCGCGCTTCGCGACCCTGCGCCACCCCCGCCTGGGTCTCCGCGTCCAGCATTTTCTGAACGGCCCCGGCCGCCGTGACGCCTATGAGCGCGTGACGCGGGCTTTCGAGCCCGACCTCATCCTCGTCAACAATACGCATTGGCCGGAGGCGGATCTCGCGGCGTTCGGCCGTCCGTTCCGCCGGGTCGTGGGCGGGGTCGACGCGACCCTGTTCGCGCCCCCCGTGGTCCGTCCTCCCCGCACCGGGCGGAACCGCCTCGGCGCCATCGCGAACAAGAATCCGGTCGCCCTGGTCGGCGCCCTGCGCGACCTCGGCGACGATTGGGAGCTCCACTGGTTCGGCCGGCCCGACCCCCGCGAACCGGCGCCGCCGGACGACCTCCTGGCATCGGGGCGGATCGTCCGGCACGGGCCCCTGTTCGGAGAGGAGCTTGCCGCCTTCTACGCCGGCCTCGACGTGTTCTGCAGCGCCGAGCCTCAGGCGGGCTGGTGCAACCCCGCCGCCGAAGCCATGGCCAGCGGAACGCCCCTCGTCACGACCCCGCACGGCACCCTGGCCTTCGCCGAGCACGATGTCACCGCGCAGGTCCTCCCCACGGCCACGGGCCCGGCCATCGCAGCGGCCGTCCGAAGCCTGCGCGCCGATCCCGACCGGGCCGCCCGTTGCGCGCGTGCCGGGCGCGCCCGCATCCGCAGCCTCAGCTGGGAGACCTACACGGCCGATCTCCTGGCGGCGATCCGCGACGGGCTCGCCGACGGGACCGGTCCGGCCTGGGCCACCAAACGCATCGAGGACCTCGCCGTCGCGCACGGGCCTGCGCCGGGGGACTTCGACCCTCTCGGGTACATCGGTCTCCACGCGGATCTCGCGGACCTGTTCGGGCGCCCGTGGCAGGGCATCCTGCACTACCTCGAACATGGACGCCGCGAGGGACGCCTCTATCCCTCGACGCGCAGCCGGGCGCAGGAGAAGGCCGAGCAGGCCTCGCGCATCGCCCTCGTCCTCGACGGGCTCGACGGTTCCGGCAAGTCCAGCATCGCCCGGGAGGTCGCGCAGCGGATCGGGGCGACGGTCCTCAATCCCTTCGGCGGCCAGATCGGCGGCCTCATGGTCCTGCTGGCCGAGCGGGGCGAGCACGCCCTGGCCGATGCCGTCGCGCATGCGGCCGTGGCGCTCGCCCTGCGACACGCTCCCGACGGCCCCGTGGTCTTCGACCGCCACTGGTTCACCGCGTCCCAACTCCTCTCGCCCGCCTACCGGGCCGGCTGGGCGCCCCACCCGTACACGGTCATGTGCTGGGCGGATCGGCCCACGACCGTGGCGCGCATGATCGCGCGCGGCGACATCCACGCACGCGAGCGCATGAGCGCCGAACGGATCCAGACTTACCGGCACTTGGCGGATGAGCTCGGTCTTCCTCTCATCGACACCTCTCACCTGTCCGCGGCGGCCGCCGCCGAGCGGATTCTGGACGACATGCGGAGCGTCGTCGGGGAATCGCCCGCCCTCGCATGACGAGGAGCCGGTCGCGGGCCCGGCGCATCGGTCTTGCGGGCCCCCCTCTCACTCTGGCCGGGGCCGCGTGAGAGACTTCAGCGCGTCGACGAGCCGCCCTTCGAAGAGCAGGGCCGAGCCGTGGTGGAACTCCGGGTCGAACCCGTGTTTCGCGTTCATCACGGAGGACGCGCTCTGCATCGCGATCAGGCGGCCCGCCTCGTCGAACAGGCCCGAGCCGGACCCGCCATAGCCGTCGTTGCAATCGTGGCGGGCGCGCCGGATCGCATCCTCGCCCGGCGGGTCGATGCGCCGGATCGTGCAATGCTCCAGGCTGCTCGGGCCGCGATAATTCTCGTGTCCGGCCGGCGAGACCATCGTCACCCGTATGGAGACCTCGCCGGTCGGCAGGTCCGGCGGTTCGGGCAGGGGTTGCGCGACGGCATCGGCCGGACTGGCGAGGCGCAGGATCGCCCAATCGTCCGTGATGTGCAGCGCGCGGGCATCCGGGGCCGTCCCGAGCCGAAGACTGTCGGGCACGAATTCGTAGTTGCGCCCGCCGATCTGGAAGTAACAGTCGGCCACCGGCCGCGTCTGCTCCAGGCGCCGGTCGCGGAAATTATGCGCGTTGAGCACGACCACCGACGGGTCCGCCACCAGCCACGCCGCCGCCGCCTTCTGCGGCACGCCGTCCGGCCGGCGGCACCAGAGCACCCCCGCGCCCCTGTAGCGGGCGAGGTCATCCCCGGTCAGGTCGCGGCGGCCGTCGTGAGGGTAGAGCGCGGCGGTCGCGAGACCCGCCCCACCCCAGAGCGGCACAGCCAGGAGGCACAGGTGCCACGCCCGCCCGCGTCCCATCCCGCCTCCGTCTCGATCTCCGCCGACCCGGCCACAGAAGTGAGCGCCGCGGATCGTCCCGTCAAGCAATCCAGAAGAATTCCACACTATCCAGCGCCGGTTGCCGATTCATCCCGACAACAAATAACCGAGATCCTAGAGACAATCGCCGCTGCACCTCTGTAAAAATAACAAGCGATAGCGGTCGTAATAAGTCTTTTATAAGAGATAGACGACGTCGATCTCTTGTGTCGGACGGCCGATCGACGGGATCGACTTTCGGTTGATCTTGCATCGCACAACCATCAGCCGCGAGGCCACAAGGCGCGGCGGCCCGGCGAGGAGATGCACAATGAGATTGGGACAACTTTCGCGCTCGGCGTCGGTGCTGGCGATGGTCGCGGTCGCACCGCTCGGCCTCGCCGGAGCCGCCTTCGCCAACGACAAGCTGAACGAGCTTGCCAAGAGCGAAGACAACTGGGTGATGCCCGGTAAGAACTACGATTCGAACAATTACAGCGAGCTGACGCAGATCAACAAGTCGAACGTCAAGCAGCTGCGGCCCGCCTGGACCTTCTCCACCGGCCTGCTCAACGGCCACGAGGGGGCGCCGCTGGTCGTGGACGGCAAGATGTACGTCCACACCTCGTTCCCGAACTACACCTTCGCCCTCGATCTCGACGATCCGGGCCACATCCTGTGGCAGGACAAGCCGAAGCAGAACCCGGCCGCGCGGTCGGTGGCCTGCTGCGACCTCGTCAATCGCGGGCTGGCCTATTGGCCGGGCGACGGCAAGACCCCGCCGCTGATCCTGAAGACCCAGCTCGACGGCCACGTCGCGGCGCTGAACGCCCAGACGGGCGAGACGGTGTGGAAGATCGAGAATTCCGACATCAAGGTCGGCTCGACCCTGACCATCGCCCCCTACGTGGTGAAGGACAAGGTGATCGTCGGCTCCTCGGGCGCCGAACTCGGTGTGCGCGGCTACCTGACCGCCTACGACGTGAAGACCGGCGCGCAGGTCTGGCGCGCCTACGCCACCGGCCCGGACCAGGACCTGCTGCTGGCCGACGACTTCAACATCAAGAACGCCCATTACGGCCAGAAGAACCTCGGCACGACGACCTGGGAGGGCGACGCCTGGAAGATCGGCGGCGGCACCAACTGGGGCTGGTACGCCTACGACCCCGGCACGAACATGATCTACTTCGGCACCGGCAACCCGGCGCCGTGGAACGAGACCATGCGGCCGGGCGACAACAAGTGGACCATGACCATCTTCGGCCGTGACGCCGACACCGGCCAGGCCCATTTCGGCTACCAGAAGACGCCGCACGACGAGTGGGACTATGCCGGCGTCAACGTGATGATGCTGTCCGAGCAAAAGGACAAGGACGGGAAGATGAGGAAGCTCCTCACCCACCCGGACCGCAACGGCATCGTCTACACCCTCGACCGGACGGACGGCTCCCTCGTCTCGGCCAACAAGATCGACGACACGGTCAACGTGTTCAAGTCGGTCGACCTGAAGTCCGGCACCCCGGTCCGCGACCCGGAATACGGCACCCGGATGGACCACCTCGCCAAGGACATCTGCCCCTCGGCGATGGGCTACCACAACCAGGGCCACGATTCGTACGATCCGAAGCGTCAGGCCTTCTACATGGGCATCAACCACATCTGCATGGATTGGGAGCCCTTCATGCTGCCCTACCGGGCGGGCCAGTTCTTCGTCGGTGCGACGCTGAACATGTATCCCGGGCCGAAGGGTGACAGGCAGAACTACGAAGGTCTCGGCCAGATCAAGAGCTACAACGCCATCACCGGCAAGTTCAACTGGGAGAAGATGGAGCGCTTCGCGGTCTGGGGCGGCACCACCGCCACCGCCGGGAACATCGTGCTCTACGGGACGCTCGACGGCTTCATCAAGGCGCGGGACTCCGACAACGGCGACCTGCTCTGGAAGTTCAAGCTTCCCTCCGGGGCGATCGGCTACCCGATCACCTACAGCCACAAGGGCCAGCAATTCGTCGCCATCAATTACGGCGTCGGCGGCTGGCCGGGGGTGGGCCTCGTCTTCGACCTCCAGGACCCGACCGCCGGCCTCGGCGCGGTGGGGGCGTTCAAGAAGCTCGCCAACTACACCCAGATGGGCGGCGGCGTGATCGTGTTCTCGCTCGACGGCAAGGGTCCCTACGACGACCCGAACGTCGGCGAGTACCAGCAGGCGGCCAACAAGTAACGCGACCCTCGACCTCGCCGGCGCGACAGCCGGCGAGGCTTCCGGTGTGCCGATTACCCGACCATCATCAGGGATAGACGCCCATGCCGCTCCTCGGCGGACTTCTTCGCGCGGCGACCTGTGCCGCCGCCCTCCTCGCCCTCACGGCCCTGCCCGGCCCATCGCGCGCCCAGGAATCGGAGGCCCAGGCCGTCCAGTCCGACGCCGCGAAGGCCCCGGCGGCGCCGGCCGCCGACCCCTCGACCCTGCGGATCTGCGCCTCCGAGAAGCAGCCGCCCCTGTCGATGAAGGACGGGACCGGCCTCGAGAACCGCATCGCGGTGGCGGTGGCCGAGGGGATGGGCCGCAAGCCCGTCTTCGTCTGGCTCGCGAAGCCCGCGATCTACCTCGTCCGCGACGGGCTGGAGAAGCGCCTCTGCGACGTGGTCGTCGGCCTCGACAGCGACGACCCGCGCGTCCTCACCACCAAGCCCTATTACCGCGCGGGCTACGTCTTCCTGACGAAGGCCGACAGCGGCCTCGACATCGCCTCCTGGAAGGACCCGCGCCTCAAGACCATCGACCACATGGTGGTGCCGTTCGGCTCCCCCGGCGAGGCGATGCTCAAGGATATCGGCCGCTACGAGGAGGACATGGCCTACCTCTACTCGCTGGTCGGCTTCCGCGCCCCGCGCAACCAGTACACGCAGATCGACCCCGGCCGCCTCGTCAGCGAGGTGGCGCAGGGCAAGGCGGCGGTGGGCGTGGCCTTCGCCCCCGACATCGCCCGCTACGTGAAGGACTCCGCCGTGCCCCTGCGCATGGCCCCCGTCCCGAACGACACGGTGACGAGCGACGGCCGGACGATGCCGCAGGATTTCGACCAGTCGATGGGCGTGCGCAAGGACGACGCGGCCCTGAAGGACGCCCTCGATGCCGGCATCGCGAAGGCGAAGCCGCGGATCGACGCCATCCTGAAGCAGGACGGCGTGCCGGTCGCCGCCACCAACTGAACCCGCCCCGGCGGTTCTCTCAAGAGAGATGTGAAGTCTTCGTATGATCGGATCCAAGCGATTTCTCACGGCGGCCCTCGGCCTCGGCGCGGCGGTGGCGGCGGGCGCGGTGCTTGCCCAGCCGCAGGCCGGGCCGCAGGGCGGCCTCGTCTTCCGCAACACCATCACCGGCGAGGCGATGGACACGGCCGAAGGAAAGCCCGGCGGACGGGATACGCCGGCCGTGAAGACGTTCTTCCAGACCGGCCAGAACACCTACATCGGCGACAAGTCCTGCCTGCGCAACGGCGAGAGCCTGTACCTCACCTCCTGCTCCGGGTGTCACGGCCACCTCGCCGAGGGCAAGGTCGGGCCGGGCCTCAACGACAATTACTGGACCTATCCGGCCAACACCGAGGATGTCGGCCTGTTCTCGACCCTCTGGGGCGGGGCCAACGGCATGATGGGTCCGCACAACGAAGACCTGAACCCGGACGAGATGCTGCAGGTGATCGCCTGGATCCGGCATCTCTACACCGGCCCGGTCAAGGATGCCCTCTGGCTGAACGACGAGCAGAAGAAGACCTACACGCCGTTCAAGGAAGGCGAGCACTTCGCCAAGGACACGCCCGGCCAGTGCAAGCCCCTGGCGGAATGAGCGGTCCAGCGAGGAACGGCCCCGGTTCGAGGGGCGAGGAAGCGAGGAGACGGCAGATGCGCAAGACGGTGATGGTGGCCATGCTGTTCGCGGGAGCGGCCTTCGCGGGCCCGGCGCTCGCCTATGACGGACAGACCTGCAAGGCGCCGGGCAATTGCTGGGAGCCGAAGCCCGGCTTCCCGGAGAAGGTCGCGGGATCGAAATACGACCCGAAGCACGACCCCAGGGAAATCTCGAAGCAGGCGGACTCCATCAAGCAGATGGAGGAGCGCAACAAGAAACGCGTCGAGAATTTCAAGAAGACCGGCAAGTTCGAATACGACGTCGCCAAGATCACGAACTGAGCGTCACGGGCATGGGCAGTTCCGGCCCATGCCCGCCCCGTCGTCCATCAACCGAGCCAACCATGAATCCTCCGCGCCCCGGCGACGCGATGCTGACCGACTGGCGCGAGGCGGCGGGCCGGTTCGAGGCCGAGATCGCCAAGGCGGTGGTGGGCCAAGCCCGCGCCATCCGCCTCGTCACGATCGCGATCTTCGCCCGGGGCCACGTCATGCTGGAGGGCGATGTCGGCACCGGCAAGACGACGCTGCTGCGGGCCGTGGCCCGCGCCCTGGGCGGCGCCTACGAGCGGATCGAGGGCACGGTCGACCTGATGCCGACCGACCTGATCTACCACACCTTCCTCGGCGCGGACGGGCGCCCCCGGGTGGAGCCCGGCCCGGTGCTGCGGCAGGCGGAGGACCTGTCGGTCTTCTTCTTCAACGAGATCAACCGCGCCCGGCCGCAGGTCCACGCGCTGCTCCTGCGCCTCATGGCCGAGCGGACGGTGACGGCCTTCGAGCGCGAATGGCACTTCCCCACCCTCCAGGTCTTCGCCGACCGCAACCGCGTCGAGCGCGAGGAGACCTTCGAACTCCCCGCCGCCGCCCGCGACCGGTTCCTGATGGAGATCGGCATGGAGGCGCCCCGCGATGGGCAGACCCGCCGGGCGCTGGCCTTCGATCCGCGCTTCCACGACACCGACCGGCTGATCGCGGAGGTGGCCCCGGCCGTGCTCGACCACCGGAGCATCGGCGGCATCGCGAGCGCCATCCAGCACGCGGTCGCGGCGGCCCCGGAGATCGAGACCTACGTCGTCGCCCTCTGGGACGCGCTGCTGCGCCCGGCGGAGGCCGGCATCCGCCTGCCCGGGATCGCCATGGAGCACCTCGTGCAGGGGGGCGCCTCGCCCCGCGGCCTCGCCTTCCTCGTGCGCGCCGCCCGGGTCCGCGCGTGGCTGGAGGGCCGCGACTGGCTCGTGCCGGAGGACATCCGCGCGGTCTTCCCCGAGGTGATGGCCCACCGGATCTTCCTCGAACCGGTCCACGAGATGCGCCGGGCCGAGATCGTGCCGGCCCTGTGCCGGGCGGTGTTCGACACGGTGCCCGCCCCATGAGCGACGGCCCGCCTTCCGCCGAGATCGTCTACCGGCCCCGCTGGCGCCCGCGGGGGAGCCGCCCCGGCGCCCATCGCGGACGGGATGCGGGCGGGCTCGGCCCGTTCCGGGATCAGGTGCCGTTCCTCAGCCTGCCGGATGCCCGGCGGATCGACATCCGCGCCACCCTGCGCGACCCGTTCGAGGGCGTGCATGTCCGCCGCTTCGAGACCCGCGTGCCGGTGGAGATCTACGCCCTCGTCGATCTCTCGGCCTCCATGCGCGACCGGGGCGAGGCCGACCGCTTGGCCCTGGCGGCCGAACTCTGCGCGGGCCTCGCGGCCTCCGCGACGCGGATCGGCGACGGGTTCGGGCTGATCGCCGCCGACGGGGCGATCCGCGCCGACCTCACCCTGCCGGCGACCCGCCACCGCAGCGCCGCCCGGACCCTCGCGGGCCGGCTCGCGGGCGCCCCCTGCCGGGACGGGAGCGCCGAGGGGATGGTCGCGGGGGCCCACAGCCTCCTCGGACGGCCCAAGATGGTCTTCGTCGTGTCGGATTTCCGCTGGCCTGCGGACCTGATCCGCCGGGTGTTCTCTGCCCTGGCGCTGCACGACACGGTGCCGGTGCTCCTCGCCGACAGCGCGGAGGACGAGGGGCTTCCGCCCTGGGGGCTCGCCGAACTGGAAGATTCCGAAGGGGCCGGGCGCCGGCTCGTGCTCCTGCGGCCGTCCCTGCGCCGCCGCTGGATCGCCCGCGAGCGGGAGCGACGCGAGGCGCTCGCGGCCATCGCCGCCGCGTCGGGCGCCCGCCGGCCCTTCGCCCTCATCGACCGGTTCGATGCGCAGGCGCTGAGCCGCCACCTGCTGACGGGTTGAGATGCGCGTCCTCGCGATCCTGTTCCTGATCCTCCAGGCCGGCGCGGCGGTCGCGCAGGTGCGCTCCGTCGAGGTGCGCGTGCCGAGGAGCTTCGGCTATGTCCTCGGCGACCTGTTGCAGGCCCAGGCCGACATCGCCCTGGAGCCCGGCTTCACCGTGCAGCGGGCCTCGCTGCCGAAGCCCGGCCCCGTCACCTATTGGCTCGACCTGCGCGACGTCGCCGTCGAGCGCCGGCCGGGCGGCCTCCGCCTGCGCCTGACCTATCAGACCTTCTACGCCGCCCTCGACGCGCGGCGGCTCGACGTGCCGGGCCTCACCATCGCCCTCGCGGACGAGAACCCCGGCGGGACCACGACGGCGCGGGCGGAGATTCCGCCCTGGTCCTTCGGCGTGTCGCCCCTGCGCGAGGTCCAGCCGGAGAAGCGCGACGACCCGGCCGACTACCTGCAGCCGGATGGCCCCCCGCGCCGGATCGACCCGGAGCCGGCCGCCATGGCGGCGCTCGTCCTGGCCGGCCTCGGCCTCCTGGCCCTCGGCGTCCTCGCCTACGATCGGGCGTTGTTCGGCCGCCGGAGGGGCCGCCCCTTCGCCCGCGCCGCCCGGCGCCTGCGCCGGCTCGCGGGGACCGACGGGGAGGGCTACCGGGACGGCCTGCGCCTGATCCACCGCAGCCTCGACGAGACGGACGGGCGGCGGCTCCTCGCCGACGACCTGCCGGCCTTCCTCGACCGTCACCCGGCCTTCCGGGGAGAGGGGGAGGCGCTGCGCCGCTTCTTCGAGGCGTCCCGCCGGGCCTTCTTCGGCCGCGAGGTGCAGGCGGCGCGGGAGGTCTGGCCCTGGCCCGAGATGCAGGCGGCCCTGCGCCGCCTCGCCGCCGCCGAGAGGGCCGCCTGACATGCCGGCCTTCCTCGCCCCCTACGGCGTCGCGACCCCGTGGGCGCTGTGGCTGCTGCCGCTCGCCCTGCTGCCCCTCGTCGCCTCCGGGCGGCGCCGCCGGGCCGTGCCCGCCATCGCGGCGGCACCGGGGGACCCCCTCTCCCGCTGGATCGGCGTGTCGCTGACCGTCTCGGGGATCGCCGCCCTCGGCGGGCTCGTGGTGGGGCTGTCCGGGCCCTACCGGGCGGGGGAGCGGACCACGCGCACCGGCATCGGCGCGCAGGTCTCGATGCTGATCGACCGCTCGGGCAGCATGAACGAGACCTTCGCCGGCAAGCAGCCCTCGGGACTGGAGGAATCCAAGGCGGCGGCCTCGCGGCGCCTGCTCTCGGGTTTCGTCGGGGAGCGGGCGCACGACCTCTTCGCCGTGACGGCCTTCTCGACCGCGCCGATGCTCGTCCTGCCGATGACCGACCGCCACGACGCCGTGCGGGCGTCCATCGCGGCCATCGACCGGCCCGGCCTCGACTACACCAACGTCGCCCGCGGCC
>Ga0182229_1000180_pt1 | contig 16229 bp, 14 predicted proteins | sample G6R1MG_32_FD_129663 | JGI IMG/M metagenome (GOLD analysis project Ga0182229, IMG submission 129663) | Miscanthus phyllosphere microbial communities from Michigan, USA - G6R4_MAIN_07NOV2016_LD1 MG | ecosystem: Host-associated > Plants > Phyllosphere > Phylloplane/Leaf | place: USA: Michigan...
CTTAGTTGAAGGTGTCGATCTCGGCGGACTCGTAGCTGGTGACTTCCATGCCGACGCAGACTTCCTGAACGATGGGGGCGGACCAGGTCATGGCTGAACTCCTTCGTGTTCGACGCCCTCTAGATAGTCGATCTGTTGGGCGCAATTCAAGCGGGCACGTCACTTATATTTCTCATAGGATAGCGGAATAGTGCTGCTGTCCGCGTCGGCTGCACGAACGAGCGGCCGTTTCCGTGAGCGATATCAGACATATGGTGCGTACCAAGCCGTTTTCAAACCCCGTCACGGACATCGGGAAAGGTGATCACGGGCGATTGCCGGCCCGCCCATCGTCGGGTCCTCGCCCATCGGCAACACCCGCCCAGGGCAACCGCTCGACGTGAGGAAGAAATAAGGCTGTTCGCCCGCCAGTCGGTTGCGCACAAGCTTGTCGCTGCGGCGCGGCGCCCCATAACCAGCCCCATCGGAGGCCGACCGGCCCGTGAGCCTTAGGAGATTGATACATGAAGCGTCTCACCACCGCCGTTCTCGCTGGTATGCTGAGCGTGTCGGGCGCGGCGATCGCGGCGCCCCAGCTGGAGCGGGTGCGCGGCACCATCGAGGGAGCCGAGGGTGGCGCCGTCACCATCAAGACGGACGACGGCAAGACCGAGACCGTCGCGCTCAGCGATCCGAAGTTCGTCTACGTGGTCAAGTCGAGCCTGGATCAGGTCAAGGAAGGCACCTTCATCGGCACCGCGACCAAGGGCGAGAACCCGCTGACCGCCATCGAGGTGGTGATCTTCCCCGATTCCATGCGCGGCACCGGCGAGGGCCACTATGCCTGGGACGCGATCAACGACCAGAGCGAGGGCGGCGGCTCCAAGATCAAGAGCTCGATGACCAACGCAACGGTGAAGTCCACCAGCGGCGGCGGCTCCAAGGTCAAGAGCGCGATGACCAACGGCACCATCGCCAAGAGCAGCGACGCCAGCGGCCAGAAGACCATCACGGTCAGCTACGACAAGGAAGGATCGAAGACCATCGTGGTGCCGCCGCAGGCCCCGATCGTGGCCTTCGAGCCCGCCGATAAGACCATCCTGACCAAGGGCGGCAAGATCTTCGTGGTGGCGGCCAAGGACGGCGCCAAGCTCGAAGGCAAGCTCGTCGCGGTGGGCAAGGACGGACTGACCCCGCCCATGTAATCCGGCTTCTCGACCGGCCGACTTCCGATAGGCTCGGCGCCGTCTCCGCCCGTGCGGAGACGGCGCCGTCGGATGCGGGCCGTTCACCCGGCGCCGTAGCCGCCCTTGGCGTTGTTCTTCGAGGAATCGGTCGGCCGCTTCTCGTAGCCGCCGGTCGCGGCCCCGCCGGTGTCGACGCTCGGCGCGGGCGGAGAGACCGGGCCGGAGGATGCTGGCTCCTCGGGAGGCGGGGGTACGCTGCCCTGCGCTTCCGTTCGGGTCGTCTCTGGGTCGTCCTTGATCACAACCGTCTCCTGGGGATGCGGGGCCGTGATACGCAAGGGGACGGCGGGGCCAGGGGTTCCTCGGCCGCGTCGGTCTCGGCGCCTCATTCCGGCAGCGAGAACACCACCAGAGCGTCGCCCGTGCCGAAGCCGGACGCCTTGGTGAAGGACGCTCCGCCCGCCGCCACCGCCACGTATTGCCGGCCGTCGATGGCGTAGGTCACCGGCGGCCCGCTGATCCCGGCCCCGCACTGGAAGCGCCAGAGCAGCGCACCGGTGGCCGCGTCGTGCGCATCGAGATGCCCGTCCTCCTCGCCGGAGAACACGAGCCCGCCGGCGGTGGCGAGGGTGCCGCCGGACAGGCGCGAGCCGGCCCGCACCGACCAAGCGACGGCCCCGCCCTTGGCCAGATCCACCGCCGTGAGCGTGCTGAACGAGGGCTGGTCCCTGGCCTCGCCGGTCTCGGAATAGCGGATGTCCGGGCGGCCCCCGGCGCCGGGGATCGTCTTGACCGAGTAGGTGGTGGCGCCGTGCCGGACCTGCGCGAAGGCGAGCCCGCTCGCCGCCTCGTAGGAGACCGGCGGCCAAGACACGGCGCCGAGGGGCCCCGGCGTCACCGTGGTCCCCTCCGCGCTCGGCGGCTGGAACAGGTTGCGCTGTTCGATGAGCGGCGCGGACTTGGCGATGAGCGCCCCGGTGGCGCGATCGTGCACGTAGATCCAGCCGAGCTTGCTCGCCTCGGCCACCGCCTTCACCGTGCCGCTCGAAGTGGGGTAGTCGAGCAGGAAGGGCGGGCTCGCCACGTCGTAGCCCCACTCGTCGTGCGGCACCTGCTGGTAGTACCAGCGCAAGCGTCCGGTCTTCACGTCCAGCGCCACGAGGCTCATCGTGTAGAGGTTGTCGCCCGGCCGCGAGAGGCCGAAGTTCTGCGGGGCCGGGTTGCCGGTACCGAGGTAGATCAGGCCGAGGTCGGCGTCGTAGGCCGGCGTCATCCAGAGCGAGCCGCCCCCGACCTTCCAGGCGCCGGGAAATTTCTGCGCCGCCGCCTTCTCGGCGGGAATGTCGCGATGCAGCGGCAGGCCGTCAGCGGTCTTCTCGGAAAAATCGCCCTCCCAGCCCTCGGCCTTGGTGACGTACCAGCGCCAGCGCTCCTCGCCGGTCCGGGCGTCGTAGGCGGCGAGCCAGCCCCGGCGGCCGTAGCCGCCCTCGATCCCGACCACCGCGCCGCCGTCGAGGCCGCCCTTGTCGTCCTCGACGTGCAGCCCGTAGCCCGCTCCGGTGACGCCGACGATGACGAGGCCGTCCGCCACCAGCGGCGGCATCTTGAAGCCGAGCCGGCTCGATCCCTGCACCGGCTTGTCGCCGAGCTGCGCCGCGAGGTCGGAGGCGGTCTCGCTCTCGCCCTCCTCGGGCCGCACCGCCTCGTGGTCCCACACGACCTTGCCGGTTCGGGCGTCGAGTGCGATCAGGCGCCCGTCCATGGTCGCCTCGTAGACGAGGCCCTCCGACACCGCGACGCCCCGGTTCGACGGCGGCCCGAAGATCTTTTCCGTGCGCGCCTTGTGGGTGTAGGTCCACAGCACCCGGCCCGTGCGCGCGTCGAGGGCGGCGACGTGGTTCTGGGTCGTCGAGACGTAGAGCGTGCCCCCCACGATCACCGGCTCGGCCTGGAAGTAGCCGGTGATCCCGGTCTGAAAGATCCAGGCAGGGCGCAGGCGGCCCACCGTGTCGCGGTCGATCGCGGTGAGCGGCGAGGCGTGACGGTTGGTGTGGTCGCCGCCGAACATCGGCCAATCGGCGGCGACCGCCGGCCCGGGGAGCAGGATCGCGAGGGCGGCACTCGCCAGAATCCGGTTCGACACGCTGCGACGTCCTCCCGTTCGTCTCGTTCGGGCCGAGACGTATGACGGGGAGTGTAGCGTGTCGGACCGGCGGCGCCCGGGATTTTCGGCGGATGCGCGCAATTTTACGCGATCGTCTATGCGGGGCGGGGCGGGGCGGAGCGGGCGCGGCGCTAGCCTGAGGTCACAGGCCAGGACGCATCCGGTGACCGCCGTGATGATCGCCCTTGAGACCGCCAAGCCTTCACCCGTCACGCTCGCCCGGATCGAGGCCGCGCTGACGCCGACCCTGGTCGCCCAGATGATCGGTATGGCCGCGCGCTACTTGCTGTCGTCCGGGGCTTTCGGCTGACGCGTTGCTCGGACGGCCGCCGTCTTGCGGCGAGGCTCCGGTCGGTTCGCCGGAGCGGGCACGCGTTCAGAACTTGCCCAGCATCGGGAAGTCCTGGCTCAGCGTCGATTGCGCGGCCAGCGGGGCCTCGCGGCGGCGCGGCTTGCGGTTCAGGACCTGCTTCAGCTTGGTCTTCAGCAGCGCGATGTCGAAGGGCTTCAGGATGAAGGCGTCGGCGCCCGCCATGTGCGCCACGTTGATGTCCTCGAAGTCGAACGACGCCTCCGTGAGGATGAAGGGCGTGTTGATCAGGCTGTCGTCGGCCCGGATCTCGCGCAGCAACTGGAGGCCGTCCATCGGCTCCATGACGAGATCGGAGATCACCAGGGCGTATCGGCGCGCGCGCAGTCGCTCCAGCGCCTCGGTCGCGTCGGTCACGCCCTCGACCTCGGGGAAGCCGAGCCGCGTCATCAAGTCCACGACGAGCCGCAGCAACTTGGCTTGATCGTCGACGATGAGGATGGGCGGGGTTTCGTTCACGGGATCGCTCATGGGACCTTACGGCGTCGTCGGGGGCTGGGCGGTCACACGAACAGGTGGTCGATGCCCTGCTTGGACATCGAGTCGGTCTGGAGGGCCAGGGCGAGGCTCTGGATCATGCTGGCTTTGGGCGTGCCGCGCTGGAGCATCGGCAGTAGGCCGGACTTCGCGAAATGCACCTCGTTGGTCGGGCCTCGCGACACGCTGACGAAGGACGTCACGATCTCGCGCTTGGCGACCTCGCGCCATTCCACGATCTGCACGTCCCGGTGCCGGGTGTCGGCGGCGATGCGCTGGAAGGTGTCGTGGACCGACTGGCGCTCGCCCTCGATCACCTGAACGGCGAAGCTGCCTTCGAGGATGAGGATGCTGGTGATGACGGCGAACTCGTTCTTCTTCTGCGCCTGCCGGGTGATCTCGCCGATCTGCCGCGCGCGCGTGACCCCGTCCGCCGAGAGGCTCAGGCGCGAGAAGTAGATCAGATGGACGAGGCTCGTCCGCTTGCTCGCCATGGTTCCCGTCCCGACCACCTCCTCGATCCTAGGCGGACGGCGATAACGGGGCGTAAACGAGGGCGGGCACGGCAGAATCTGCCGGGCGGACCTCGCCGGGCGACGAAACCTGCCGAGGGGATTCCACTTGAAGCTCAACTAATTCAACCGCTTGGCGCTGGCACGGAGGTTGCGCTGCCCGTCCCGACCGCCCGCTCGCTGGGCGTTGCGAGGCTCATCCCCATGGACGTCTTCTCCGCGCTCCAGACCGCGGTTTCCGGCCTCAAGGCGCAGGCCTTCTCGCTGGACAACATCTCCGGCAACATCGCCAACTCGGCGACCACCGGCTTCAAGCGCATCGACACCAGCTTCGTCGATCTCGTCACCGAACAGGACAGCGCCAAGCGCCAGGTCGCCGGTTCGGTTGCCGCGCAGTCGCGTGCCACCAACACCGTCCAGGGTGCGCTGACCGCCACCGACACCAGCACCAACATGGCGCTCAACGGCGACGGCTTCTTCGTCGTGCAGGCCAAGACCGGCAGCACGGGCACCACACCGACCTTCTCGGGCGACCTCTACACGCGGCGGGGCGATTTTTCGGTCAACGCCGACGGCTATCTCGTGAACGGCGCGGGCGCCTACCTCAGCGGCCAGACGCTCAACCCGGCGAGCCAGGCGGTGACGGGTACCGGTCCGATTCAGATCTCGAACGCGATCCTGCCGGCCAAGGCGACCACTGCGCTGACCTACTCGGCCAACCTGCCGAAATCGCCCAAGACCACCAATTCCACCTCCGCGACCGGATCGGGCCTGCTCGGCACCTTCGCGGACGGCAGCGACGCCCGCGTCCTCAGCGGCAGCGGAACCGCGACGGTGTCGGCGGCCAACGCGCAGAGCTTCGTCGACAGCTCGATCGCCGGGCCGTCGCTGACGACCTACACGGCCGCGGGCGAGGCCGTCACCGTACAGGCCCGCTGGGCCAAGGTGGCCGAGGCGAACGCCGCCGGTACCACTCCCGACACCTGGAACCTGTTCTACGCCGACACCACCAGCAGCACCGGCACCGATACGAGCTGGAAGAACGTCGGCACCGCCTTCGCCTTCAACGCGAGCGGCCAGTTGACCGCCACCGGCGCGACCCAGACGACGATCCCCGACCTCAGCGTCAACGGGACCGTGGTGGGCAACGTGGCCCTGAACTTCGGGTCCGGCGGCCTCACCCAGTACGCCTCGGTCAACGGCACCTCGACCACCAACGCGCTGACGCAGGACGGATACGCTTCCGGAACGCTGAACTCGCTCGCGGTGGGCGACGACGGCACGATCAAGGGCACCTACTCGAACGGCACGACCCGGACGCTGGCCAATGTCGGCATCGTCCGCTTCAACAACGCGGACGGGCTGAAGGCGGAGGCGTCGGGCAACTACGCACAGACCGCCGAATCCGGCACGGCGCTGACCGGCCTGAACGGCACCTTGGTGGTGGGATCGAACGTCGAGAGTTCGAATACGGACATTGCCGCCGAGTTCTCGAAGATGATCGTAACCCAGCAGGCGTATTCGGCGAATACGCGGGTGATGACGACGGCGCAGACGATGATCTCCGACCTGCTCAACGTCATCCGATGACGCGGGAGAGGCTGCACGACTCGAGCCGGAGTGATCCGAGATGACGCTCAATGCACTCAACACCGCCACCGCCGGGCTGAAGGCGACGCAGGCGCAGATCGGCCTCGTCTCGCGCAACGTCGCCAACGTCGGCACGGCCGGCTACGTCAAGCGCACGCTCACCACGATCTCGGACGGCCCCGGCAATTCGGGCGTCGCCACGGGAGCGATCGCCCGCGTCATCGACGGGGCCGCCCTCAAGCAGCTCCGCTCGGAGACGGCCGGCTCGGCCTACACGGCGACCGTCTCGGACGTCCGCTCCGCGCTCGACACGCTGTACGGCACCCCCGGCGGTGCCGACTCGCTGGACGGGACGCTGAACCGCTTCACCTCGGCCCTCCAGGGGCTGGCCTCCGACCCGACCTCGGCCGCGTCCCGTGCCACCGTGCTCGATGCCGCGACGACCCTGGCCGCGCGCCTCGCCAGTGCCGCCGACGGGGTGCAGTCGCTGCGCACCACCATGGAATCCCAGCTCTCCTCCGATACGAACGGAGCGAGCGGATTGCTCGCCTCCATCGCCAAGCTGAACGTCAGGATCGTCGGCAACACCGACAGCGCGGCCATCGCCGACCTGCAGGATCAGCGCGACGAGGCGATCAACGGCCTGTCCGGCCTGATGGACGTGCAGACGGTGGCCCAGGGCGACGGCAGCGTCACCGTCATGACCACCTCCGGCGTCTCGCTGGTGGACCGGGGCAACGCGGCGAGCCTCAGCTTCGACGGCCGCGGCACGCTCTCCCCGGACGCGGCCTTCTCCACCGACCCGGCCGACCGGGGGGTCGGCACGATCGTCGCCACGACGCCGAGCGGCGCCCGGATCGACCTGATCGCCAGCGGCGCGATCCGCTCCGGCTCGATCGCCGCCGCGGTCGAGATGCGCGACGGGGTCCTGCCCGAGGCCCAACGCCAGCTCGACGACCTTGCCGCCGGCCTGTCCAGGGCGATGACCGACACGACCGTCGCGGGCAAAGCCGTCACGGACGGCACGGCCCGCGGCTTCGACCTCGACCTGACGGGTCTGAGCCCCGGCAACGCCATCACGCTCACCGTCAGGGACGCCACCGGCGCGCAGCGCAACCTGATCCTGGTTCCCTCGTACCAGGATCCGGCGCCGACGGTGTCCGCCGCGCAGACCGACGACGCCAACGCGCGGGTGGTCTCGTTCACGATCCCGAATCCGAGCTCGAAGGACCCGGCCGCCCTCCGCGCCGCGATCGGGACGGCGCTCGGCTCGGGTTACGGCGTGTCCGCCGCACCTGGCGGCGCATCGGGCGCGGTGCGGATCACCGCGAACGGCGGCGCGGGCGATCCCACGATCCTGGCGGCGAGCGCGGGCGTCACGCAGGTCGCCTCGCCCGCCGACACCCGGAGCGGCAAGCCGCAGGTGGCACTCTTCGTCGACGGCGAGGACGCCAGCCTCTACACCGGCTCCTTCGACGGCGGCTCCCAGCTCACCGGGTTCGCGCAGCGCATCGCGGTCAACGGCACGGTCCGGAACAACACCACGACGCTGGTGGCTTTGAGCGCGTCGAGCGCGTCGAGCGATGCGACCCGTCCAGGCTTTCTCCTCGACGCCCTGACCACCGGCACCCGCACCTTCTCCTCGTCGAGCGGCCTCGGGGGCGTGAGCGCCCCGATCTCCGGCACGGTGGTGGGTTTTGCCCAGAGCATCATCGCGGCGCAGGGGCAGGCGGCGGCCTCCGCCAGGAGCCTCGATTCGGGGCAGAGCGTGGCGCTCTCCACCGCCCAGGGCCGGTTCGCGTCGCAGTCCGGCGTCAGCGTCGACGAGGAGATGTCGAACCTGATCTCCCTCCAGACCGCCTACAACGCCAACGCCCGCGTGCTCACCGCCGCGCGCGACATGCTCGATACCCTGCTCCGGATCTGAGGGCGCCTGGACCATGTCATCGATCCCGTCGTTCGCCGCCGGCACCTATCTGGCGACCCGCAGCACCCGCAACCTGGTCGATCTCAAGGGCTCGCTGGAAGGGCTGACGACCCAGCTCTCGACGGGCAGGACCGCCGACACCTACGGGGGGCTGGGCGCGGGCCGCACCACCAGCCTCAGCGCCCGCGCCACGATCAGCGCGCTGGACGGCTACACCGCGGCGATCACCGGCGCCGAGACGCGGGTGAAGCTCGCCACCGCAAGCCTGACTCAGATCGCCACGGTCGCGAGCACGACGAACACCACGCTGAACGCCTACCTCACCGCCACCACCACCGACGGCACCAGCCTCGGCGCGGCGCTGGCGCGCAGCAGCCTCGATGCGGTGGCCGACGCGCTCAACCAGACGGTGGGCGACCAGTTCATCTTCGGCGGGCGCGCCACGGACACCGCCCCGGTGATCTCCACGGCCACGATGCTGAATGGCGACCCCGCCAAGGGGCTCGTCGGCCTCAAGGCCCTGGTGGCCGAGCAGACGGCCGCCGATCTCGGCAGCCTCGGCAACGGACGGCTGACGCAGACACAGGCGGGGGGCGCCATCCGTTTGAGCGAGGATGCGAGCGCGCAGGCGCGGGCCAATTTCGGGTTCTCGTTGCTCGGCGCGACCAGCACGAACGGGACGGCCATCACCGCGACACGCACGGGCGGCCAGGACGCGACGGTCGATCTCGCCCTCGCCACGCAGCCCTCGCCGGGCGACCGCGTCCGCGTCGCACTCGTGCAGGCAGACGGCAGCCAGAGCATCGTCGATCTCACCGCCGCGACGAGTGCCGACAGCACGGGCAGCTTCGCCATCGGCGCCACGGCGGCCGAGACCGCAGCCAACCTAAAGGCCGCCCTCGGGACGGATGCCAGGATCGCCAGCGTGCAGAGCGCGAACCCGCCGGGCTTGAGCGCCACCTTCGCGGGCGGCAGCGCGGCCACGGTGGATCTCTCCGTCCAGGGCAATCCGGCGGTTGGCGACAGCGTCACCGTCACCGTCGGGCTGAAGGACGGCACGACGCAGGAGATCACGCTGACCGCAGCGGCCAACGTGACGCCCGGTTCGACCGGCAGCTTCGCCATCGGCGCGACGCCCGAGGCCACGACCGCGAACTTGTCGGACGCGCTCTCGAACGCGCTGAAGCGTACCGCGGGCACCGCATTGACGGCGAGTTCGACCACACGCGCCGCCCAGAACTTCTTCGACGGGTCCGCCTCGGCGGGGCTGGCGCCGCGTCGCGTCTCCGGGGACGGGTACGCCGAGACCGCCGACCCGAAGACGGTGATCTGGTACACGGGCGACGACGCGGCCTCCGATCCCCGCGCCACGTCCACCGCCCGGATCAGCGCTGCCCGCACGGTGGCGATCGGGGCGCGGGCGAACGAGGCGCCGATCCGCCAGGTGCTGGCGGGGCTCGCCTCGCTCGCCGTGAGCGATGTCATCGGCGCCTCGGGCTCAGCCGACACGGCCGCCTCGCAGGCGCTCGGCACCCGCGCGCAAGGTCTGCTCTCTCAGAGCCGCTCCGCCGGGCCGTCGGTCACCGAGATGGCCGGCGAGTTCGCGATCGCCTCCAGCACCATGGGCAACGCCAAGGAGCAGGCGGCCTCCACGAAGCAGACCCTCCAGACCGCCATCGACGGCGTCGAATCCGTCTCGACGGAGGAGGTGACCGTCAAGCTGCTCGCCCTGCAGACCCAGCTCCAGGCGAGCTACAAGGTCACCTCCATGCTCTCGCAGCTGACGCTCGTGAACTACATGGGCTGAGCAGGCAGGAAACGAGAAAGGGCCGCCCTTTCGCGGGGCGGCCCTTTCTCGCGTGGGCTCTGTAACACGATGGCGGTTCGTCGCCGCCTCCCGTCCCTCGATCCCCCTACTCGGTGATCACGTCGACCGGCGGCGGCGCCTCCGTGCCGCTTTCGCCCGCCTCGTCGCCCTTGTAGCGGGCGCGGCGGCGGCGGGGCGTCTTCGGCGCGGGAGCCTCCCCGTCCTCGGCGGAGACCGGCGCGCTCTGCGCGGCGGCCGGCTCCCGGCGGGGGCGGGCGGGAGGAGCCTCGGCCGGGGGCTCGGCCACGGGCGGGTTGCGCGTCGCGGTCATCAGGAAGGCCGGCAGGGCCGCGGCCTCCTCGGCGACCGGGCGGACGGCCTCTTCGCGCCGGCGCCGCGGCGGGGCGTCCGGACGGGGCTGCTCCTGGCGGGACGGCTCCTGGCGGGACGACTCCTGCCTCGGCGACTCCTGCCTTGGAGCTTCATGGCGCGCCTCGCGCGGGGGCTCCTGACGCTGCGCGTCGCGGCCGTTGTCGAAGCGGCCGGCCTCGCGGGGCGGCTGGTCCTGCCGGGGAAAGTCCTGCCGGGACTGCTCCTGTCGGGGCTGGTCTTGCCTGGACTGGTCTTGCCTGGACTGGTCCTGCCGCGGAAAATCGGGGCGGCCGTCCTCGGCGCGATTGTACTCCTGGCGAGGCTGGTTCTGCCGGTAGTCCTGGCGAGGGACGTCGTTGCGGGTCCCATCCTGGCGGCCGTAATCGGGGCGGGTGTCGCGCCCGTCCTGCCGGCCGTCCTGGCGCGGGCCGTCGAAGCGCGTGTTGCGCTCGTTGCGGTTCTGGAAGCGCTCCCGGCGGTTCTGTCCGTCGCCGCGCCCGTCCTGCCGGCCGTAATCCGGACGGTTGCCGTCCTGCCGGTTGTTGTCCTGACGGGAGTAGTCCTGCCGGTTGTTGTCCTGACGGGAGTAGTCCTGCCGGGGCTGTCCCTGGTCGTTGCGGGTCTGCCGGGACTCGTAGTCGTGGCGCTCGTAGGGCTGTGCCTGCTGGCCCTGGTCGCCGTACTCCTCGCCGCCGTAGCCGGGGCCGTCCTCGTCGCCCTCGTCCTCGTCGTCGAAGCCGTTGCGCGCGTAGCCCTGCGCGACCAGCGGCTTGCCCGGCTCCTGGGCACCGGTGATGATGCGGAAATAATGCTCGCCGTGCTGGAAGTAGTTCTCTGCCGCCACCGGGTCGCCGCTGGCGAGCGCGTCGCGCGCCAATTGGGCGTACTTGTCGGCGATGTGCTGGGCGGTGCCGCGGACCTTGATGTCGGGTCCGTTCGATTCGTAGGAGCGGGTCAGCGGGTTCGGGCCCTTCGGGCGGTTGCGACCCCGCATCCGTCTGTTCTGGTTTGGTCTCATCGGCCTCGATTGACCCTCATGTTCGTATCGAGCTGCGTGTTCGACAGGGGCCGAGGCGGCATCGGACCGTAACCCGTCTCCGATCGTCCCATCCGGCCAGCGTCCATGCCCTCGGAGCCAACCCCTGCGACTGTCATGCTCAAGAGCCACCGAACCGGATCGCGAATGCCACGCGCCTGTCAGTTCGGTGATGGGGAGACCGTGGGGGCGGGGCGCGTCGATCGCCCGCTGACCATACCGCGATCCGACTTAACGGACCGTTCACGATCTACACGACCTCACTAAGGGCTTGATGCCTTCGCAACAAGCTTTTTTTTCGGGCCGCCCCGTCACCGATCCATGTTGTCGACAGACGATGTGTTTGGAGACGATGGCCGAAGCGTGACGACACGCGGATGCCCGGCGAGGTCGCGGGCCACGCCGGACGTCGCAAAGCCCGCCTCGCGGCCGAGCCCGGTCACGGCATCCGCCTGATCGTACCCGATCTCCAGGACGAGGGCGCCGCCCCGCGTGAGCAGCCCCGGTCGCCGCGCGACCTCGCCGATGATGGCACGGTAGGCGTCGAGCCCGTCCCTCCCGCCGTCGAGGGCCGCGCGGGGATCGTGCGCACTCACCTCCTCCGCCAGCGCCGGAACGGTCGCGGAGGCGATGTAGGGCGGATTCGAGACGATCAGGTCGAACGGGCCGCGCAGGGCGGCGCACCAGCGGCCGCGCAGGAAGGCGGCCCGTGTCCCGACTCCGTTGGTGCAGGCGTTGGCCCGAGCGGTGATCAGAGCCTCCTCCGCCACGTCCAGGCCGATGCCGTGCGCGCGGGGCAGTTCGGTCAGCAGGGCCGTGAGGATGCAGCCCGAGCCGGTGCCGAGATCGAGGAGGCGCAGGACGCCGGCGCGGTCACCGACCAGTCCAAGCGCCGTCTCCACCAGGGTTTCGGTGTCGGGCCGGGGCACCAGGGTGGCGGGGGACAGCGCGAAGGGCAGGCCCCAGAATTCCCAGGTTCCGAGAATGCGGGCCACCGGCTCTCCCCCGAGCCGCCGCACGACGCCCCGCGTCAGCGCCCGCGCGCCGTCCTCGCCCAGCGGCGCGTCGCCGCGCAGGGTCAGGTCGATGGGGGCGAGGGCGAGAAGATGCAGCAGCAGGAAGCGGGCATCGAGCCGGGCCGTGTCGATCCCGTGCCGTGCCAAGGTGTCCGCTGCCAGACGCAGGGCCGCCTCGCGCGGGAGGTCGGCGGTAAAGGCGGAGATCATCGCCGCGGGCGCGCGCTCACGCCATGCCCTCGGCGGCGAGCAGCCCGGCCTGATGCTCCGTGACCAGAGCGTCCACCAGTTCGTCGAGGGCGACGCCCGCCAGCACGTCCTCCAGCTTGTAGAGCGTCAGGTTGATGCGATGGTCGGTCACCCGCGCCTGCGGGAAATTGTAGGTGCGGATGCGCTCGGAGCGGTCGCCGGTGCCGACCTGCGACTTGCGGTCGGCGGCGCGCGCCGAATCCTTGGCGGTGCGCTCGGCGTCGTAGAGCTTGGCCCGCAGGAGCGACATGGCGCGCGCCCGGTTCTTGTGCTGCGAGCGCTCCTCTTGCACGAAGATCACCACGCCGCTGGGGATGTGGGTGATGCGGATCGCCGATTCCGTCTTGTTGACGTGCTGGCCGCCCGCCCCCTGAGAGCGCATCGTGTCGATCTTCAGGTCGGCGTCGTTGATGACGATGTCGACCTCCTCGGCCTCGGGCAGCACGGCCACGGTCGCCGCCGAGGTGTGGATGCGCCCCTGCGTCTCGGTGTCGGGCACGCGCTGGACCCGATGCGCGCCGCTCTCGAACTTCAGCCGCGAGAACACGCCGCGCCCCTTCACCTCGGCCACGACCTCGCGATAGCCGCCCACCGTACCCTCGCTTTCCGAGATCACCTCGACACGCCAGCCCTTGGCCTCGGCGTACTTGGCATACATCCGGAACAGGTCGCCCGCGAACAAGGCGGCCTCGTCCCCGCCGGTGCCGGCGCGGATCTCGAGGATGGCGCTCTTCTCGTCGGCCGCGTCCTTGGGCAGCAGGATGAGCTGAAGAGAGCGGTGCGCCCGCTCCAGGGCCTCTTCCGCCTCCGGCTTCTCGTCGGCCGCGAAGGCCCGCATCTCGGCGTCGCCCCCGGCCTCGTCGATCAGCGCCTCGATGCCGGCGAGGTTCTCTGCCGCCGCCCGGTAGGCGCGGATCGCGGTCACGACCCCGTCGAGTTCCGACAACTCGCGGGAGAGCTGGACGAAGGTCTCGGAATCGGCCGTGCCGGAGCCGAGCGTCGCGGTGACGATGTCGTGCCGCACGAGGATCGCGTCGAGGCGGTCGGAAGGAATGGGTGTCATCGCCCGGAGGATACTCGTGGCAGGAACGGCAAAGGGGGGCGCGTCGTGCGGGGAGAGCGCCCACGGCCGCCGCCCATAGCGCGAAACGGCCGGGAAGTCAGATCGGCGAGAATTTAGATTGGGATGCCGTTGGCCTTGGCGAAGTCCGCGAGCGCCGGGCGGAGCGAAGCCCCGTCGCTGGCCTTCTCCAACTCGGACGCGATCAGGTCGCTGACCGCGCCGGCCTCGATGGTGAGTACCATCGCCTTCACCGGACCGACGGAGGCCGGCGACATCGAGAAGTGGCGAAAGCCCAGACCGATCAGCGCCATGGCCTCCAGCGGCCGGCCGCCGATCTCACCGCAGACGGTGACCGGGCAGCCGGCGGCGTCCGCGCGCTCGACGATCATCCGGAACGCCCGCATCGCCGCGCCGCAGAGGGGATCGAAGCGGTTGGCGACGCGCCGGTTCTCGCGGTCCACCGCGAACAGGAACTGCATCAGGTCGTTCGAGCCCACCGAGAGGAAGTCGGCCTCGCGGGCGATCTCGTCGATCTGGAACAGGAGCGAGGGCACCTCGACCATCGCCCCGAGCTTGCAGGCACTGGGCAGCACGTAGCCGTGGCGGCGCAGGTGAGCCTTCTCCCGATCGACGATGTCGCGGGCGCGGGTGAACTCCTCCACCGTCGCCACCATCGGGAACATGATCCGCAGCGGGCGCCCGGCGGCGGCCTTGAGCAGCGCGCGCAATTGCACCCGCAGCAGCGCCGGCCGGTCCAGCCCGATGCGGATCGCGCGCCAGCCCAGGGCGGGGTTCTCCTCCTCCAGCGCGGGCATGTAGGGGAGGATCTTGTCGCCGCCGATGTCGAGGGTGCGGATGGTGAGCGGCAGGTCGCCGGTGGAGGCGAACACCGCCTCGTAGAGCGCCTGCTGCTCCACCGCCGAGGGCATGCGCTCGGCCACCATGAACTGCAGCTCGGTCCGGAACAGGCCGATGCCCTCGGCCCCCGTCTCCTGGAGATGCGTCAGGTCGACGAGCAGGCCCGCGTTGAGGTTGAGCCCGATCCTGACGCCGTCGCGGGTCACGGCGGGGACGTCGCGCAGCGCCCGGTACTGCTCCTGCCGCTTGGCGCGCAGGCGCACCATCTCGGCATAGGCCGCCTCGACCTCTGGCGTCGGGCGGACCTGGATCTCGCCGGTGGCGCCGTCCACGATGATCGCGTCGCCGGTGTCGCAAAGAGCCGTGGCGTTGGCGATCTCGCCCACCGCCGGAATGCCCAGCGCCCGGGCGACGATGGCGATGTGGCTCGTCGGCCCCCCCTCCTCCAGGACCACGCCGCGCAAGGACGCGCGGTCGTAGTCGAGGAGTGCGGCCGGCCCCATGGAGCGGGCGACCAGGATCGCGTTCTCGGGCAGCAGACCGATCGCGCCGTTGCCCTCGTGGCCGACGAGGCGGCGCAGCAGGCGGTTGGCGAGGTCGTCGAGGTCGTGCAGGCGGTCGCGCAGGTAGGGGTCGGACTGGCGCATCATCCGGGCGCGGTTGTCCGACTGGACCCGCTCGACGGCGGCCTCGGCGGTGAGGCCCGACTGCACCGCCTCGCGCATCCGGCGCAGCCAGCCCTTGTCGTGGGCGAACATGCGCACCGTCTCCAGCACCTCGCGGGACTCGCCCGAGCCGATGCCGTCGCCGCGCTCCACCAGTTCGTCGATGGCCGAGCGCACGTCCTCGATCGCCGCCTCCAGGCGCTCGACCTCGCGCTCGACGTTCTCGGCGATGAGCGTCTTCACCACGATACGCGGCTCGTGCAGCACGACGTGGCCCAGCCCGATCCCGTCCGCGAGCGCCACGCCGCGCTGGTTCACGGGCCGCCGCGCGGCCGAGCCGGCGCCCGGCGCCAGCGCCTGCAACTCGCCCGACGCGATCATCTCCGAGAGCACCATGGCGGTGGTCTGGAGGGCCTCGATCTCCTCCTCGGAATAGACCCTGTAGGTCTTGTTCTGCACCACCAGCACGCCGAGCGTGTTGCCGGCCCGCAGCAGGGGCACGCCGAGGAAGGCGTGGTAGATCTCCTCGCCCGTCTCGGGCCGGTAGGAGAACGAGGGGTGCGACTGCGCGTCGGAGAGCGAGAGCGGCTCGGCCGTCTGGGCGATCAGGCCGACGAGGCCCTCGTCGGCGCGCATGCGGGTGATGTGCACCGCGTCGCGGTTCAGGCCCTCGGTGGCGAAGAGTTCGAGGATGGAATCGTCGCGCAGCACGTAGACCGAGCAGACCTCGGCGATGACGTTGGCGGCGATCAGGACGACGATGCGGTCGAGGCGCGCCTGTGGCGGCACCGGCTCCGCCATCGCTTCGCGGAGGCGGCGCAGCAGCAGGCGCGGGCCTCCGGGCGCAGCGGGCATCGTGTCGTCAATCCGGTGTCGGTCCGCGCAACCTGGGATCGAGCGCGGCGAACGGTCAGGCCTGATCGAGGCCGTATAGCGAGTGGAGCGTGCGAACGGCAA
>Ga0182229_1000181_pt1 | contig 16213 bp, 13 predicted proteins | sample G6R1MG_32_FD_129663 | JGI IMG/M metagenome (GOLD analysis project Ga0182229, IMG submission 129663) | Miscanthus phyllosphere microbial communities from Michigan, USA - G6R4_MAIN_07NOV2016_LD1 MG | ecosystem: Host-associated > Plants > Phyllosphere > Phylloplane/Leaf | place: USA: Michigan...
GAATCACAAACTGCCAAACACTGCAATGTCTTGGTTCGGTTCACACCCTAGTCGGTCGTCCGGCAGCTTCGGCTGAGGGTGGTGAGCGGTCTTCATCTCAGGGTGGGAAAGCGGACCTTGGCTCCGCTCCCGTCATTTGAGAACTCGCTCGTCGGTCAAAGCCCAGACACCGCGGCGCAAGTGCTACGTGAGGTTCAAACCTCCATCTGAAAGCAAGATCTCCCCGGTGAGATAATCCGACGCTGCCAGCATTGCGACGGCTTGGGCGATGTCCTCCGGCTTGGCAGCCCGGCGCATGGGCGAACGCTCCCGCCACAGCGTCTGGGCGGCCGTCCAATCCGCCGTCAGGGGGGTGTCCACCAAGCCTGGGGCGACGGCATTCACCCGGATGTCCGGGGCCAACGATACGGCGAGCAGACGGGTCATGTGGTTCAACGCCGCCTTCGATGCGGCATAGGGGATCGATGCGCCCTTGGGCCTGACCCCGGCATGCGAACTGACGTTGACGACGCAAGCCGGCCGACCGCGCCGGGCGGCATCCCGCAAGGCGGTTTCGGCTTCTGTCACGAGGCGGAACGGTGCCACCACGTTGACCTCGTGCAGCTCGTGCCAGATTTCCGGCGAGGCGGCCTTGAGGTCGGCATGGGGGATGACCCTGCTGATGCCGGCGTTGTTGACCAGAACATCGAGACGGCCCCAGCGGGCGATAGCCTGCCGCACCAGCCTGACCCTGTCGACGTCATCGGCAAGATCGGCCTGGACATAGGCGGCGTTCCCGAGTTCGGCGGCGAGCGCGTGTCCCGTGCCCACGGAATTGCGCGAGTGCAACACGACCGCGTAGCCATCGCTGGACAGCCGACGCGCTATCGCCGCCCCGATGCCGGAGGTGGACCCGGTCACGAGGGCAACGGGCGGTTCATCATCATGGGCTTGGTTCAAGGGCTATCCTCCATTCTGCGGCCATGCGGTCTTGGCACCAATGGTCCAACGCGCAGCGCAGTCGTCGGCGTCGGATGACAGAGTTAGCGCGCCCGGAGGCAGACATTCAGGGCGGCCGCTTTGAAGTCGGGAGCAGGCAAAGAGACGGCGTCCGCTTCCTTGCATCGTCGTCCGAGAGCGGACGGGCAGAAACTCACCGTGCGCGGTCATTCCGCTGGCGGCTCGTCGGGGCTTCGCGACGAAGCCCCTGAAGCGGAAATTGCGGTAAGCAGGGATCCAGTCAGCCAACGCGATTGCGAAAACCTCGGCCGCTGAGATGATCCCAGAGTTCATCGGCGGCAGGGTTGCGGCTAGCAGAGGATCGAAACAGCCGGATCTCAATAGGCACGTCGAACTGCTCGGGTCCGGCGCGCACGAGCCGGCCCTGCGCGAGATCTTCGGCCGCCACAGTACCTGGCAGCCACGCGATCCCATGTCCTTCTCGTGCCATCGTCGTGAGCGTTGCCGCGAGATGCGAGGTGAAACTGGTTGCGGTGTAGGTTGGCTCCCCGAGCTTGCAGGCTGCCAGGATGCGGCCAAGCCCTGACGCGGGGCTGTACGCAAGATGGGGAACCGGTTCGTCTGGCGAGCCGGGCAGCGACCATGTTCCGCTTCCGCCCGACCGAGGGGCACAGAGCGGCATCAAGACATCCTCGCCGACCCGGACGCTCTCGAAGCGCTCGGTTTCGAACCGGATCGGTGCGTCCGAGTGAAAATGACAGAGCAGGAAATGCACTTCCCCGGCGAGCATGATCTGCTCGCAGGCTTCCATGCTATCCGAGACGAGGTTGAGCGTTCCAAAGACTTTGGATCGCATCAGCTCCCGGATCCAGGCAGGGAAGAACGTGAACGACAGGGCATGGGTCGCCGCAATTGACAGGGTCACCGTGTCCCGCGCGTCGATCGCCTGCGTGTCCCGTCGCGCCCGTTCCAATTGACGTATCAGTTCCTGTGCCGCCGGCTGGAAGTAGGCGCCCGCTGGGGTCAGGCTGGCGCCCTGCGTGCTCCGCACGAAAAGCGCCGCCCCAATCCAATCTTCCAGAGCGCGGATACGGCGGCTGAAGGCCGGTTGCGTCACGTTCCGAGCATCGGCGGCGCGCGAGAAGGTTCGCTGCTCGGCCAGAGCCAGGAAGTCCTTCAGCCAATCGAGATCCATGTCGATGCCGTTCGCGCATAGGGCGAACCGAACATGGCATTGGCTGTCTGGACGTGTCCAGGCGTAAAGCCTCCATCAAGCTCCCAAGAGAGGAGACGGTCGGCTCGCCGCATCATCGGCGACTGAATGGAGGGTTCGCTGATGAGAATGTGGCTGAGCAGGCTCTACATTCAAGTATTCATCGCCATTATACTCGGCGGTCTGATCGGGTATTTCCTGCCAGACGTGGGCATCACCCTCCAGCTGCTGGCAGACGGCTTCATCAAGCTGATCAAGATGCTTCTCGCGCCGGTCATCTTCGGCACGATTGTCGTCGGCATCGCCAAGATGGGTAACCTCAAGGAGGTCGGTCGGATCGGCGTCCGGGCGCTGATCTACTTCGAGGTCGTCTCGACCCTCGCGCTCGTCATCGGCCTCGTCGTCGTGAACGTCATGCAGCCCGGCGCCGGCATGAACATCGATGCCACGCATATCGATGCCAGCGCCATCGCCGGCTACGCGAAGCGGGCAGAAGCCCAGCCGGGATTCGTCGGCTTCCTGATGGACATCATCCCGACGACGATAGTCGACGCCTTTGCAAAGGGCGCGATGCTGCAGATCATCCTGATCTCGGTGTTGCTGGGCATCGCCCTGGTCCAGGCGGGGGAGCGCGGCAAGCCGGTTGTCGCAGTCATCGACAGCCTGCTCGACGCGCTGTTCCGCATCGTCGCGATGGTGATGCGCCTGGCTCCAATCGGCGCCGGTGCTGGCGTCGCCTTCACCATCAGCAAGTACGGGTTCGGCACCGTCTGGTCCCTCGCCTACCTGATGCTCGGCGTCTACGCGACCTCGATCCTGTTCGTCGGTGTGGTCCTCGGAGCGGTCTGTGTCTGGACCGGGTTCTCGCTCGTAAAGGTGTTCAGCTACTTCAAGGACGAGATCCTGATCACCTTCGGCACCTGCTCCACCGAGGCCGTCATGCCCCGCATGATGGCCAAGCTGGAAAAGCTCGGCTGCGAGAAGTCGGTGGTCGGCTTGGTGCTGCCCACGGGCTACACCTTCAACGCCGACGGCACCTGCATCTACCTGACCATGGCGGCCATCTTCGTCGCCCAGGCCACGAACACGCCGCTTGGGCTCGGCGACCAGCTCGTCGTCCTCGGCGTACTGCTCCTGACCTCGAAGGGGTCGGCCGGCGTCGCCGGTGCCGGGTTCGTCACCCTCGCCGCGACCCTGTCGAGCATCCACACCGTCCCGGTCGCCGGCCTGGTCCTGCTGCTCGGCGTCGACCGCTTCATGAACGAGGCCCGGGCGGTCACCAACCTGATCGGCAACGCGGTCGCCACCATCGCAGTCGCGAAATGGGAAGGCGCCTTCGACCGCGCCAGGGCCGAGGACGCCTACCGCAACCGGGCATTGGTCGCGGCCGAGGACGTCCTCCCGGACACCGAGGCCGGGCATGCCCTGCCCACCCCGGTTGCCGTCGCTCACTAGGCCCGGCGGTCCACGCCAGCCCTTCAACCCGACCAAACCTTCATAACCCAGGGAGAACAGCCATGCGTATCGTTGACGTCTGCGAGGTCACCAAGCCGATCTCGTCCCCCATCCGCAATGCCTACATCGACTTCTCGAAGATGACGGCGAGCCTCGTGGCGGTGGTCACCGACGTCGTGCGCGACGGTCGCCGGGTCGTCGGCTACGGCTTCAACTCGAACGGCCGCTACGGCCAGGGCGGCCTGATCCGCGAGCGCTTCAAGAACCGCATCCTGGAGCTGGAGACCAAGGACCAGCTGAACGAGGCCGGCGACAACCTCTGCCCGCACAAGCTGTGGGCGGCGATGATGACTAACGAGAAGCCCGGCGGACACGGCGAGCGCTCGGTGGCGGTGGGCACCCTCGACATGGCCATCTGGGACGCGACCGCCAAGATCGCAGGCAAGCCGCTGTTCCGGATGCTCGCCGAGCAGAAGAACGTCGAGGCCAATCCGCGCGTCTTCGTCTACGCGGCCGGCGGCTACTACTACCCGGGCAAGGACGACACCCAGCTGCGCGCCGAGATGCGCGGCTACCTCGACCGCGGCTACAACGTCGTGAAGATGAAGATCGGCGGCGTGCCGATCGACGAGGACCAGCGCCGGATCGAGGCCGTGCTCAAGGAGATCGGCTCCGAGGCCCAGCTCGCCGTCGACGTGAACGGCCGCTTCAACCTCGAACAGGGCATCGCCTACGCCAAGATGCTGCGCCAGTACCCGCTGTTCTGGTACGAGGAGATCGGCGACCCGCTCGACTACGCCCTCCAGGCCGCCATCTCCGAGTTCTATCCGGGCCCGATGGCCACCGGCGAGAACCTGTTCTCGCACCAGGACGCGCGCAACCTGCTCCGCTACGGCGGCATGCGGCCGGACCGGGACTACCTGCAGTTCGACTGCGCCCTGTCCTACGGCCTGGTCGAGTACCTGCGCACCCTCGACGTGCTGCACCAGTTCGGCTGGTCGCCCTCCCGCTGCATCCCGCACGGCGGCCACCAGATGTCGCTGAACATCGCCGCCGGCCTCGGGCTCGGCGGCAACGAGAGCTACCCGGACCTGTTCCAGCCCTACGGTGGTTTCCCGGACGGAGTGAAGGTCCAGGACGGCCACATCGTGATGCCTGAGTTGCCGGGCATCGGCTTCGAGGGCAAGTCCGACCTGATCAAAGTCATGCGCGAACTCGCAGAGTAAGCGGATTTGACCGGGCGGCATCCCCAACGACCGCCCGGTCCCGTTCCCTGATCCATGCGTCAATATTCATTCGTGAGATCGCACCGGCAGACGTCATTGACCGATGACGAATGGGCCATCCTGAGAGCTCTGACCGACGATTTCGTGATTACGTCGGTCATTAAGATCCGGGCGGGTATCCCCAGCACCGAGCGGAACACCCGGGCTTTGAATGCCTGCCTCGCGCTGGAGAGAAGGAGTTTGGTTGAGCGCGCCGGCTCCGGTCGGCGCTCGACGTTGCGCTGGCGTCGACGATCAAAAAGCCCTTAGCCGTTCAAGCCAACGTCTGGTTTCAATGGTAATCGGCGCAGAAGAAGACAGACCGAAATCAACCCTGAGCAGCCCTTCCGCACTCGGCCCACCCCAGTCTTGCAAGCCCCGCGTCGATGCTCCCCAAAAAGCGATCATGAGTCAGCCGTCCGGCGACTTCGCTTCAGGATGGAAAGCTAAGTCCAAAGCTGATTGGACTGAACTCAAAGTCTATTATTTTGGCAATAAAAATTCACGTATCATATTACCAGCTGGAGCGCGGTTAGGTATCATTAAGAAAATTGTCTGTTCCATCTTTTATGGTCTGTTGAGAATGAATACAACAAAACAAAAGGCGGCGGCATACCGGCTATATCTGCCGATGAGCCATATCGTACCTGCGGTGTCATACTCGCTAATTTTTGACGTCGCGATTAAATAAGAAATTTAATCAATAGCCTTTGGACTAATGATGGTTCGTGCTTTCCGCAATTGTCCGCTGCCGTCTTAAACCAAACGGGCAGGTATCAACCCCACCAAGCCGTTCATCCGTGTTAATCGATCAGGCCGGACTTTGCAAAATTCCATATACCCGTTTACTTATTATAGGAACGGCAATTCTGATATATGCCGTATTAGATTAAAATTCGTAATTCATATTGATGCTAAGTTTTTCAGGGGAATTATGACTGTATTACGTCAAAATATTTTGTAGGCTGCAACTAACTAACTATCGTTACGAAGGCGATGAGGCGGCTGATAGATGCTAGCTGGAACGTTGAAACAATAGATGCGGCGAAACCGAGGCTGTTTTCTTCGACCCGGCCACAACACTCTCTCGCAGCAGTTCTCGTTTGCCACAGATGAGTCCATCGCGGAAACGTGACGGCATCGCCGACATTGCGAACGGCCATGTGGCGATTATGCCACAATCATTCCAACAATGTTACAATGTTGCATGCGCCCGTTGACGACGATGGCGTTCATGGCGAGTATCGTTCGGCCAAGGTTCTTCGGGTTTCGACCCGGAGCTAAGACGGGAATTCGGTGAGCTTCTTGAAGCAAAACCGAAGCTGCCCCCGCAACTGTGAGCGGCGAGCGTTCGCCACCGATGACCACTGGTGCTTGCACTGGGAAGGTCCGGCGGGGGCTTTGACCCGTGAGCCAGGAGACCTGCCTTCGGCATGTTGACGTCTCTCGGGCGGGGTGCCCGACGGAGCGTGCCGTGTCGCCATCTCGGAGGCGACGCGGCCCGTATTCCCGTCGCCCCCGCTCGGCAACAGCGAGTGTGTGGTGGCGACCTCTCAACGTCCGTCCCTGAGCGAACCCGGACGAATCACGCAGCGTTCGGCGCGGGCTTCGCGGGCCCGGCGTCGCAGTCAGCGCCTCGCCTTCGCTGCGGTGCTCTCGGCCGGCCTTCCCATCGAGGATGTGCGTGCGCAGGAAAGTGTGACGCTGGAGGAACTCTCGGTCGAACAGGTCGGCGAGGGCGCCGCCCGCACGACGGCGTCCGGGCGCGGCACCATCGGCCTGATCGGCCCAACGCCGGGCTACGGAGCGGGTACGGCCGTCAGCGCGACGCGCACCGCCACCCCGCAGATCGACGTGCCGGTGGCCGTCTCCGTGGCACCGCGGGAGGCGATCACCGACATCGCCGCCACCCGCGTAGACCGGGTGTTCAATTATCTGCCCGGGGTCGCCCAGCAGAACAATTTCGGTGGTCTGTCGATCTTTAGTTACGCGATCCGTGGCGTGACCACCTCGGAGATCTACAAGAATGGTTTTCCCCTCAACCGCGGTACGCCGCCCCCGCCCGACGCGCAGAACATCGAGCGCATCGAGGTTCTGAAAGGCCCCGGCGCGGCCCTGTTCGGGCGCAGCGATCCCGGCGGCCTCGTTAATCTCATCACCAAGCAGCCCACCGCCGAGCGGTTCGTCGAGTTCGGCAACCAAGTCGATTCGTTCGGCCTGACCCGGGGCACCATCGATGCCGGCGGCGCCCTGAACGAGGATGGGACGGTCCTCTATCGCTTCAACCTCGCGGCGCAGGGGGCGGGCAGCTTCCGCGACTTCGTAGACAGCGACCGTTTCCTCGTGGCCCCGGTGGTGAGCTGGCAGGTGACGCCCGACACGCGCATCACGGTCGAGGCCGAGTTCGTGAAGAATCGCATCGTCTTCGACCGCGGCGTGATCGCGATCAACCGGCAGCTCGGATTCCTGCCGCTCTCGCGGTTCCTCGGCGAACCCGGTCAGAGCACTGTCCAGAACAACAACTCGCTGCAGGTCCGCGTCGATCACCGCTTCGATGAGAACTGGCAGATGCGGCTCGCCGCCTACTTCAACACCGGCGATCTGGAGGGCGAATCAGCCGAGATCCGGGCCATCGCCGCCAACAACCGTACCGTCTCGCGCGACCGGAACGTGCGCGACTACCGCTGGGACGTGGCGGTCGGCCAGGCCGACCTGATCGGGCGGTTCGACACCGGCGGCATCGGCCACACGGTCCTCCTCGGCATGGACCGGGAGAGCACCGACAGCCGTGTCCTCTATCTGCGCTCGAACTTCCGCACGAGCCCCTTCGCCCTCGACATCTATTCGCCGGTCTACGGCCAGGCGCTGCCGCCGATCACCATTCCGCGCAATAACATCGAGCGCATCACCAATACCGGCCTCTACGCACAGGACGAGATCGTCCTGAGCCCAGAATGGCGGGCTCTGGTCGGCGTGAGGCTCGACATCTTCGAGCAGTCCTTCCGGGAGCGCATCCCGCGCAGCCAAGTGGACCAGGCACACGTGGCAGCCTCGCCCCGGGCGGGCCTCGTCTACCGGCCGCTTCCCGAGCTCGCCTTCTTCACCAATGTCGGCACGAGCTTCCGGCCCAATATCGGGCCGGACGCCGCCGCCGTGACGCGCGGAACGGCGCTGCCGCCCGAGACCGGCCTCGGCTACGAGGTCGGCGCCAAGTCGGAACGGTTCGGCGGCAACCTGCTCCTCACCGCCGCCGCCTTCCATGTGGAGCGGGAGAACGTGCTCACGCCCGATCCGGCGAATTCGGGGTTCTCGCTCGCGGCGGGCGCCGTGCGCAGCCAGGGCTTCGAGTTGACGGCCCAGGGGCAGATCACGCCGGAGCTGAAGCTGCTCGCCGGCTACGTCTACGCCGATGCGAGAGTGACCAAGGACAACGTGCTGCCCGTGGGCGCGCCCCTCGTCAACGTGCCCCGCCATTCCGGCAGCCTGCTCGCGGTCTACGAGCCGGGGGGCGAGTGGCGCGGCTTCGGGATCGGCGGCGGCGTGCGGGGCGTCGGCGAGCGGGCGGGCGACGCGGCCGGAACCGGCTTCACCCTCCCGGGCTTCATCGCGGTCGATGCGCTGACCTATTACAAGTTCGGCAATGCCCGCGTCGCGCTCAACGTCGAGAACATCTTCGATACCGCGTATTACGAGAGTTCCCTGAACGTCTTCCGCGTCTATCCGGGCTCGCCCCGGCGGATCACCGGCTCTATCACGGTGCGCTTCTGATGGCGGCGGGGACGGACGAGCCCGTGCTGGCGTTGCGGGGCGTGACGAAGCGCTTCGGCACCAGGACCGCCCTCGACGGTCTCCACCTCACCTTGCGGGCGGGGGAGGTCTACGCCTTGCTCGGCCCCAACGGCGCGGGCAAGACGACCACGATCAACCTGATCCTCGGCTTCCTGAAGGCCGAGGCGGGGGACGTCCTCGTGGGCGGGATTGACGCTGCGGCGTCTCCCGTCGCCGCCCGCGCGCTGACGACCTACATCCCGGAACAGGTCGCCCTGTATCCGGGGCAGACCGGCGTAGAGAATCTCCGCTACTTCGCGACCCTTGCGGGCCTCGCCGTCGGCCGGGCGGAGGCCGAAGGCCATCTCGCCACGGCGGGCCTGCCGATGGAGGCGTGGTCGAGGCCCGCCTCCGGCTACTCGAAGGGGATGCGCCAGAAGGTCGGCATCGCCATCGCCCTGGCGCGGAAGACCCGGCTGCTGTTGCTCGACGAGCCGACCTCCGGCCTCGATCCGTCGGCCTCCGCCGCCTTCTCCGGCACGGTGCGGGATGCGGCGGCGCGAGGCACGGCGGTGCTGATGGCGACGCACGACCTCTACCGGGTGCGCGAGATGGCGGATCGCGTCGGCGTGCTGTCGCAGGGGCGCATCGCCGAGGAGATCGACCCGAAGGCGCTCGATCACCTCGCGCTCGAACGGCTCTACAACGCGCAACTTTCCGGAGCGACACCGTGAGCCGCGTCGGCGCGGAACTGCGGCTGCTGGGACGAGACGCGCGGGTCCGCTGGATTGGCACCGTGCTCGTCCTCCTGATGGCGATGACCGGCCTCGGCGCGTGGCAGACCGCCCGCCAAGCCGGAGACGAGGTCTCGCGCGTCATCGCCGCTGAGCGGACGCGCTGGCTCGGGCAGGATGCCAAGAACCCGCATTCCGCCGATCACTACGGCCTGTGGGTGTTCCGCCCCTCGTCGCCCCTGGCGATCCTCGACCCCGGCACCGAACCGCGCACGGGTCGGATGGTGCGGATCGAGGCGCATCTCTTCAACGAGGCGGTCTACCGCGCCGTGCAGGATGCCGGCCCCTTCAACAGGGCCGGCCTCTCCGATGTCTCCGACATCGTCGGGCTGGTGGTGCCCTTGGTGGCGTTGCTCCTCGGCTTCGCGGCCTTCGCGGCGGATCGCGAGCGTGGCACCCTACGCCTCGCCCTCGGCAACGGCGCAAAGCCCGGCCCGCTCTTCGCCGCCCGCTTCACTGCCCTGACCCTGGTCCTGCTGAGCCTGGTCTGCCTGCCCCTTCTGACGCTCGGCAGCGTGGCCATCGCGAGCCTCGGCACCGAGGGATGGCAGGCGTGGCCCCGCCTCTTCGCCTGGGTCGCGGTCCAGGCCGTCTACGGCGCCATCTTCCTGCTCGTCGCTATGCTGGCCTCCCTGTTGGCCCGGACGGCGCGGGGGGCCCTGACGATCTCCCTCGCCGCCTGGATCGCGCTGTGCCTCGTGGCACCGCGGCTGGCGACGGCGGGCATGGAGATGGTCCAGCCCGCTCCGTCCTATCGCGAGACCCGGCTGCGGATCGAGGCGGACATGCGCCCCCACAAATCCGCCGAGTCTAACGAGACCCGGGCGCAGGAGGCGCTCGCCCGCTACGGCGTGAGCGATCCGCGGGAGCTTCCCGTCGACCTGCGCGGCTTGATGATGGTGGAGAACGATCACCACGCCTTCGCGGTCTACGACCGGGAGGTGGGCGCGTTCTTCGCGACCCTGGCCGCGCGGGAGTCCGCGTTCGGCTGGGCGGGCCTGCTCTCACCGCGCGTGGCGCTGCAGCGTGTCTCGGAAGCCCTCGCCGGAACGGACTTTGCCCAGCACGCCCATTTCGTCTGGTCGGCGGAGGCTTACCGGCGGGCGATCTCGGAGCGCATGAATGCTGAGATCCGCGACAACCCTCAGCACGGCGGACGCCCCTTGCTGGCCGGGCCGGATCTCTGGCGGGCGATCCCGCCCTTCGCCGCCACACCCCTGCCGCTGTCCCGGTCTCTCGGCGAGATCGGCGTCCCCACTGCGATACTCAGCCTGTGGCTGGTGCTCCTCACCGCCGTCAGCATTCCCCTGATCCGCAGGGTGGCACCATGAGCGGATGGCGCTTTCTCCCCCTTCTGCGGATCGAGCTTCGTCTGATCCTGCGCGAGTGGCTGACCTGGGCGGTCCTTGCGGCCCTCCTGGCGGCGCTCTGCCTCGGAGCCTCCACCGGCGCCCGGCGGGTGGCGGCCGAAAGGGCCGCAATCGCGCAGGCGGTCGAGGATTCTGCGCGCTCCCGCCGCGAGGCGAAGGAGACGGCCGCGCGCTACGCCGGTCCGAGCGGGGTGAAGATCAATTACTGGCAGGATCCGACCCACGCCTTCGGCTACATGCACTATTTCCTCACAGCCTATGCCGTGAAGCCGCCGACGCCTCTCGCCCTGCTGTCGGCCGGACAGAGCGAGATCCAGCCCTCCGTCATGAAGACGAGCTTCGGCTTCAGCACGGTGTTCGAAGATACCGCCTATGACCTCACCTCATCCGCCGCCCTGAGGCTCGGCCCCTTCGACCTCGCCTTTGTCCTGGTCTACCTCGTCCCGCTGGCGGTGATCGCGGTCGCCGGCACGCGCCTCGCGGCGGAACAGGATACGGGAATCGTCCGGCTCATCGCGGCCCAGCCCGTCTCCCCGCGCCTCGTGGCGGGGGCGAAGTTTGGCGCGGCGGCCCTCATCCTCATCGTGGCCGTGGTCGGCGGAACGGCGCTGGCCCTGCTGCTGGCGGGGCTGCGGGAGCTTCCTCCCGGATGGGCCACGACGCTGGCGTTCCTGGCTGTCGCGCTCGGTGCCTATGTCGGTGTCTGGGTCGCCGCCTGTGCCCTCGCCGTCAGCCTGTGGCGCGGCGCCGTGGCGTCGCTGACGATCCTCGTGCTGGCCTGGGCCTGTCTCGTCGTCGCCGTGCCGGCGCTCTTCGGCCTTGCGGTCGATGCCCTGGCGCCGCCGCCGTCGCGGATCGCGGCCATCGACGCCAGCCGACAGGTGCAGGACGCGTTTTACCGGGGAGACGAGGCGGCGAAAGTGACGGGGGCATGGCTGGTTGCGCGCATGCCCGGCGCCGCCGTAAGGCCCGACCTGAGGGAGGCGCCCCAGATCAAGCGGTTGGCACGGGATGCGTTCTACGACAGGACGCTCGCCCCCTATCGCGCGGCGATGCAGGCCCGCGCCGAGGGGGCGGCGGCCTGGAGCGCCCGCCTCGCGCTCCTATCGCCGGCCGCGACGCTCGCCCTGGCGCTCGAGACGGCGGCGGGCACCGATGCCGGCCGGCATGCCGCCTTCCTCGCCGAGGCATCTCGATACCGGCAGAGCGTGCGCGCCTTTTTCGAGCCGCGCATCCTGTCTCAGGAGGTCCGGCCGGCGACCGTCTGCGCAGACTGCACGGCGCGCCTCGATTTCGATGCCTACGATGTGGTTCCCGACTTCCCCGTTGCCGGGGCGGCAAACGCGGCTTGGCGGCAGGCCCTGTGGAGCGCCCTCGGCCTGTGCGGCCTGATGTTGGTCCTGGCCGGTCTGGCTACCCGCCGTTTCGCGGGCTGGTCCTTATGAGGGCCCCCGCGCCTTCGTCTGCTCACGCGCCGGGCGGGACGCGACCCGGCGATGCGGGAAGGTGGGCCGCGGCGCTGCGCGCACAACGCTACCGGCACGCTCTGGGAGGGATGTTGGCCGCCATCGTCCAGGAACGGCCGCGCACGATGGCTGCGGTCGCCGAGGAATTGAACCGTCGCGGCGTCCGCAAGCTTCGCGGGGGGGCCGTCTGGACCCCGGCCGACCTCCATAAACGGCTTTTCCGTCTTGAACTTGAGGCCGAGTCCGACCCGTGACGACGCGAGAAGCGGGACGCCCCCCGCGCATCCTCTCCATCGACGCCCTGCGAGGGCTCGTGATGCTGCTGATGCTCGTCGATCACGTGCGGGACTTCTTCTACCTCCATATGCAGGTCCGGGATCCGATGGACCTCGCCACGACACCGCCCGACCTGGTCCTGACGCGGGTCGCCGCGCATCTCTGCGCGCCGGTCTTCATTCTGCTCACCGGTCTCTCCGCCAGCCTGTACGGGCAGAAGCACGGGGCGCGGGAGACCGTCGCCTTCCTGCTCAAGCGGGGGCTCCTCTTGGTCCTGTTGGAGGTGACGCTCGTCAGCTTCGCCTGGACCGGCAGCGTTCGGCCGCCCATCGTCTACCTGCAGGTGATCTGGGTGATCGGCTTGTGCATGGTGGCCTTGGCCGCGCTGCTCTGGTTGCCGCGCGCCATCCTCGTAGCGGGCGCCCTGGCGCTCATGCTCGGCCACAACCTGCTCGACGGAATCGTGATCCGGCCGGACGAGCTGGGCTATGGGTTGTGGTCGATCCTGCACCAACGGGGCATGATCGCGCTGCCCTGGGGCGGCGCGGCTCGGACGTCGTACCCGCTGCTGCCGTGGATCGGGGTGATCGCGGCGGGCTACGCGTTGGGGCCGCTGTTCGGCGGAGGGAGCGATGCCATGCGCCGTCGCGCGTGGCTCCTTGGGCTCGGCATGGCCTCCCTGCTGGCCTTCCTCGTCGTCCGCACAGTGAACGAATACGGCGATCCGGTTGCGTGGCAGTCCGGTCTCATGCCGCTGACGACTGTGCTTTCCTTCGTCAACCTGAGCAAGTACCCACCCTCGGCCGATTTCTTGATGCTGACCCTCAGGCTGGGCCTCTGTCTGCTGGCCTTGTTCGAGATGGTGCCGGAGCGGTTCCTCGACGGGTTGCGGATCTTCGGTGGCGCGCCGCTGTTCTTCTACCTGCTGCACCTCATGCTTCTGCGCCTGCTGTATGATGGCGCCGATGCCCTGGGTCTGGCGGGGGTCTCAGGACGGATCGAAGCACCCTCACCGGCCTCTCTCTGGCTCATCGCCGCCGTCCTCGGCATGCCCCTCTGGTTGGCCTGCCGCGGCATGGTCCGGCTGAAGCGCTCAACTCGATGGCCGGCACTTCGCTATCTTTGATCGACATTGCATTGCGCTTGACGGCCTGCCCTCCAGGCCAACCGCCCTCTCGTGACCGGATCGTATGCGGAGTGTCCCATCGTCCGTCCCCTTGCCGGCTCATGCCGGCAAGGAGAGGAGACGCCCGAACCGATCGTCCAGAGATGAGGGCGAGCATACGCGGACGTTCCCCAAGTGACCCCACACGGCCATTCAAGGTCTCTTTGTCGATGCTCCAAACCGGACACGACATTCGTCGGGTACGATCAGGCAGCCAAGCTCGCAAACGCCAGGGACTGGTGGGCCGAGACACCCGCCGTGACCCCGTCCGCCACGGCCCAACTCACACTGTGGGGCGCCCGTGCGATGTCGCCGGCCGCATAGACCCCCGCCACCGTCGTCAGCTTGGCGGCATCCGTGCGGATGACAGGACCGAACGGCCCTTCGTCGAGTGCGCAACCGAGCCGTTCCGCCAGCGGGCTGTTCATCCGCGTCCGCGGGGCGAGGTAGAGGGCGTCCACGGCTGCCATGCGCCCGTCACCGAGCATCAAGCCCGATAGCGTCCCGACCTCGCCGATGAGGGCCTCCACGGGGGCGGGCTCAATCCCGACGCCACGGCGTGCAAGCTGGGCGCGGGTTCTTTCGTCAGGCATGTCCCCGCCGTTCAGGTAGAGCGTCGTCGCCCCCCACTCGGCGATGAGAAGCGCCTGATGTGCGGACAGGGGGGACACGGCCAGCACGCCGAGCTTCCCGTCGGCGAACTCGTAGCCATGGCAGTAGGGGCAGTGAAGGACGCTCTTGCCCCATCGCTCCGCCAAGCCCGGGATCTCGGGAAGCACGTCCGTGATGCCGTAGGCGAGGACGAGGCGGGCCGCATCCAGGGCTTCACCGCTCGCGAGGGTGACGGTGAAGTCCCGTCCTGCGCGGACATCGACCGCCTGCCCCTCCACGATGGTCGCCTGCGGGTAGGCGGCGAGTTGGACGCGGGCCTGCGCGAGCATCGTCCGCGGGTCGCTGCCGTCCTGGCCGAGGAAGCCGTGGGAGGCCGCCGCAAAGCGGTTACGGGGTTTGCCCGCATCGACCACGCAGACCGAACGGCGCCCCCGGGCGATGTAGGTGGCCGCCGCCAAACCGGCGAAGCTGCCTCCGACGACGATCACGTCAAACGGCATGGGCTTGCTCCAGGGTCAGGGTGCCGCCGCGCGCGGCGAGGCGGGCGTGGAAGTCGGCGCTGAGCGCGGCGAGGGTGACGCTGCCGAAGCGGTCCAGCAGAACCCGCTCGGCCTCGCGGAAGCCGTCGTCGAGGGCCGCGTTCACGGCCTGCTCGACGAGGCAGCCGGGCGCTTCCGTGCGATTGCCGATGGCGAACAGGTCGGGGGAACCGAGTGCGACGTGGATGTCGCGAAGGGTGATCTCGTCCAGGTCGCGCGAGATGGTCCAGCCGCCGCCGTGCCCGCGCACGGACTGGACGAAGCCCGCCTCGCGAAGCCCGGCCATGGTCCGGCGCACCACGGCCGGATTGGTCTGCATGGCGGCGGCGAGGGCCTCGGAGGTGAGCGGTCCAGCCTCCTCGGCCATGTGCAGCAGCACGTGCAGAATGCCGGAAAGGCGGCTGTCGCGTCTCATGTAGCAATCGATGCTACATAAGATGACGGAGGTCAATCCGCCGGGCACACGAACGCCCGCTGCAGGTCGCATCCTGCGCTCAAGAATCGGCAAGACAGCTGACAGCGATCCTTGACGGCACGCCGTGAATCACTCAAACACGTGAATACATGCTCATGTGTTTTGGTAATAGAACGTGTCGCAGCTGACTGAAGCGCAGCTGGCGGATGTGGCGGAGGTGTTCCGCCTCCTCGGCGAGCCAAACCGTCTTGGGATCGTGCTCGCTTGCCTGGATGCGGCTCAGGGTGTCGGGGAGATCGGGGAGAAACTCGGGCTCTCCCAGTCTCTGACTTCGCACCACCTGCGCCTGTTGCGGACCGCTCGGATCATGCGGGCGACCCGGCAGGGGCGACACGTGGCCTACGCGATCGACGACGACCACGTGCGCGACGTGTTGCGCAACATGATCGCCCACTTCGTGGAGCCACATGAGCATGCCCACGACCCAGGCGGTGATGCCGTAGGGTCCCCTGACGAAAGCGAAGGAGAGAGCTGATGGCCAGCGTCGATGTCGAGATGGCGAAGTGTGCGTGCGAGGACTGCGTGTGCGTGGTCTCCCTGTCCAAGGCCGTGACCCGCGACGGCAAGGCGTACTGCTGCGACGAGTGCGCCGATGGCCACAAGGATCACGCCGGGTGTGAGCACGCCGGCTGCACCTGCCACGGCTGAGCCCGGCAGCCGCCTCGGATCCGTGAAGAGCCGAGGCGGCAGCTTCGTCAGAACCGCGCCGTGCGGATGCTGGCTTCGACCGTGCGGGCGCACTCTTTCTTAGAGTTTGGATTGCCGATCTCGAAGATCGCAGTGGCGCCGTGCGGACTCTGTGAGACCGAGTAGCCTGCCTAGTAGCGAATGATCTCGATGGGGCCATCGAGGCGCCGCTATTCGCCTCTCGACAGA
>Ga0182229_1000182_pt1 | contig 16183 bp, 21 predicted proteins | sample G6R1MG_32_FD_129663 | JGI IMG/M metagenome (GOLD analysis project Ga0182229, IMG submission 129663) | Miscanthus phyllosphere microbial communities from Michigan, USA - G6R4_MAIN_07NOV2016_LD1 MG | ecosystem: Host-associated > Plants > Phyllosphere > Phylloplane/Leaf | place: USA: Michigan...
GAGGCCAAGGGCGCCGGCCGGGATCGCCGTGGCATGGTCGAGGAGGGCGGCCAGCGCCGCGTCCGTGCGGCAATCGAAGCGGTGGGCGGCGAGCATCGCCCGGTCGATCATGCCGGTGACGCCGGCCGGGTTCCAGCAATCGCGCACGTTGTCGGTGCCGAAGCAGATCGCGACGCCGAGCTCCCGAAGGCGGGGCAGGGGAGGGCAGCGGGCCCCGCCCGGCACGCTGCTCACCAGGGTGATGCCCGCCCGCGCCAGGCCCTCCGCGATCCGGCCGAGGCGGTGATCGTCGGCCTCGGCCAGGGCGAAGGCGTGGCTGATCGCGACCCGGTCCTGCAGTCCCGCCGCCAGGGTGCGGGCGATGATCGCGTCGATCTCGGACAGCCCGCCCTCCCCGCCATCGTGGAGATGGATGTCGAGGCCGCGCCCGTGGCGCTCGGCCAGGGCGAAGACGAGGGCGAGGGGCGCTTGCGCGTCCCCGTCGATGCCGAGGGGGTCGAGGCCGCCGACGAGGTCGGCGCCCATCCCCATCGCTTCGTCGAGGAGATCCGCCGCCGGGGGGCAGGCAAGGAGGCCGCTCTGCGGGAAGGCGACGATCTCGATCCTCATCCGGCCGGACCAGCGGGCGCGCAGGTCGAGGATCTGCGCGAGATGGCCGGTCCCCGTCACGTCGTCGATGTCGACATGGGTGCGCAGGCTTGTCGTGCCCCCGCGCAGCATCCGCTCCAGCAGGGCCTCGGCGCCCTGCTCGGCCAGGGGCACGCGGCTCTCCCGGCGGAAAGCCTTCTCGTCCTCGATCCGCGCGCGCACCGAGCCCGCCGCCCGGTGGGGGCGCCAGGGGAGCCCGAGCAGGCACTTGTCGAGATGGACATGCGCGTCGGTGAGGCCGGGCAGGACGAGCGCCCCGGCGCAGTCGATCTCCCGCGCCGCCTCCGGCCGCGCCTCGCCGGGCACGCGGATCGCCGCGATGCGGCCTCCGGCGATGTCGATGACCCGCTCCCGTCCGTCGAGGTTCGCGCGCAGGAGGCGCAGGTCGGGGGCGGCGCTCATGCGCGCCCCGCCGCCACGACGGTGCGGATGGCGAAGCTCGATTGCAGCCGCGCCACGCCGGGCAGGCGGGACAGCACCTCCTTGTGCAGCCGCTCGTAATCGGCCGCGTCGCTGATCTTGAGCTTGACGAGGTAATCGGCCGTGCCGGTCATCAGGTAGCAATCCTGCACCTCGGGGCAGCGCCGCACGGCGGCCTCGAAGCGGTTCAGGTAATCCTCCGTCTGCCGGTCGAGGGTGAATTGCGTCAGCACCACCAGCCCCGGCTCGTCGGTGACGCCGCCGATGATGGCGGTGTAGCCCCGGATCACGCCGCTCTCCTCCAGCACCCGCACCCGGCGGTGGCAGGCGGACGCCGACAGGCCGACCTTCCCCGCAAGGTCGGCGTTGCTGATGCGCCCGTCGGCCCGCAGGGCCCGGATGATGCGGTGGTCGATCTCGTCCATGGCGGAAACGTCCGAATATCCGCAGAAAGTTGCACCGCCACGCTTAGAACGCAATCACCTGCGGCGGAATCGCCGGAAATTCGGTGATCCTGCGTGTAGCGTAGCCCTGTCGTCGCGGAGGCGGGCATGGGCATTGTCGATCGGGTCATGAGGCAGGACACGAGCCTCGCCGCCGCCTTCCTGAGCATCGACCTCGGCGCCCTCCGGGACAATTACCGCCTCCTCGCCCGCCGCGCCGGCCCGGCCGCCTGCGCCGCCGTGGTGAAGGCCGACGCCTACGGCCTCGGGGTCGCCCGCGTCGCCCCCGTCCTCGCACAGGCCGGGTGCCGCCAGTTCTTCGTCGCCCAGGTGGGGGAGGGGGTGAGCCTGCGGGCGATCCTCGGGCCCGGCCCTGCGATCGGCATCCTCAACGGCACGACCCCCGGCAGCGAAGCGGCCTGCGCCGCGAGCGACCTCGTCCCCGTCCTCAACGACGGCGCGCAGCGGGAGGCCTGGGCCGGGCTGGCGCGGCATCTCGGGCGCCGCCTGCCCGCGATCCTGCAGGTCGATTCCGGCATGACGCGCTTCGGCTTCGACCCGGCGGAGGCCCTCGCCCTGCTCGATGATCCTGATGCCTTCGCGGGGCTCACGCTCACGCTGGTGATGAGCCACCTCGCCTGCGCCGACATGCCGGAGCATCCGGCCAACGCGGCCCAGCTTGCGGCCTTCTCGGCCGTCCGCGCCCGCCTGCCCCGCGTGCCGGCGAGCCTCGCCGCCTCGTCGGGGATCGTCCTCGGGCCGGATTTCCATTTCGACATGGTCCGCCCCGGCGCCGCCCTCTACGGGATCGCGCCCCAGCCGGGCCGGGACAACCCGATGCGGCCGGTCGTCTCCCTGCGCGCGCGGGTGATGCAATTGCGCGCCGTGTCGGCGGGCACGCCGGTCGGCTACGGCCATGCGGGCGTCACGGCGCGGGACTCGCGCCTCGCCACGGTGGCGGTCGGCTACGCGGACGGGTTCCCGCGCGGCACGGCGGGCGCGGCGGGCTTCCTCGCCGGCACGCGGCTGCCCCTCGTCGGGCGGGTCTCCATGGACAGCCTCGTCCTCGATGCCTCCGACCTGCCCCCCGGCGCCATCGGGCCGGGGGCGCTCGTGGACCTGATCGGACCGGAGCAGGGGGTGGATGCCCTCGCGGCGGCCTCCGGCACCATCGGCTACGAGGTGCTCACGCGCCTCGGCCAGCGCTTCCACCGCACCTATACCGGAGCCTGAGGCAGGCCATGCATGTCACGATCCTCGGCGGCGGCGTCGTCGGCGTCACCTCGGCCTATTACCTTGCCCGCGCCGGGCATCAGGTCACGGTTGTGGAGCGCCAGCCCGGCGCGGGGCTGGAGACCAGCTTCGCCAATGCGGGGCAGGTCTCGCCGGGCTATTCCGCCCCCTGGGCGGCGCCGGGCATCCCCGTGAAGGCGATGAAGTGGCTGATGATGCGCCACCGCCCCCTCGTCCTGTGGCCGAGGCTGGAGCCGCGCCTCTACGGCTGGCTGGCGCGGATGCTCGCGAACTGCACGGAGGACGCCTACACCCGCAACAAGGGCCGGATGGTGCGGCTGGCGGAATACAGCCGCGACGTGCTGCGCGACCTGCGCGCCGAGACCGGCATCGCCTACGATCACCGCGAGAAGGGCACGCTCCAGCTCTTCCGCACGCAGAAGCAACTCGACCATGTGGGCGACGACACCCGCGTCCTCGACGCCTACGGCGTGCCCTACGCGGTGCTGGACGCCGCCGGCTGCATCGCCGCCGAGCCGGCGCTCGCGCGGGTCGGCGGGGTGTTCGTCGGCGGCCTGCGCCTGCCCGGCGACGAGACCGGCGACGCCCATCTCTTCACGCAACGCCTCGCCGCGCTCTGCGAGGGCCTCGGCGTCACCTTCCGCTACGGCGTCTCCATCGCCCGGCTCCATCACGAGGGCGGGCGGGTCACGGCGGTGGAGACCAGCGCCGGCGAACGGCTCGCGGCGGATGCCTATGTCGCGGCGCTCGGCAGCTACACCCCCGCCCTGCTGCGGCCCTTGGGCATCGCCCTGCCGGTCTATCCGGTGAAGGGCTATTCCCTGACCCTGCCGGTCACGGACCCGGAGGCCGCGCCGGTCTCGACGGTGATGGACGAGACCTACAAGGTCGGGATCACCCGGCTGGGCGAGCGCATCCGCGTCGGCGGGACGGCCGAACTCGCGGGGTTCAGCAGCCTCCTGCGCGAGCCCCGCCGCGAGACCCTGGCCCGCTCGGTCGGCGACCTGTTCCCCGGGGGCGGCGACCTCTCGCGGGCGACGTTCTGGACGGGCCTGCGCCCGATGACGCCGGACGGCACGCCCATCGTCGGGGCGACGCCGCTCACGAACCTGTTCACGAATACCGGCCACGGCACGCTGGGCTGGACCATGGCCTGCGGCTCGGGCCGGCTGCTCGCGGACATCGTCACCGGCCGCACCCCGGAGATCGCGGGCGACGACCTCGCCGTCGCCCGCTACGCGGCGTGAGGGTGCGCGGGTTCGCCCCCCGGGACGCTAGACCAACGTCTCTTCCCACTCCTTCACCGCGCGGGCTTGAGCCTCTGGATCGTTCGGATACGTGTCGACCGCTATGGCGTCGAACATCACCCTCCGGAGCGTCGGGTCGGCGCCGTAGGCGAAGGCCGGAAGGCTGTCGCTGATCGCGTTGACGAACACGTGGCAAGCTGGGTTCGGAAGGCCGTGCGTCCATGGGATCGGACGATCCCTGCGGGCCCTGGTTGCTCAACGGGAAAGTCGACTGCGGAAACCACCGATCGAGGACGCCGTGGCCTGTTCCTTCCGGAAAGACGGTCCAGCCTGAGGCGTGAAGCTGACGGCAACCTCCCGGCCTCGCCCTTACGGATCGCACGGCGTAAACGGGCGCCATGCCCGCGCGCCCCCTTCTCCTGTTCCCCGATTCCCGCCTCTCCGCCAGGGCGGCGCCGGAGGAGGCGTTCGGCCCCGACCTCCGGGCCGTGGCGGACGACGTCCGGGAGACCCTGCTCGCCGTCTCGGCCCTCGGCCTGACGGCGCCGCATATCGGGATCCAGCGGCGGGTCGTCGTCGCCCGCATGGCGCCGGAGGACGCGCCGCGGGTCTACGTGAACCCCGTTGTCCTCTGGGCCTCCCCCGAGACGGCGACCCACGACGAGGGCAGCGTGAGCATGCCGGGCGTCCGCGAGCGGATCACCCGCCCCGCCCGCATCCGCCTCGGCTACCGGGACCTCGCGGGCGACGCCCACGAGGAGGAGGCGGCCGACTTCTCGGCCGCGATCCTGCAGCATGAGATCGACCAGCTCGACGGCCTGTTCTGGATCGACCGCCTCTCGCGCCTCAAGCGGGATCGCCTGCTCAAGCGCTTCGCCAAGGCGAAGCCGGCCTGAGCCGGGCCGTGGGTCAGGTCCGCAGAGCGAGGGCGTCGAGCCAGCCCCGCGCGGCGGCGTAGCGGATGATCTCGGCCCGCGTCCGCAGGCCCAGCTTCTCGGCGGCCCGCGCCTTGTAGGTCTCGACCGACTTGACGCTCACGTCGATGCGCCGGGCGATCTCCTTGTTGCTGAACCCCTGCGCGATGAGCCGCAGGGTCTCGGTCTCGCGGGGGCTCAGGGCCTCGCCGCCCTCGGCCGCCTCCGCCCGCGCCGCCGCGCCGGACGGGTCCAGGGCATGGCCGGCGATGGACGGGTCGAGATAGACCCCGCCTGCCGCCACCGCGTGGACCGCGCGGAGCAGGTCGTCCGCCGCCGAGCGCTTCAGCAGGTAGCCCCGCGCCCCCGCCTTCAGCAGCGGCTGCACGTAGGCCGCGTCCTCGTGGACGGTGAGGATCAGCACCCGCGTGCCGGGGCATTCGCCCGTGACCCGCTCGGTGAGTTCGAGCCCGTTGAGCCCCGGCATGGAGACGTCGATCACCGCCACGTCCGGCCCGGCGGCGCGGATCATCGGCAGGGCATCGCTGCCGCTCGTCGCCTCGCCCACGAGGTCGATCTCCGGGTCGGCGGTCAGGAGCGTGCGGATGCCCGCGAGCACGATCGGGTGGTCGTCGGCCAGGGCGACGCGGATGCGGTCCATGTTGGTCTCCTTGCGCCTCAGGCCGCCTGCGGCACGGGGATGTCCACGAACAACGCCGTGCCGATGCCGGGGGACGTCTCCAGGGTGAGCGTGCCGTCGAGGAGGGCCAGCCGCTCGCGGATCCCCGACAGGCCGAGGCGCGGCTTGCCCGGCGCCCCGGCCCCGCCGGGCCGCGCGGCATTGTCCGCGTCGAAGCCGATCCCGTCATCCTCCACGATCACCCGCATCGCGTCGGCGCGGTGCTCCACCGCGACGCTGACGGTCGCCGCCCCCGCGTGCTTCAGCACGTTGGTCAGCGCCTCCTGCACGATGCGGTAGACGGCGGTCTCCACCGGCGCCGGCACCCGCGCCGCGTCGCCGAGGAATTCGAGATCGGCCCGGATGCCGTGCCGCCGGCTCCACTCCCGCAGCAGCGTGGCGAGGGCCTCGCGCAGGCCGAGATCGTCGAGGGCGGTCGGGCGCAGGTCGACGGCGGCGCGGTGGATGTCGCGGCCGATCTCCCCGGCGAGCCCCTGCAGCCACTGGACCTGCCGGCCCGCCTCCGGCCCGCTGCCGGCGACGAGCCGTTCCAGGCTCTTGAGGCCCAGCGACAGGCCCGTCACCGTCTGCCCGACCTGATCGTGCAGCTCGCGGGCGATGCGGCGCTGCTCGTTCTCCTGCGCCTCGCCGAGGCGCCGCAGCAGTTCCAGCCGCTCGGCCTCGGCGCGCTTGCGCGGCTCGATATCCGACACCACGCCGTAGATGAGCCCGGCCGGCGCCTCCCCGTGCAGCTGTGGCGCCCGGCCGGCGAGGCGCACCCAGCGCGGCCCGCCCGTCCCGTCGGCGACGCGGAACTCCTCATCGACGGGCCCGCCCTCCGCGAGGCTCCGGCCGATGGCGTCGGCGAGGCGCGCCCGGTCCTCGGCGAGGACGGCGCCCAGGGCCCCGGCGAGGCCGGTCTCGGTCTCGCGGCCCTCCGCGACCTCGCCCCGCCAGCCGAGCAGCGTGGCGGCGCGGGCGGAGGCCGTCACCCGCCCGCGCCCGGCGTCCCAGCGCAGGGTGCCGAGTTCGGCGGCCTCGGCGGCGACGGCCCCCTGTTCCTCGCTCGACCGCAGGGCGAGGGTGAAGCGCGCCTGCTCGCCCGCCCGGCGCTGGGCCATGTCGCGCCCCACCAGCCCGACGAGGGCCAGGGCGAGGCCGATGCTGAGGACGCTGCCCCCCGCGAGCACCGCGTAGGAGCGCGAGACCGGGGCGTTGAGCGCGGCGACCGGCATCCCGAAATGCACCGACCAGCCGCCCGTGTCCTTGAGGGTGCGGTAGACGACCTCGACATTCGCGCCCTCCAGGGTCGGGCCGGTGTAGAAGCCCTGCGGCGCCCGGCGGATCGCCGCCTGCAGGGCCGCGTTCGCGGGCTGGCCCAGTTCCTCCGCCTCCGCGCGGGTGCGGGCGATGGTGATGCCGTCCGAATCCACGATGGTCCCGACCCAGCCCTCCGGCGCCCCCGCATCCCGCAGGATCGAGCTGACCGCGTTGGTGGCGAGGCGCACCGAGAGGACGTAGCGCAGCCCGTCGTCCCGGATCACCGGCACCCGCAGGGCGATGAGGCGCTTGCCCGAGACCGTGCCCACCGGCCCGATCCCGCCGATCGCCGGCTTGCCCGTGCGCACGACGGCGTCGAAGCTCGTCCGGTCCGAGGTGGGCCCGAGGGTCTCGTCCAGCGAGCGCAGGAGGTTGACCACCTGCCCGCCGTCCGGCCCGGCCAGCTCGATCGTCTCCCAGAGGGGATGGGCCTGCCGCAGGCGCTCGGCCTCGGCGTAGAAGGCGGCGAGGTCGGGCGTGTCGAGGGTGGCCGAGGCGGCCTCCGCCTCCAGCACCGTGATCTGCGAGGCGATGTCGGAGGCGACGCGCTCGGCGACGCGGGTCGCGCTGGCCACGGCCGCGCGCCGGTCGAGGTCGCGCTGCTGCTGCGCCATCAGGGTCGCGACCCAGCCGCTGAGCAGCAGGACCGGGATCGCGGCGGCGAAGACCAGGGCGACGAAGGTGCGGCCGTTGCCGCGACTCAGGTGGTGCTCGCCGCCCGGGACCCCTCCTGTTCTGCGGATGCTCATGGGGCGCGCCGGGCGAACCTTCCCTCCGGGACAATCCCTGCGAGCCTACCCCGTCCGGGGCGCGTCAGGTCAAGCCGGCACCCGGGCGGGCGCGGCGGCGGGGCGGGTGAGGGCGGGGTGGGGCGCCCGCGCGCCGAGATCGCTGACCGACCCGTCGAACCCCTCGAACCACGCGCGCCGCTCGCGGGATTCCCCCGGATAGGGGCAGGCGTCGCGCGGCCGTCCGAGGGTGCGGGCACGGGCGCCCTGCTTGATGATTTCCATGATCATGGACCCGATCCTCCCGCCTGTCGAAACGTAGCGGTAACAGGAGGGCCCATGATCGTCGTTCGGACAAGTATTTTTGGCGTAAGCACCGGTCTCTCCGACACCTGTCGGGGTCATCCCGACAGGATCGACGGATGAATCGTCTTGACCGTTGCCTGCCGATGACTGTCCTTCGTGGCCGGGCTCAGTAGCTGTAGGGCCCGTAGCCGAACCCGATGCCCCGGAAGCCGCGATGATGGCGGCCGTAATGCCGGCGGTGATGCCGGTGGCCGAAATGGCGGTGATGGCGCAGGCCGTGATGGCGCCCGCGGAATCCGTGATGGTGCCCGGCGTGATGCCCGCCGAGCCCGTGACCCCGGACAGGCCGTGCCTCGCTCGACGGCGAGAACAGGACGAGGCTCGATGCCGCCGCGAGGGCGATCGCAAGGTGTTTCATCGGGATGGCTCCTTTGTCTTCACCACCCCTGATCTGGGCGCGGGGGGCCGCTCTCGCAGTCGGAGAGACCCGCGAGCCTGTCGGGACAACCCTGACAGCCCCTCTGCCGCCCCTTCGGGCGGGGGTTGCGAGGGTGGGGGCGATTGACGAAGCGTTAAGCATGGCCCTGGGATCCTGCACCGCATCGCATGGACGAGGAGCGACATGACGACAGCGAAGGCCTTCACCGCCCGGTTCACCCTGGGCTGGCGTCAGCGGGACCGGGATGCGTCTCCCGACGCGGCGGGCGCGGTGGCGCAGGCGATGCGCAACGCCTCGCCCGAGGATTGGGCGCGCTACGGCGGCGGCCTCGTCGCCCCGGACCTCGCGGAGCAGGGGGCCCCCCTCCACGCCGGCCGCATCGATGACGGAATGGACGATGCCGGACATGACCTGTCCGCGTCCGTTTGATCCCAGTTCCGTCGGGGTCCGCCCCTCCGGCAAGCCGCCCCGCGCCGCCAACGACAACGGCCACCACGCCATCACCTGGACCCTGCACGCGGTCGGCGGGGCCTCCCTCGGCCTCGCCGTCCTCTGCGGACTCGCGGCCATCCTGACGACCTGACCGGCGGGCCGACCCCGTGCGGCGCCGGGCTACAGACGGCGGCCGTCGCAATCTGAATGCTGTATACGGCGGGTGCCATCCGGCCGGGGGTTTGCTATGCGGACCCCGCCCGGACCCTGCCGCGCCGACAGGTTCGGGCTCTCGGCACCGTCTGCAACGGGCGGCCCCGGCCGCCGAACCCCCCGAGTGTTTCGAAGATGGATCGACTGACCATTGGCGGCCTCGCCGTCGCGCGGGTGCTCCACGATTTCATCGCGGAGGAGGCCCTGCCCGGCACCGGCATCTCGCCCGAGGTGTTCTGGGGCGGCCTCGGCGCCATCGTCCGCGATCTCACCCCGAAGAACCGGGCCCTGCTGGCCAAGCGCGACGAGCTTCAGGCCAAGATCGACGCCTGGCACCGGGAGCGGGCGGGCAAGCCCGTCGATCCGGCGGCCTACAAGGCGTTCCTGACCGAGATCGGCTATCTCCTGCCGCCCCCCGGCCCGGTGCAGGTGCGCACCGAGAACGTGGACGACGAGATCGCCCGGATCAGCGGGCCGCAGCTCGTGGTGCCGGTCTCGAACGCCCGCTACGCGCTGAACGCCGCCAACGCCCGCTGGGGCTCCCTCTACGATGCCCTCTACGGCACCGACGCGGTGTCGGAGGAGGGCGGGGCGGTGCGCGGCGGCGGCTACAACCGCGCCCGCGGCGCCCGCGTCGTCACCCGCGCCCGCAGCACGCTGGACCGCTTCGTGCCGCTGGCGGGCGGGCGCCACGCCGACGTCGTGACCTACGCCGTCGAGGACGGGCAGCTCGTCGGCAACATGAACACCGGCGAGACCGTGCCGCTGGCGCGGCCGGACCTGTTCGCGGGCTATCGCGGCCGGGCGAGCATGCCCTCGGCCCTGCTCCTGCGCCACCACAACCTGCACATCGAGGTCGTGATCGACCGCACCCACCGGATCGGCCGGTTCGACGCCTCGGGCGTCGCCGACATCCTGCTCGAATCCGCCGTCTCCACGATCATGGATCTGGAGGATTCGGTGGCGACGGTGGATGCCGAGGACAAGGTCGTCGTCTACCGCAACTGGCTCGGCCTGATGAACGGCACCCTCGCGGCCGGCTTCGAGAAGGACGGCCGCCGCCAGGAGCGCCGCCTCAACCCCGACCGGCACTACATCGCCCCGAACGGCGGCGAGGTGGTGGTGCCCGGCCGCTCGCTGATGCTGGTGCGCAATGTCGGCCACCACATGGACACCGACGCGGTGCTCGACGGGCAGGGCCGCGAGATCCCCGAGGGGATGCTCGACGCCGCCGTGACGGCGATGATCGCGATCCACGATTTGAAGGGCGATTCCGGCCTGCGCAACAGCCGGAAGGGCTCGGTCTACATCGTCAAGCCGAAGATGCACGGGCCGGAGGAGGTCGCCTTCGCGGTCGAATTGTTCGACCGGGTCGAGGCGATGCTGGGCCTGGAGGCCAACACCCTCAAGATGGGCATCATGGACGAGGAGCGCCGCACCACGGTGAACCTCGCCGCCTGCATCGCGGCGGCCGCGAGCCGCGTGGTGTTCATCAACACCGGCTTCCTCGACCGCACGGGCGACGAGATCCATACCTCGATGGAGGCCGGCCCGGTCATCCGCAAGAACGACATGAAGGCGACGCCCTGGATCAAGGGCTACGAGGAGAACAACGTCGATGTCGGCCTCGCCTGCGGCCTGAAGGACCGGGCGCAGATCGGCAAGGGCATGTGGGCGGCCCCCGACGCCATGGCCGAGATGCTGATGCAGAAGGGCGCCCACCCGCGGGCCGGCGCCTCGACGGCCTGGGTGCCCTCGCCCACCGCCGCGACGCTGCACGCGCTCCACTATCACGAGATCGAGGTCGCGGCGCGGCAGGCGGAGCTCGCCCGACGCCCCCGCTCGGCCCTGGACGAGATCCTGGAGATTCCTCTCGCCCGCTCGAACTTCGCCCCCGACGACGTGCAGCAGGAGATCGACAACAACGCGCAGGGCATCCTGGGCTACGTCGTCCGCTGGGTGAACCAGGGCGTCGGCTGCTCCAAGGTGCCGGACATCCACGATGTCGGCCTGATGGAGGACCGGGCGACCCTGCGCATCTCCTCGCAGCACATCGCCAACTGGCTGCACCACGGGGTGGTGAGCGAGGAGCAGGTGATGGAGACGCTGAAGCGGATGGCCAAGGTGGTGGACCGCCAGAATGCCGGCGACCCGCTCTACACGCCGATGGCCCCCGGCTTCGACGGCCCGGCCTTCCAGGCGGCGAAGGACCTCGTGCTCAAGGGCCGGGCGCAGCCGAACGGCTACACCGAGTGGGTCCTCACCGCCCGCCGCCGCGAGGCGAAGGCAGCCGGCTAGGCCGCCGGCCGGGGAGGGGCGCTCACGGCTCGTCCCCGACCTGCCCGAACATGGCGGCCTGCCCCAGGGCGCGGGCCCGCGCCTCGGGGCCCCGCGCCGTCGCCCGGCGCTGGGGGCGGCCCGCGATCAGGATGTCCTCGATCGCGCCGAGGAGGGCGATCATGCGCGGGTCGGTCAGGCTGTAGAACACCACCTTGTGCTCCCGCCGGGTGGCGACGATCGCGGCGTTGCGCAACTCGCCGAGCTGCTGCGACAGGGTCGGCTGGCGGATGCCCAGGCGCTGCTCGATCTCCGAGACCGCGCATTCGCCCCGCGCCAGCAGGGCGAGGATCCGCAGGCGGTTGGGGTTGGCGACCAGCTTGAGCCGTTCGGCGGCGGCGGTCGCGGCCGCCTCGTCGGGGCCGGGGAGCGTCACAGGCGCTCCAGCCGGTGATACCAATCGGCCCCCCAGGCGCCGACCTCGTCCCCCGTCATCGGCGGATAGGAGAGGACCGGCTCGCCCGGCCGCCAGCCCTCGGGCGTCGAGACGTCGGCCGCGTCGCTCGCCTGGAGCGCCCCCACCAGCCGCAGGATCTCGGCGACGCTGCGCCCGACCGTGAGCGGGTAGGCGGTGAGGGCGCGCACGACGCCTTCGGGATCGATGACGTAGGTGGTGCGCACCGTCGCGGTGGAGGTCGCCCCCGCCGGCAGCATCCCGTAGGCGCGGGCGATGCCCATCCCCGGATCCTCCACAATGGGGAAGGGGATCCGCACGCCGAAATGCTGCGCGATGCTCTGCTGCCACGCCAGATGCGACGACAGGCTGTCGACCGAGAGGGCGAGGAGATCGCACCCGAGCGCCTGGAACGCCGGATGGGCCTGCGCGAAGGCGATGAACTCGCTGGTGCAGACGGGGGTGAAATCCGCCGGGTGCGAGAAGAACACCAGCCAGCGCCCGCGATAGGCATTGAGGGTGCGCAGCCCCATCGTGGTGCGGGCGCGGAAGGACGGCGCGGCATCCCCGATCAGCGGCGGCGGGCCGGGCGGCACGGCGGCTTCGATGGTCACGGCGCAAGGCTCTCGGACATGGCGACCGCAATGATGGCGGCCGGCGTCCCAAGGGTCAATCTATCTTCTCGCGATATGGCGAAGCTCGCCCATGAGAAACATGGATTGACAGCGCGGCGCTGCGGCGCACACTGCGCGGCGATGTGTCGCTGAGTCGGCCGGGTCCGGCCGTCTCCGGCCATCCCTGTGGGGGACAGATCCAATGCTGGCCGACCATCTCCCGAGCGCGCTCGATCTCGCCCGCAGCCAGTTCGCCTTCACCGTGGTCTGGCACTTCCTGTTCCCGTCCTTCACCATCGGCCTCGCGAGCTACCTCTGCGTGCTAGAGGCGTTCTGGCTCGCCACGGGGCGGGACGTCTTCCTCGACACCTACCGCTACTGGCTGAAGATCTTCGCCGTCGCCTTCGCCATGGGCGTCGTGTCCGGCTTGGTGATGAGCTACCAGTTCGGCACCAACTGGTCGGTCTTCTCGGACAGGACCGGCCCGGTCCTCGGCCCGCTCCTGGGCTACGAGGTGCTGACGGCCTTCTTCCTGGAGGCGGGCTTCCTCGGGGTGATGCTGTTCGGGCTGGAGCGGGTCGGGCCGCGCCTGCACTTCCTCGCCACGGCGCTCGTGGCGTTCGGCACGCTGATCTCCGCGTTCTGGATCCTCTCGGCCAATTCGTGGATGCAGACGCCCACCGGCTACGGCCTCGATGCCGAGGGCCGGTTCGTGCCGGCGGATTGGTGGGCGGTGGTGTTCAACCCGTCCTTCCCCTACCGCTTCGCCCATACCGTCACGGCGGCCTACCTGACGACGGCGATGATCGTCGGCGCCGTGGGGGCGTGGCACCTGCTGCGCGACCGCGCCAATCCCCGCGCCCGGCTGATGTTCTCCATGGCGATGTGGATGGCGGCCCTGGTCGCGCCCTGCCAGATGGTGCTCGGCGATCTCCACGGGGGCAACACCTACCACCACCAGCCCGCCAAGGTGGCGGCGATGGAGGGCCATTTCGACAGCGTGACCCGCGCCCCCTCGATCCTGTTCGGCTGGCCGGACGCGCAGGCCGCCGAGACGAAGTACGAGATCGGCATCCCCGGCCTCGCGAGCCTCTACCTCGCCCACGACCTCGACGCGAAGGTCACGGGGCTGAAGGACCTGCCCCGCGAGACGTGGCCCACCAACCTGCCCCTCGTCTTCTGGGCGTTCCGGGTGATGGTCGGCCTCGGCCTCATGATGATCGCCCTCGGCCTGTGGTCCCTTGTGCTGCGCGCCCGGGGCCGGCTCTACGAGACGCCCTGGCTGCACCGTTTCGCCGTGGCGATGGGACCCTCCGGCCTGATCGCCGTGACGGCGGGGTGGGTGGTGACGGAATCCGGCCGCCAGCCCTTCACGGTCTACGGCCTGCTGCGCACGGCCGACAGCGTCTCGCCCATCGCCGCGCCCGCCGTGGCGGCCTCGCTCGCGGCCTTCGCGCTGGTCTACTTCGCCGTGTTCGGGGCGGGCATCTGGTACCTGTTCCACCTGTTCGACCAGGCCCCGCGCCCGCACGAATCCGGCCCGCCCGTCGGCCAGCCGGTGCGGACCGCCGGCATCACCCCGGCCCCCGCCCTGGTGGCCGAGTGACGGAGGCTGTCATGGACATCGACCTCACCCTGATCTGGGCCTTCCTGATCGCCACCGCCGTGTTCCTCTACGTGGCGATGGACGGGTTCGACCTCGGCATCGGCATCCTCTTCCCGGCGATCCGCGCCAAGGCCGACCGGGACGTGATGGTGAACTCGGTCGCCCCCGTCTGGGACGGCAACGAGACGTGGCTGGTGCTCGGCGGCGGCGGGCTGTTCGCGGTCTTCCCACTCGCCTACGCCACGATCCTGCCGGCCCTCTACATACCGCTCATCCTGATGCTGCTCGCCCTGGTGTTCCGGGGCGTGGCCTTCGAGATGCGCTTCCGGGTCGCCACGCCGCGCGGGCAGCTCTGGTGGGACCGGGCCTTCTCCTGGGGGAGCGTCGTCGCGGCCTTCTGCCAGGGCATCGCGCTCGGCGCCTTCGTCCAGGGAATCCGCATCGAGGGCAGAGCCTATGCCGGCGGCTGGTGGGACTGGCTGACCCCGTTCTCGCTGCTCACCGGCATCGCCCTGGTGGTCGGCTACGGCCTCCTCGGCGCCTGCTGGCTGATCTGGAAGACGGGCGGCGAATTGCAGATCCGCGCCTATCGCCTCGCCAAGCCCCTCGCGGTGGCGACGCTCGTCCTCATCGCCGTGGTCTCGGCGACGATGCTCGGGGTGAGCGCCGCCTTCCGCGCGCGCTGGCTCGGCCTGCCGGGCATGCTGGTGGGGGCGCCGGTGCCGCTCCTCGTCGGGGTGCTGGCGTGGCGCTTCGCGAAGGCCCTGGAGCGGCGGGAGGAGGTCTCGCCCTTCCTCTGCGCGCTGGGCTTCTTCCTGCTGTCCTATATCGGGCTCGGCATCAGCATGTGGCCCTACATCGTGCCGCCGAGCGTCACGATCTGGCAGGCGGCGACCCACCCGAAATCCCAGGCCTTCCTGCTTTACGGGGCGGCGGTTCTGGTGCCGCTGATCCTGGCCTACACGGCCTACGTCTACTGGCTGTTCCGCGGGAAGGTCACGGCGGAAGCGGGGTACCATTGATGCGCCGGCTCGGCTGGTTCGTCCTGCTCTGGGGCCTGAGCGTCGCGAGCCTCGCGGCGGTCGCCCTGCCGCTGCGATGGCTCCTGAAGGCCGTGTGACGGAGGCGGGGATCCGAGGACCCCGCGTTCCCCCTACGATCCGGCGAGCAGGCCGGCGGATTGGACCACGACCGCGACGAGCGTGCACAGGGCCGCCGCCGCCACGACATACGATACGATCTTCATGAGGGCTGGCATCGTGGGGCTCCTGGCGTCGTGGGGGGCGAGGGTCAGTAGCCCCGGCGCGGCGGGGTGGTCGCCCGGCCGGTGACGCGGCGCGTGACGAAGGCGATCAGCTTCGGCAGCAGGAAGGCGGTGAGAATCTTGCGGATCATCGGGATCTCCAGGATGCGAGGATGTCAGCGCGAGGGGCGGGCGAGCCAGCCCAGGGCGAAGGCGACGCCCACCAGCGCGAGCAGCGTCGTGCCGCGGTTGGCGTCGGCGTAGCGGACCGCGCTCCGGCCGTGGGTGGTCGCCCGGCGGCGGGCTTCCTGCGCGTAGTGCCGGCCGTCCTCGATGAGATGGTCGGCCCGCTCACGGGCCTCGTGGGCGAGGTGGCGGCCATCCTCGGCGAGGTCCTCGGCGCGATCGCGGGCACGGCCGTAGGCGTATTGGGCACCGCCCGCCACCTGGTTCACGGCGCCGCGCACCTGGCGGGCCGGATCGCCGGTCAGGCCACCGAGGGTGGTCTGCGCGCGACCCTTGAGGTGACGGGACGCGCCACGGATCTGGTCGCGGTTCATGAGGCTCTCCTGTGCGGGTTGGGGGGGGCGCCAGCCGGGCCGGCGCCGCAGAGGGGATCAGTGCTTGCCGGTGATCTTGTCAGCGACGTTCTTGGCGCCGTCCTTGACGTCGCCGACGGTCTTCTGCGCCTCGCCCTTCAGCTCCTGCGCCTTGCCCTCGGCCACGAGCTTGTCGTTGCCGGTCACGTTGCCCACGCCCTGCTTGACGTTGCCGACGGCCTCGTTGGCCAGACCCTTGAGCTTGTCGGTGGTGCTGCTCATCGTGTGCGCTCCTGCTTGGTGAGGATGGCCGGAGGCTCCGGCCGGGGGATGACCCCCGCCCTGCGGCGGGGGCCGGTGGAAGGGGTTCAGACGCGGCGGGCGTCGTAGGTCGAGAGCAGCGTCGC
>Ga0182229_1000183_pt1 | contig 16135 bp, 14 predicted proteins | sample G6R1MG_32_FD_129663 | JGI IMG/M metagenome (GOLD analysis project Ga0182229, IMG submission 129663) | Miscanthus phyllosphere microbial communities from Michigan, USA - G6R4_MAIN_07NOV2016_LD1 MG | ecosystem: Host-associated > Plants > Phyllosphere > Phylloplane/Leaf | place: USA: Michigan...
GCGGGAGGCCGGAGCGGCGATGCGCGCGCGCGACGACGCGCTCGGCCGTCTCGCGGGTCTTCTGGCCGACACGGTGCCGGACCTCGGCGCCGACGCGCAGGACGCGATCTTCAAGCAGTCCTCCATCGACCTCGCCATGCGCGACGCCTTCCGCAAGATGCGCTCGTTCCTGATGCACGCGAAGGGCCTGACCGAGGACGAGGCGATCTCGCTGATGTCGATCGCCGTCGATTTCGGGATCACCCAGGTGGTCGACGGCAACTGGGGCGTCCATGCCATCGTCGGGAAGGCGATCTTCTCGGAGCGGACCGTCTGATCCGGGCCGCGGGCGCTTGCATGCGGGCCGCGGGCGCTTGCGCGAGCTCGGCATCGGCGCGAGGACGTGGGCCATGAGCGGGACGGCGCGGATCGCGATCATCGGAGCGCCGATCGAGATCGGCACCAGCGAGCCCGGCTCCCTGATGGGGCCGGCGTCGCTGCGCACCGCCGGGCTCGTACGCACGTTGGCCGATCTCGGCCACGACGTGGACGATACCGGCGACGTCGCCCCCGACACCTCGGGCGCCGCGCGCGGCCTGCCGGCGGTGGCGCGCTGGACGCGGGCGCTCTCCGACCGTGTGAGCGCGGCGCTCGGCAGCGGCGCCTTGCCCGTCGTTCTGGGCGGCGACCACAGCCTCTCTCTCGGCTCGATCGACGCGGTGCTCCACCATTGCCGCGACACCGAAAAACCCGTGTTCGTGCTCTGGCTCGACGCGCATGCGGATTTCAACACGCCCGACACCTCGCCGTCCGGCAACGTCCACGGCATGCCGCTCGCGGCGTTGTGCGGCGAGCCCGGCTTCTCGGACCTGTTCCCGGATGAGAACCGTCCGCGGCTCGACCCGGCGCGCGTGCATCTCTTCGGCCTGCGCTCGATCGATGCCGGCGAGCGGGCGCTGGTGGTCAAGGCCCGCGTCGGCGTCACCGACATGCGCGCCATCGACGAGTTCGGTGTGGTCGCGCCGCTGCGGCGCATCCTCGAACGGGTCGCGGCCGAGGACGGGCACTTGCACGTCAGCTTCGACATCGACTTTCTCGACCCTGGCATCGCGCCTGCGGTGGGCACCAAGGTGCCCGGCGGCGCGACCTTCCGCGAAGCGCACCTGATCATGGAGATGCTCAACGATTCCGGCCTCGTCGGCTCGCTCGACGTGGTCGAGCTGAACCCGTTCCTGGACGAGCGCGGCCGCAGCGCCCGCGTCCTCGTGGAACTGGTGGCGAGCCTGTTCGGCCGGCGCATCCTCGACCGGCCGACGCCGGTGATCGAGGCGGTGCCCAGCCCGCCGCGAGGCTGACGGCTTCCCATGCCCGACATCTCCGTGCCGGCCCCGGCGCGACAGCGTTCGCACGGGATCGTGCGTCTCCGACACGGCCCCGGCGGCGTCGCCGACCTGTTCGAGAGCGGCCCCTCGCGCCTGCGCTTTCCCCGCAGCCACGGCGCGACGCCGGAGGCGATCCTTGTCAACACCGCCGGCGGCGTCGCCTGCGGTGATCGTTTCGAACTCTCGGTCGCGCTGGACGCGGGGGCGCGCCTCGTCGTCTCGACCACGGCGGCGGAAAAAATCTACCGATCGGACGGACCGGTCAGCCGCATCGACAACCGCCTCGATCTTGCGGCGGGCGCCCGGCTCGACTGGCTGCCGCAGGAGACCATCCTCTACGACGCGAGCCGGCTGCGGCGGCGCTTCGAGGCCGACCTCGCCCCCGACGCGGCCCTGCTCGTCGTCGAGATCGTCGCCTTCGGCCGCACGGCCCGCGGCGAGCGCTTGGCCGAGGGACTGTTCGAGGACGTCTGGCGCGTGCGCCGCGACGGCCGCCTCGTCTACGCCGACGCCCTGCGCCTCGACGGCGCCATCGCGGACGCGCTGAACCGCCCGGCGATCGGTGGGGGCGCGGCGGCCTGCGCCACGATCATCGACGCCTCGCCGGGCGCCGAAAGCCGCCTCGACGAGGCTCGCGCCCTGCTGGAGCGGGCCGGTGCCAACGGGGCGGGCGGCGTCGAGGCCGGGGCCAGCGCCTGGAACGGCCATCTCGTCCTGCGCGGCCTCGCCCCCGACGTCAGCGCCCTGCGCCGCGTCCTGGTGCGCGTCTTGGAGGCCTATCGCGGCACGCCCCTGCCGCGCGTCTGGCAGGGCTAACTCCCAGGCGAAGGCTTGATCTTTGCCCCTCGCACGGTCCTTGCTGGGCGGGTTCGAACGCCGATCCGGGACGACGCACGTGCTTCTCACCCCCCGCGAAAAGGACAAGCTGCTCGTGGCCATGGCCGCGCAGGTCGCGCGCAACCGGCTGGCGCGGGGCGTGAAGCTCAACCACCCCGAGGCAGTGGCGCTCATCACCGACGTCGTGGTCGAGGGCGCCCGCGACGGGCGTTCCGTGGCCGACCTGATGCAGGCGGGCGCTCAGATCCTCACGTCGGATCAGGTGATGCCGGGCATCGCCGAGATGATCCACGACATCCAGGTCGAGGCGACCTTTCCCGACGGCACCAAGCTCGTCACGGTGCACCATCCGATCCGCGGCGCCCCCTCCGACGACGTGCCCGGCGCGGTGACGACACAACCGGGCGAGATCGTCTTCAACGCGGGCGCCGAGCGCACGGTCGTGGAGGTCGCCAACGTGGGCGACCGGCCGATCCAGGTCGGCTCGCATTACCACTTCTTCGAGGTGAACCCCGGCCTGTCCTTCGACCGCGACAAGGCTCGCGGCAAGCGGCTCGACATCGCGCCCGGTACCGCCGTGCGCTTCGAGCCCGGCGCGACGCGGGAGGTGACCCTGGTGCCGCTCTCCGGCGGGCGCAAGGTTTACGGGTTCCGCGCCGAGGTGATGGGCGATCTCTGAACTATGTCCAACACCCCCAAACCCGCCACGCTCCCCCGCGCCGCCTACGCCGACATGTTCGGCCCGACCGTCGGCGACAAGATCCGCCTCGCCGACACCTCGTTGCAGATCGAGGTCGAGCGCGATCTCACGGTTTACGGCGAGGAGGTGAAGTTCGGCGGCGGCAAGGTCATCCGCGACGGCATGGGGCAATCGCAGGTGACGAACCGGGACGGCGCCGTGGACACCGTCATCACCAACGCCGTCGTGCTCGACCATTGGGGCGTCGTGAAATGCGACGTCGGCATCGTGAAGGGCCGGATTTTCCGGATCGGCAAGGCCGGCAACCCGGACATCCAGCCGGGCGTCGACATCGTGGTCGGGCCGGGCACGGAGGTGATCGCGGGCGAGGGCAAGATTCTCACGGCCGGCGGCTTCGACAGCCACATCCACTACATCTGCCCGCAGCAGATCGAGGAGGCGTTGTGCTCGGGCGTCACCACGATGCTGGGCGGCGGCACCGGGCCGGCGCACGGCACGCTGGCCACCACCTGCACTCCCGGTCCCTGGCACATCGCCCGGATGATCGAGGCGGCCGATCACTTCCCGATGAACCTCGCGTTCGCCGGCAAGGGCAACGCCTCGGTGCCCGGCGCCCTGGAGGAGATGGTGCGGGCCGGCGCCTGCGCGCTCAAGCTCCACGAGGACTGGGGCACGACGCCGGCCGCCATCGACACCTGCCTGTCGGTCGCCGACGCCCACGACGTGCAGGTGATGATCCACTCCGATACGCTCAACGAATCGGGCTTCGTCGAGGACACCATCGCGGCCTTCAAGGGCCGCACCATCCACGCCTTCCACACGGAAGGCGCGGGCGGCGGCCACGCCCCGGACATCATGCGGGTGGCGGGGCTCGCCAACGTGCTCCCGTCGTCCACGAATCCCACGCGCCCGTTCACGAAAAACACCATCGACGAGCATCTCGACATGCTCATGGTCTGCCACCACCTGGACCCATCGATTCCGGAAGACCTCGCCTTCGCCGAGAGCCGCATCCGCAAGGAGACGATCGCGGCCGAGGACATCCTGCACGATCTCGGCGCGCTCTCGATGATGTCGTCGGACAGCCAGGCCATGGGCCGGATCGGCGAGGTCATCATCCGCACGTGGCAGACCGCCGACAAGATGAAGCGCCAGCGCGGGAGCCTGCCCGGGGACGCCACCGGCAACGACAACCTGCGCGCCCGCCGCTACGTGGCCAAGTACACGATTAACCCGGCCATCGCGCACGGGGTCTCGCGGCACATCGGCTCGATCGAACCCGGAAAACTCGCCGACCTAGTGCTGTGGACGCCGGCCTTCTTCGGGGTGAAACCCGACCTCGTGATCAAGGGCGGCATGATCGCGATGGCGCCGATGGGCGACCCCAACGCCTCGATCCCGACGCCCCAGCCCGTGCACTACCGTCCCATGTTCGGCGCCTACGGCCGCGCGCCCTACGCCACGGCGCTCACCTTCGTCTCGAAGGCGGCGATCGAGGACGGGCTGCGGGAGCGACTCGGCGTGCAGAAGCCATTGGTCGCGGTGGAGAACGTGCGCGGGGGCATCTCGAAGAAGAGCATGATCCTCAACGACGCAACGCCGGTGATCGAGATCGATCCCGAGACCTACGACGTGCGCGCCGACGGCGAGTTGCTGGTCTGCGAGCCGGCGGAGGTGCTGCCGATGGCGCAGCGGTATTTCCTGTTCTGAGGTAGGGTGGAGCGTTCGAGGAGGCCCGCGATGACGAAGGCCGCGCTGAAGCCGCCCCCGGTTGCCGGGCTCTACGAGACGGATTTCTACGCCTGGACGCAAGAACAGGCGGCGCTGCTGCGCGCGCGCCGCTTCGACGACCTCGACCTTGCGAACCTGATCGGCGAGGTGGCGGGCGTGGGAGCAAGCGACAGGCAGCAGATTGAGAACCGCCTGGACGTCCTGCTCGGTCCCCTCCTGAAGGGGAGGTATCAGTCCGGGCAGCGCAACGGCCATTGGACCGGGACGATCCGGGAGCAGCGCAGGCGGATCGCACGGGTGCTACAGGCAAACCCGAGCCTGACGCGTGACCCGGCCGAAGCGTTCGAGGATGCCTACCAATCCGCCCGGCTGCTCGCCTCCGGCGACACCGGGATCGCTCTCGTCCTGTTCCCGGAGGTTCCTCCTTTCACCCTCGAACAGGCCCTCGACCCGGACTTCCTTCCCAAGGACGCCGATCTTCTGGACCAGTCCTGACCCCATGATCCGTGCCACCCGCGTCATCCGCCGCGACGCCCTGAACGGCGGCGAGATCGTCGACCGCATCGTGCTCGACCACGGCGACCGGCATCGCCGCCGCATGGCGATGCGGGGGGTCGGTGGGCTGGCCTTCCTGCTCGACCTCGCCGAGCCGGCGGTGCTCGACGACGGCGACGCCCTGGCGCTGGAGGACGGGCGGCTCGTCTGGGTCGAGGCCGCGCCGGAGCGGCTGCTGGAGATCCGGGCAGGCTCCGACCATGCCCTCAAGCGACTGATCTGGCACATCGGCAACCGGCACATCCCGGCCGAGATCACGGCGGACGCGGTCTACATCGCCCACGATCACGTGCTGGCCGAGATGGTGCGGGGCCTCGGTGGACGCGCCGAGCCGGTGGAACGGCCGTTCCGTCCCGAAGGCGGCGCCTATGCCGGGGGGCACGGACACGGGCACAGCCATTCCCACGACCACGCCCACCACGACCATTCCCATGATTGATGCGCTCAGGCTGATGGCGTGGCTGTCGCCGACCTATCCGGTCGGGGCCTTCGCCTACTCGCACGGGCTCGAATGGGCGGTGGAGGTCGGCGACGTGCGCGACGAACCGACCCTCGCCGACTGGCTCGACGACGTGGTCGCGCGGGGCGCGGCCCGCAACGACCTGATCCTCTGCGCCGAGGCCCACCGCGCGGCGGAGGCCGGTGACGCGATCGCACTCGCCGAGGTCAACGCCCTCGCCCTCGCGCTGGCGCCGTCGCGCGAACTCCATCTGGAGACGAGGCAGCAGGGCCGCAGTTTTCTCGATGCGACGCTGGCTGCTTGGCCCTGCCCGGCGCTCGACTGGGCCGGGGCCGTGCTCGACGGCGCCGTCGCCCTGCCGGTGGCGGTGGGTGCGGCCTCTGCGGCGCACGGCATGGCGCGCGAACCGACGCTCGCCGCCTACGGCCTCGCCTTCGTCCAGACTCTCGTCTCGGCGGCGTTGCGCGTCGCCCCCGTCGGCCAGAGCGCGGGCACGCGGATCGTCGCGCGCCTCGCGCCGCGGGTCGCGGCCTTGGCCGACGCCGTACGGGATCTCGGCCTGGACGCCCTCGGCTCGGCGACGCTGCGCCTCGACCTCGGCTCGTTCCGGCACGAGACCCAGTATTCCAGGATCTTCCGCTCGTGAGGACGCCATGACATCCCTGAACGGCCCCTTGCGCGTCGGCATCGGCGGCCCCGTCGGCTCCGGCAAGACCGCGCTGATGGAGCAGCTCTGCAAGCGCCTGCGCGACGCTTACGACATCTGCGCGATCACCAACGACATCTACACCAAGGAGGACGCCCGCATCCTCACGGTCGCCGGCGCGCTGCCCGAGGAGCGCATCATGGGCGTCGAGACCGGCGGCTGCCCGCACACCGCGATCCGCGAGGACGCCTCGATCAACCTCGCGGCGGTGGCCGAGATGCGCCGCCGCTTCCCCGGCCTCGACGTGGTGCTGATCGAGTCCGGCGGCGACAACCTCGCCGCAACCTTCTCGCCGGAATTGGCCGACATCACGCTCTACGTGATCGACGTCGCGGGCGGCGAGAAGATCCCGAGAAAGGGCGGCCCCGGCATCACCCGCTCGGATCTGCTCGTCGTCAACAAGACCGATCTCGCGCCCCTGGTCGGGGCCGATCTCGGCGTGATGGAGGCGGATACGAAGCGCATGCGGGGCACCCGTCCCTACGTGTTCGCCTCGCTGCGCGAGGGCCACGGGGCCGACGAGATCGCCCGGTTCGTGACGAGCGCGGGCGGACTGGCCTGACGGATCACGTCCCCCTCGGAGGATCGGGCTATTCGGGCAGCCGGATGGTCCAGGGCAGGTCGAAATGGTGTTCCTCCAGGTTCGCCCCCGGGCCGCCGCGGTCGATCACCCAGAAGTCCTGGGGCGCGCCGAACGGGGTCAGGACGCCGTGCCAGGTGCCGATGGCGTAGCTCACCCCCTGGCCCGGCGCCGTGACGAAGGCCTGCGGCCGGCCGGGGCGTCCACCCTCGTCCGGGCAGACCACGACCAGGAACGGCGCCACGTTCAGGGGCACGAAGGCCTGGGCGCCGAGCGGATGGCGCTCGACGAGGCTCACGCGGAGCGGCATCGCGTACGCTTGCGCCTCCACGAGGCCGATCACCACGCAGGCCCCCTCCCCCGCCACGGGGATCTCGGCGAGATCGTGGAAGCGGCGCGCCCGGCCCGCATTCATGGGGCGCGGATCGACGGCGGCCCTGTCGATGACGGCGCCGAACGGCGCGAAGGCCTCCGCCGTCAGGGCCCGCGCGGTGATGTGGCGCCCGCTCACCGGACGGACCGGTCGAGCGTCAGGGCGGCGTGCCGGTTGACGTCCTTGTAGAGCAGGTAGCGGAAGGGACCGGGGCCGCCCGCGTAGCAGGCCTGCGGGCAGAAGGCGCGCAGCCACAGGAAGTCGCCGGCCTCGACCTCGACCCAATCGCGGTTGAGCCGGTACACCGCCTTGCCCTCGAGCACGAACAGGCCGTGCTCCATCACGTGCGTCTCCTCGAACGGGATCGAGGCGCCGGGCCGCATGGACACGATGTTGACGTGCATGTCGTGGCGCACGTCGTCGCCCGCGACGAAGCGGATCGTGGCCCAGGCCCCGTTCGTGCCGGGCATGGCGACGGGCGCGATCTCGGATTCGTGCACGACGAAGGCCGGCGGAGCCTCGATCCCGGGCACGCCCTCGTAGCGTTTGCGAATCCAGTGGAAGCGGGCGGGCTCGGACCCGTCGTTGCGCAGGCTCCAGGCCGCGCCGGGCGGGAGATAGACGTAGCTTCCGGGGCGCAAGGCCTGCGCCCGACCGTCGAGGACGAGACTCGGCACCCCGCCCACCACGAACAGCACGCCCTCGGCTTGGCCGTCGGGCTCCGGCCGGGCGCTGCCGCCGCCGGGGGCGACCTCCATCAGATACTGCGCGAACGTTTCGGAGAAGCCCGAGAGCGGGCGCGACAGCATCCAGGCCCGCGTGCCCTCCCAGAACGGCAGGACGCTGGTGACGATGTCACTCATCACCCCCTTCGGGATGACGGCGTAGGCCTCGGTGAACACGGCGCGGCCGGTCATCAGGGCGGTCTGGGGCGGCAGTCCCCCACAGGGGGGGTTGTAGGCGGAGGCGGTCATGGATCTCTCCGATCACTGGTCTTGCGGAAGGGGCCGGGACGCTGCTCCTTCCGGTCGTTCAGCCCGGCGGGTGGCGCGCGATCCAGTGCCGGGCGATGTCGATGCGCCGCGTGGTCCAGACGCGATCGTGGGCGGCGATGTGGTCGAGGAAGCGCATCAGCCCCGCGATCCGCCCGGGACGCCCGACGAGGCGGCAATGCAATCCGATCGACAGCATCTTGGGCGTCTGCGCCCCCTCGGCGTAGAGCACGTCGAAGGCGTCGCGCAGGTAGGCGAAGAACTGCTCGCCCGAGTTGAAGCCCTGCGCCACGGCGAAGCGCATGTCGTTGACCTCCATCGTGTAGGGCACGATCAGCGCGGGGCCGCGCGGCCCCGGCATCCAGTAGGGCAGGTCGTCGGCGTAGGAATCGGCGAGATAGGTGAAGCCGCGCTCCATCGCGAGGTCCCGCGTATGGGCCGAGAACCGGCCCGTGTACCAGCCGAGCGGGGGCTCGCCCGTGACCTCGGTGTGAAGCCGGATTGCCGCGTCCATGTCCGCGGCCTCCGCCTCGCGGGTGAAATGGGCGTAGTCGATCCACTTGAGGCCGTGGCTCGCGATCTCCCAGTCGGCCTCGCGCATCGCCGCGACGGCCTCGGGGTTGCGCGCCATCGCGGTGGCGACCCCGAACACCGTGACCGGGATGTTGCGCTCCGTGAACAGCCGCCAGATCCGCCAGAAGCCCGCCCGCGCGCCGTACTCGTAGACGGATTCCACGGTCATGTGCCGCTCGCCCGGCCAGGGCTCGGCGTTCACGATCTCGGTAAGGAAGGCCTCCGAGGCCGCATCGCCGTGCAGGATGCAGTTCTCGGCCCCCTCCTCATAGTTCAGCACGAACTGCACCGCGATACGGGCGCCGCCGGGCCAGTCGGCCTGCGGGGGGGTGCGGCCGTAGCCGATCAGGTCGCGCGGATAGGTCAAGCCGTTCGCCTCGCTGCGACGGCACCGCCGTCGTCCGTCGTATGAACGGAAGACCGGCCGGTGACCGGTTCGTCAAGACGCGCAGCGGGGCTGCGCCCCCACCGGAGCCCGTCACCCCCGCGCCGCCACGGCCTCCATGACCTTCAAAAAGATCCGGTCGGGCGCGAAGGGCGTCACCGTCAATCGCGCGCCGGTGGCGTCGCGGATGGCGTTGGCGAGCGCCGGGGCGACGGGGTTGTAGGGCGACTCACTCATCGACTTGGCGCCGAGCGGGCCGATGCGGTCGTAGGTGTCGGCGAACAGCACGCGGGTGTCGGGCACGTCGGCGTAGGCCGGGATGTGGTAGTTGCGGAACGTCTGCGTGATCACGCCCCCCTCCCCGTCGAAGCGGACATCCTCGTAGAGCGCCGCGCCGAGTGCCTGGGCGACGCCCCCCTCGACCTGACCGCGGCACTGCATCGGGTTGATCACCGTGCCGGCGTCCACCGCCTGGATGCTCGACAGGATGCGCAGCTCTCCGCTCATCGGATGCACCGCGACGCGGAACGCCTGGACGTTGAAGGCGACCGAGCGCGGCGAGCCGTCCGCCTCGGCCCGCCCCTCCATCGGCGGGAGGGTGCCGAGCGGGACCGGCCCGGCGGGCGTCTCGACGAGCGCACCCGAGAGGCGACAGGCCCCCGGTTCGACCCCCATCCGGGCGGCGGCCGCCGCCGTGATCGCCTCGGCCAGCCCGGAGGCGGCACGAAGATTGGCCTGACCGGCGACGACGGTGCCGGTGCTGCCGTAGGCGCCGGTGTCGTGTGCCACGGCGTCGGTGTCGGCCTGGATCAGCCGGATGCGGTCGGGGGTGGTCCCGAGCGCCTGCGCGGCGAACTGGGCGTGCACGGTGCTGGTGCCGTTGCCGAACTCGGCGGTGCCGACCGCGAGCGCGTAGCCACCGTCGGCCTCCAGGCGGATGCGAGCGTGGGCGAAGTGGCCGCGCGGGGGGATCGTGTCGATCATCGCCATGGCCATGCCCTCTCCGATCAGCCAATCCGGCGCGGGCGGGGCCGCCCCGGGATCGTCGGCGAGCGCGGCCTGGGCGAGGTCGAGGCACTGGTCGAGGCCGTAGGAGCCGTACGCGACGTCGTGCGGCTCCAGGCTGGTGGCGACCAGCGGGTCGCCCGGCCGCACCGCGTTGCGGCGGCGCATCTCGAACGGGTCGATGCCGAGCCCGCGCGCCAGCTCGTCAATGGCCGACTCCACCGCGAAGATCGTCTGGCTGAGGCCGTAGCCGCGAAAGGCGCCGGCCGGCAGGGTGTGCGTGTAGACGCTGATGCCCTCCACCCGCTTGTTCTCGCAGCGGTAGGCGGCGATGCATTCGTTGCAGCCGTGATGCAGCACGCCGCCGGCATGGTTGGCGTAGGCGCCGGTGTTGGCCAGCACGGTCAGCGCGATCGCCGTCAGGGTGCCGTCGGCCCGCGCCCCCATCTTCACGCGCACCCGCATGGGATGGCGCGTCGTGGTGGCCGTGAACTGCTCCTGGCGCGTCAGCTCCCAGCGCACCGGGCGGCCGGTCCCGAGGACGGCGAGCGCCACGAGATCCTCGGTCAGCATCTCCTGCTTGCCGCCGAACCCCCCGCCGACGCGCCCGCACAGCACGCGCACCCGCTCGCGGTCGAGATCGAACAGGGCGCAGAGCGCGTCGCGGGTCAGGAACGGCACCTGTGTCGAGGAGCGCACCACGAGCCGGCCGTCGTCATCGAGCCAGCCCACGGCCCCATGCGTCTCGAGATGGGCGTGCTGCACCCGCTGCGAGACGTACTCCGCCTCGTGCACGAGATCGGCCTGCGCGTACCCCGCCTCGACGTCGCCGACGGCGCCGCCGGCCTGCGCCGCGAGGTTCGGGTGGGGCGAGAGCGGCGGCGCGTCCTCACCCGGCGGCGGCGGGGCGCGGTCGGCGGGATCGTGCACCAGGGGCGCGTCGGGGCGCAAAGCCGCATCGGGATCGAGCAGGGCGGGACGGACCTCGTAGCGCACGCGAAGCGCCGCCACGCCCGCCTCGGCCGCGGCCTCGCTCTCGCCGAGCACCGCGGCCACCCGCTGGCCGACGAAGCGGACGATCGTGTCGAGGATCATCGTGTCCGGCGCGTCGTCGGCCGGGTTCTCGTGGCGCCCGGTGGAGAAGCGGCGCGCCGGCACGTCGTCGTTCGTGAACACCGCGACCACGCCCGGCACGGCGAGCGCCGCCGAGCGGTCGACTTCGAGGATCCGCGCGTGGGCATGGGGCGAGCGCAGCACCTTCAGGTGCAGCAGGCCCGGCACCGCGAGGTCGAGGGTGTAGGGTACGGCTCCCGAGACGACGCCGGTGGCGGCTGGGGCCCGCAGGTTGCGCCCGACCGGCTCGCGGCAGCTCCCCGGCGCCTCGGCATGCGCCGCGCCCGCCACCGCGTCGCGGATGGCGCGGTAGCCGGTGCAGCGGCAGAGGTTGCCCTTGAAGGCGGTACCGAGATCCTGCCGCTGGCCCTGGTCGAGGGCGGCGGCCGTCATGATCATGCCCGGCGTGCAGAAGCCGCACTGGAAGCCCTGCGCGTCGAGGAAGGCCTCCTGCATCGGGTGGAAGGTTTCGGGCGGACCGCCGCCGGGCGCGCAGGGGCCGGCCAGCCCCTCGATCGTGGTGACCGCGCGCCCTGCCGCCTGGAAGGCGGGCAGCAGGCAGGAATGCACCGGCTCGCCGTCGAGATGCACGGTGCAGGCGCCGCAATCGCCCGCGTCGCAGCCCTTCTTGACGCCGAACCAGCCCAGCTCCCGCAGGAGGGTGCGCAGGCACTGGCCGGGATGAGGCGCGGCCTCCTGCGCCTGTCCGTTGACGGTGAGGATCATCGGCCGAGTTCCTGCCGGATCTCTTCGGCCAGCAGCAGCGTGACGTGGCGCCGCCAGTCGGGCGCGCCGTGCACGTCGTCGTACCACGCACCCTCGGGGATCGCCGCCGCGATCCGCTCGCGCAGGGCCTCCGCGTCGGGCCGCGCCGCGAACGCGATCCGGACCGGGCGGGGGGTGGCGGCCGTCACCGTCAGGACGAACCCGCCCTCGCCCGCGAGCGTGCCGATCACCAGTGCACCCGAGCGGCCGTTGGGGCTCAGCGAGATGCGGCGGAAGGCGGTGCGTCGTCGGAGAGCCGCGACGGGCATGGCGACGCTGCGCAGGATCTCGCCCGGCCGCAGCGCCGTCGCCTGCGGGCCGAGGACGAGGTCCGCGACGGGCAAGAGCCGCTCCGTTCCCCCCGGCACCAGGATCGTACCCACGCCGTCGAGGGCGGTGGTCAGGGCGATCATCGGCCCGGCCGGGAGCGCCATGCAGAGGTTGCCGCCGACGGTAGCGCGGTTCCAGATCTTGAAAGAGCCGAGCAGCGCCCGGCAGCACTGCCCGACGAGGGGTGCGGCGATCCACGCCGCCGGGAGTTCGATCCGGTCGAGCTCGGCGATGGTGCAGGTCGCCGACAGGGTCAGGCCGTCCTCGGACACCGTGTGCGCCGGCCAGCCGAGACCTGAGAGGTCGATCAGCCGGCGCACGGCCGGTTGCGGCTCAGAGAACAGCCACGTCCCGCCCGCCAGCCACGCATCGCCGTCGCGCCACGCGGGCAGGACATCGGCCTTCCCGAGAGAGATGACGGAGGTGACGCCGGTGAGATCCATGGACCGACCCGCAAGCAAGACTGCGTCCACACGCCCTATGCCGTGTCCGGCGTCCGGCCGCGGGGCGGGATCAGTCCGCCATGGTCCGCTTCACGGTCTCGACGAGCTGCTTCAGGCTGAACGGCTTGGGCAGGAAGTTGAAGGCCTCGCCCTCGGGCAGGTTCTTGCGGAAGGCGTCCTCGGCGTAGCCCGACACGAAGATCATCTTCAGGTCCGGCCTGTGTTTCCGGATCTCGCGCAGCAGCGTCGGCCCATCCATCTCCGGCATCACCACGTCGGAGACCACCACGTCGATGCCGGTGCCGTGCTCCTCGATCAGGCGCAGGGCCTCCAGACCCGAGGCCGCCTCCAGCACGGTGTAGCCCCGCGCCGACAGCGCCCGCGAATTCACCGCCCGCACCGGGTCCTCGTCCTCCACGAGCAGCACCGTGCCCTGCCCGGTATGGTCGGCCTTGGGCCGGGGCGGCGGGGACGCGGCGGCAGCGGTCTCGGACGGTGCGAGACTGGCCGTCGCGGGAGCCTCGAGGGCCGGGACCGGCTCGGGCTCCTCGGCCGCCTCGTGGCGCGGCAGGTAGATGCGGAAGGCAGTGCCCTCCCCCACCGTCGATTGCACGTCGATGGTGCCGCCCGACTGCTTGACGATGCCGAACACCGTCGAGAGGCCGAGCCCCGTGCCCTTGCCGATCTCCTTGGTGGTGAAGAACGGCTCGAAGATCTTCTCCATCACGTCCGGCGGGATGCCCTCGCCGGTGTCCAGCACCTCGATCAGAACGTGCTCCCCGGCGGGCACGCCCATCGGGCGGTCCGCACCGTCCGCGACGTTGGCGGTCCGGATCAGCAGGCGCCCGCCCGCGGGCATGGCGTCGCGGGCGTTGACCGCGAGGTTCACGATCACCTGCTCGAACTGGTTCACGTCGGCCTTCACCGGCCAGATCTCGCGCCCGTGCTTGAGATCGAGATCGACCCGCTCGCCGAGCAGCCGCTTCAGGAGGAGAGTGAGGTCGGATAGGGCCTCGCCGACGCTCATCACCTCGGGGCGCAGTGTCTGGCGGCGGGAGAACGCGAGCAGCTGGCGCACGAGGCTCGCGGCCCGGTTCGCGTTCTGCTTGATCTGCATGATGTCCTGGAAGGCGTGGTCGGTCGGCCTGTGGCTCGCGAGCAGCAGGTCGGAATAGCCGATGATCGCCTGGAGGACGTTGTTGAAGTCGTGGGCGATGCCGCCCGCGAGTTGCCCGACCGTGTCCATCTTCTGGGTCTGGGCGATCTGCTGTTCGAGCTGGCGCTGGGCGGTGGTGTCCAGCGCGTAGAGGATGACCCGCTCGCGGTCCCCCGGCCTGTCGGCCCCTTCCGAGCTTGCCGTGCCCTCGGCCCCCGCCGGGCTCAGCCAGACGCGCGCCGAGCGCGTACCGGGTCCCGCGAGCGCCACCTCGATGGGCTCGATCTCGCCGAAGCCGTCCGCCGCGCGGGTCAGCGCCGCCTCGATCCCCGCGTGGTCGCGCTCCAGCACCGCGTCGCGCATGACCGGTTCGGGGGCCTCGCGTCCGGCCTCCGCCGCGGGCTGGCGCGGCATGCCGCCGAACAGCCGGATGAAGGAGGCGTTGGCCCGCCCGATCCGGCCCTCCCGGTCGAGGGTCGCGATGGCGATGGGGGAGTTGTTGAGGAAGCGGGCGAGCCGCACCTCCGCCGCCCGCTGCGGCTCGTCCGATTCCGCGCCCGCCGAGCGGTTGAGCACGAAGGTGCGCGAGGGGCCGGGCTTGCCGTCCAGCCCGAAGGCGACCCGGTGGTAGAGGCGCGCGGGCAGGGGATGCCCGTTGCGGCGGCGCAGGTCGAAGTCGAAGCGGTCGGTGCGCACCTCGCCCGCCAAGCCGGCGGCGGCGGTGAACACGTCGGCGCCGGGCGCGATCTCGGACAGGCGCAGGCCGCCCGAGCCCACCGTGGCGAGGTCGTAGCCGAGCCAGGAGGCCAGCGTCGCGTTCATGTAGACGATCGATCCTTGCGGATCGATCGAGAGGAAGCCGGCGGGCGCGTGGTCGAGGTAGTCGATCGCGTGCTGCAGCTCCTGGAAGACGTTCTCCTGGCGCTCGCGCTCGTGGGTGATGTCGCCGACCGTCCAGAGCGAGGCCGCGCGCCGGGGTCGCGCCACCGGACGCACGGAGATGCGGTACCACGCGAAGTCGCGCTCGGACGCCCCGCCCGGCGGGGGCGACATCCGGATCTCCTCCGTGTGCGCGACCTCGTCGCGGGCGGCCTGCGCCAGACGATAGACCGCCTCGGAGACCTCGGGGGCGCCCACGAAGACGCGCTCCACGGGGCGCAGGTTGCTGAAGCTGTCGCCGCCGGCCAGCCGCATGTAGGCCTCGTTGGCGTAGATCAGGCGCCCGCCCTCCTCCACCACCAGCGTGCCCTCGGGCGCGGCGTCGACGACGGCGCGGGTGATGTCGTCGCGGGCCGACTGTCCCGCGAGCTGGATCGCGCCGATGGCGAGCGCGAACAGGAAGAACACCCCGGCCATGGCGAGCAGCGCGAGCAGGCCCAGGATCAGGGGCTGAGCCTGATCGTTGGCGACGAAGGACAGGCCGACGGCCGCCCCAACGAGCAGGCCCGCCAGCATCAGCAGCAGCCCGACGCGGCCGGGCCGCTCGGACCGGTCGATCGAGCCCGACGCCGGCATCGCCGGTCCGCTCACCTCAGACATCCGACCCCATCCATCCGCTCAGCTTGTCGCCCGGGCCCGCAAGGCATCGCTGCGCGGGACGCGGGACGAACGGCGCTGGCGCGAAACCAGCGTATCATCTTGCAAACAAAGGTGCATAAACCGTGGCGACCGGCCGGTCATCGCACCTCGCCTCAGGCCGCCCGGCGCCGGAGCCGAAGCACGAATCCGATCACCTCCGCAACCGCGCGGTAATGCTCGGCGGGAATCTCGTCGTCGATCTCGACGGTGGCGTGCAGGGCGCGGGCGAGCGGAGGGTTCTCCAGCACCGGGACGTCATGCTCGGCGGCCACCGCGCGGATGCGCAGGGCCAGCGAATCCACGCCCTTGGCGACGCAGACGGGCGCGGCCATGCCCGCCTCGTAGCGCAGGGCCACGGCGAAGTGGGTCGGGTTGGTGACGACGACCGTGGCGGTGGGCACGGCCGCCATCATGCGCTTCCTCACCCGGGCGGCGCGCAGCTGCTTCATGCGGCCCTTCACCTCGGGGCTGCCATCGCTTTCCTTGTGCTCC
>Ga0182229_1000184_pt1 | contig 16051 bp, 15 predicted proteins | sample G6R1MG_32_FD_129663 | JGI IMG/M metagenome (GOLD analysis project Ga0182229, IMG submission 129663) | Miscanthus phyllosphere microbial communities from Michigan, USA - G6R4_MAIN_07NOV2016_LD1 MG | ecosystem: Host-associated > Plants > Phyllosphere > Phylloplane/Leaf | place: USA: Michigan...
GAGCGAGCCGCCGCACATCATCAGCACCGAGATCATCATGGAGGTGCGGCGCCCGAGGCGGTCGGCGATGCGCCCGAACAGCCAGCCGCCCACCGGCCGCATGAAGAAGCCCACCGCGAAGATGCCCGCCGTCTGCAGCAGCTGGCTGGTGCTGTCGCCCTTGGGGAAGAACACGGGGGCGAAGTACAGGGCGAAGAAGGCGTAGCAGTAGAAGTCGTACCACTCGACGAGATTGCCGGAGGACGATCCGACGATCGCCAGGATGCGACGGCGGCGGTCGTCCGGATCGTCCGGTCGCGCCGGGGCGATGGCTAGGGCGTCGGTCATGGGTTTCTCCCGCCTCCGGCGCTTGCGGCCGGACGGCATACGCGGCGACGGTCGCGCAGAACGGTGAGGCGGACAAGAACACCGGCGGACTGATCCGCGGTCGGGAGGGGATGGGCACGGTAAAACGCGACGACGTGGCCGACGCGCAACCGATCGGGCCGGGTCCGAACGACAGCTTACGTCGCCCGATTACTCAAACAACGAAGGGCTGGCCTGTCGGTCTCCTCCGCGGCTTGGCTTGATTCAGCAAGCAGAGGCGGCCCGGTGCAGGTCGAGGATGAATCGTCGGAACGGTTTTCGGCGGACCGCCGTTGCGAGGCTGCGAACGGCGCCGAGGGAGCGTCCGCAGACCAGTCGAGGATGGGAAACGAGGCCATGAACAAGCTCTTTCGGGGCACGATGACGGCTGTGTTGATCACGGCCGGGGCTGCGACGGCCTTCGCCCAGGGCGGCGGTGCAGGCGGCGGTGCAGGTGGTGCCGGCGGCGGTGCAGGCGGTGGCGCGGGCGGCGGGGCCGGCGCCGCCGGTGGCGCGGCGGGCGGTGCCGGCGGTGGAGCGGGTGCCGGCGGGGCCGGTGGCGCGGGCGGCGGGGCTCGCGGTGGCGGCGAGATGGGCGGCGGAGCGGGCCGCGGCGGCGAGATGGGTGGGGCCGGTGCCGGTGCCGGCCGTGGCGGCGAGGCCGGTGGTGCCAGAGGCGCCCGCGGCGGCGAGGCCGGCCCTGCCGGGGGCGCGCGCGGAGGAGCCGGGGGCGAGACGCGGGGAGCGGGCGGTCGCGAGGACGGCGCTGGGTCCCGCCCGGGTCGGGCAGGGGAACGGCAGGGCGAGAGCGATCGGCCCGGCGGAGCCGACCGCGACGGCAAGGCCGACGCCAGGGGAGATCGGCAAGGTCGGGGCGAGCGTGACGGCCGTGCGGACCGGGACGGGCGCGGCGATCGGGACGGCCGTGCGGAGCGCGGCGGGCGCGACGGCGTTCGCGGGGGCCGTGGCGAGGCCCGGGGTGCCTTCTCTCGCCTGGAGCGCGGCCAGCGCACGCAGTTCCGCCAGAGCATCCTCAGCCGTGGTGCCACCCGGCTGGCGGCCGGCGCCTTCGCGCTGACCGTCGGCACCGCGATCGCCCGCAGCTACACGCTCTACGATCTGCCGCCGACGCTCATCAGCGAGATCCCGGAATACGCGGACTACCGCTACGTGCTGGTGGAGGACGACATCGTCATCGTCGATCCCGACACCTACGAGATCGTGGATGTGATCCGCGGCTGATCTCCGCTTCCGGCGAGCGCGGCCGCCTCAGGCCGCGCTCGCCTCACGTCCCGCGGTCGAGCAGCTTCGAGACCACGCGGGCGGTGTAGTCCACCATCGGCACGATGCGGGCGTAGTTCAGCCGCGTCGGGCCGATCACGCCGACGACGCCGACGATCTTCTGGGCGCCGTCCCGGAAGGGGGCGGCGATCAGGGACGAGCCCGACAGCGAGAACAGTTTGTTCTCCGAACCGATGAAGATGCGCACCCCGTCGCCGCCCTCGGCGCGCGACAGCAATTCGATCACATCCTTCTGCGATTCCAGGTCGGCGAAGAGCAGGCGGATCCGTTCGAGATCCTCCGCCGCCCGCAGGTCGTCGAGCAGGTTGGCCTGTCCCCGCACGATGAGTTGTCGCGCCTCGGACGGTCCGACCGTGGTGGCGAGGCCCGCATCCACCAGGCGTTCGGTGATGGCGTCGAGTTCGCGCTTCATCGCGAGCCGTCCGGCCTCGATCTCCGCGCGTAAGGAATCCAGGGTGCGGCCGTGCAGGCGTGCGTTGAGGTAGTTCGAAGCTTCCTGCAGGGCGCCCGCGGGCAGCCCGGGCGGCAGGTCGAGCAGCCGGTTCTCGACGTTGCCGTCCACCGAGACCAGGACCACCAGGGCGCGATGCGGATCGAGGCGCACGAACTCGATGTGCTTCAACTGGGCGTTGGCCTTGGTGGTCAGGACGACGCCGGCCCCGCGGGAGATGCCCGAGAGCAGCATCGATGCCTCGGCAAGCGCCGAATCGAACGTGTGGCGGGAAGCGGCCGCCCGCATCTGCGCCTCGATCCGCTCCTTCTCCTCTTGGCCCACGTCTCCGAGTTCCATCATTCCATCGACGAAGAAGCGCAGGCCGTGCTCCGTGGGCAGGCGCCCCGCCGAGGTGTGGGGCGCGAAGATCAGCCCGGAATGCTCCAGATCGGCCATCACGTTGCGGATCGAGGCGGGCGAGAGCGCCATAGGAAGGATGCGGGCGAGGTTGCGCGATCCCATGGGCTCGCCAGTGGTGAGGTAGCTCTCGACGATCTGTCGGAAGATCTCGCGGGCGCGATCGTTCAGCGCGGCGAGCGCCGGGGCCGGGGGGAGAAGGGACAAGGGGCGATGCGTTTCCGAGGCGGGTTCCGGGCAAGGCGCCGATTGTGCGCATCCGCAGTCGTACGATCAATCCATCACGACGACGCGGACCCCCGCGAAAACGTCGAGGTGGAGACTGATCTTTCCAAGGTTGGGTGACCTGCGGAATCCTTTTCCAAAGGAAAACGTTAAGGTCAAAATCGGTCCATGCAGGACTATTCCGAACCGATCGTCGTTTCTATCTTATGCGTGCGGTCGGCCTCGGGCATACGGCGCGCACAATACGGACCTGGACCGGAGTCGTCTCAATGAGTTTTGGCATCAGATCGATCGTTCCGAAGGTCGTGGCCGTCGCGATCGCCTGCGCGGGGCTCGGCCTCGTCGTGTCCCCGCGTGCCGTCGAGGCCGCGCCGATCACCGTCCCGGCCGAAGCGGCCGCGGCCGGGAACGGCCTCGCCCAGCAGGTGGTGCATCATTGGGGCCATCGGCACCATCGCCATCACCGGCGCTATCACCACCACCACCGCCACGGACACGGCTGGCACCACCGCCGCCGGCATTTCGACAACCACTATCCCACCCGTCCCCGCCGCTGGCACTGACACCCGTAGGCCGCCGCGGGTTGCTGCCCGTGGCGGCCCGGCCTAAAGCCCCGGATCGACACCGGACCGGGAGATTGGCATGCGGCCCTCGAAGCGCGCGAACGACGAATTGCGCCACGTCACGCTCGAGCGCGCCGTCGCCCGCTACGCGGAGGGCTCCTGCCTCGTCACCTTCGGTGAGACGCGGGTGCTCTGCACCGCTTCGCTGGAGGAGCGCGGCCCGTCGTGGCTGCGCGGCTCCGGCAAGGGCTGGGTCACGGCCGAGTACGCCATGTTGCCGCGCGCCACGCACGACCGCACCCGACGCGAGGTCAATTCCGGCAAGCCGTCCGGGCGGACCCAGGAGATCCAGCGGCTGATCGGCCGGTCCCTGCGTGCCGTCACCAACCTGCCGGCGATGGGCGAGAAGCAGATCACGGTGGATTGCGACGTGCTCCAGGCCGACGGCGGCACCCGCACCGCCGCGATCACCGGCGCCTGGGTCGCCCTGCACGACTGCTTCTCGTGGATGCGCGCCCGCTCGATCATCTCGGTCGATCCCCTGCGCGACCACGTGGCCGCGGTCTCCTGCGGCATCTCCAGGGGCGTGCCCGTGCTCGACCTCGACTACGCGGAGGATTCGGCCGCCGAGACCGACGCCAACTTCGTGATGACGGGCAAGGGCGGCATCGTCGAGGTCCAGGGTACCGCCGAGGGCACCCCGTTCTCGCAAGGGGAACTCATCGACCTGCTGACGCTCGCCCGCGGCGGCATCGAGCAACTCGTCGCGCTCCAGAAGCGGGCCATCGCATGAGCGGCCACCGACTCCTGACCGGGCGCGTCGTCATCGCGACGCACAACGCGGGCAAGCTCGTGGAGATGCGCGAACTGCTGGCACCCTTCGGGGTCGAGGCGGTCTCGGCCGGCGAACTCGGGCTGCCCGAGCCCGACGAGACCGGCACGATGTTTTCCGAGAACGCTGCGATCAAGGCGCATGCCGCGGCGCAGGCCGCGGGCCTGCCGGCCTTCGCCGACGATTCAGGGCTGTGCGTCGATGCGCTCGACGGCGCACCCGGCCTGTTCTCCGCCCGCTGGGCCGGGCCGACCAAGGACTTTTCCGGCGCCATGGCCCGGATCGAGGCGGAACTCGCCGCGCGCGGCGCCGAGAGCCGGCGGGCGCACTTCGTCTCGGCGCTGGTGCTGGCGTGGCCGGACTGCCATGCCGAACTGTTCGAGGGCCGCGTCTTCGGCGACCTCGTGGAGCCCCGCGGCGGCCAGGGCTTCGGCTACGATCCGATCTTCCGCCCGGACGGTCACGCGCGCACCTTCGGCGAGATTGCGTCCGACGAGAAGCACGGCGTCGATTGGGAGACCGGCGCGGCCCTCTCGCACCGGGCGCGGGCCTTCGTGCAGCTCGCCGCAGCCTGCCTGCGCCGTCCGGGCTGATTGCCAACGGGAGCCGGCGCGCGCACATCACCCGCATGACCCCACAGGCGCCCGACCATCCGACCCGCGACGCGGGTTTCGGCATCTACCTGCATTGGCCGTTCTGCGCCTCGAAGTGCCCGTACTGCGACTTCAACAGCCACGTGCGCCACGCCCCCGTGGACGAGACTCGGTTCCTGGCCGCATTCCGGGCCGAGATTGCGCATGTGGCCGCCCGCACGCCGGGCCGGACCGTCTCCAGCATTTTTCTGGGCGGCGGCACGCCTTCGCTGATGGCGCCCGCGACCGTGGCGGGGCTGCTCGACGCGGTGGCCGGGGCCTGGGCCGTGGCGCCCGGGGTCGAGGTGACGCTGGAGGCCAACCCCACCAGCGTCGAGGCCAGGCGGTTTCTCGGGTACCGGGCGGCGGGGGTGAACCGGGTCTCGCTGGGCGTGCAGGCCCTGAACGACGCCGACCTCCGGGCGCTCGGCCGCCTGCACAGCGCCGACGAGGCGATGGCAGCGGTGGAAACGGCCGCCGCGCATTTCGAGCGCTTCTCCTTCGACCTGATCTACGCCCGCCCGCGCCAGACGCCGGAGGCGTGGCGGGCGGAGCTGCGGGGGGCCATCGCGCGGGCCGCTGAGCACCTGTCGCTCTACCAGCTCACCATCGAGCCGGGCACGCCGTTCTACGGGATGGCGCGGGCCGGCAAGCTGGTGCCGCCCGACGACGACGCCGCGCGCGCCCTCTACGATGTGACGCAGGAGGTCTGCGAGGCCGCCGGCCTGCCGGCCTACGAAATCTCGAACCACGCCCGGCCCGGCGCGGCCTCGCGCCACAACCTGCTCTACTGGCGCTACGGCGAGTATGCCGGCATCGGTCCCGGCGCGCACGGTCGCCTCGTCCTGCCCGAGGGCCGCACCGGCACCGTGACCGAGAAGGCGCCGGAGGCGTGGCTCGCCCGGGTCGAGCGGGACGGCCACGGCCTCGTCGAGACGGAGCGTCTGTCCGCGGCGGACCAAGGCGACGAGTTTCTGATGATGGGCCTGCGGCTCGCCGAGGGTATCGACCCGGCCCGCTACGCCCGCCTCAAGGGTCGGTCGCTCGACCCCGAAAAGATCGCGACGCTCTGCGATGACGGCCTCATCGCCCGATACCCTGACGGCCGCATTGCCGCCACCGGGCGCGGCGCCCCGGTCCTGAACGCTTTGGTGGCCGCGCTGGCGGCGTGAACGTCGCACGGTCGCGGGTCGCATGGTCTGGGGCATCCCGCGCCCTGTCCCGTACACCCGACGCGATACGGAGGGCGAATCTTGCGAAATGGATTGCCAGCCGTAGTGGAAGCCCGTCGAGCATGCATCGCCGCGGCGCGCCCATCTTCACCGTGAAGCGGGAGCCGAAGAACCTCTCGAAAAGCGTTGCACGCGCTGTCCCGAGACGTGGCGCATGAAAGTCAAGGAGAGGTCGATGGCAGCCTGTTTTTATGAATATTTTCGACAGACGGGTGTAGGCGAAGAGGCGATGCCTCCGCATCCGGCTTCCTACTCTCGCAGGTCTGACACAGCCTCTACAATCTGAGTCTCAGGAACATCGGCTCCGGAATGGCGCCGATCACGGCCATCACGAGCTGCCAGATGCGACGCACGTAGAGCACATTGGTCCGGCGCTCCTGGGCGGCCATGAAGATGGCGTCGGCGACCTCCTGCGGTTCAGCCGTCAGCACCGGCGGCAGCCTCATGTCCCGGGTCATCCGCGTCCGCACGAAGCCCGGCTTGACCGTCAGCACGTGCACGCCGGAACGCGCCAGTCGGTTGCGCAAGCCGGAGAGGAAGGCTGTGAAGCCGGCCTTGGCCGAGCCGTAGACGTAGTTCGAGCCGCGCCCGCGATCGCCCGCTACGGAACTGATCCCGACGAGCGTACCCGTACCGCGGCGCTCGAAGGCCTCGGCGAGCCGTCCGAGCAGGAGCGCTGGACCGGTGAAGTTCACCGCGATCACGTTCGCGGCGTGTCCAGCGTCGCTCTGGGCGAGCCCCTGGTCGCCGAGCTCGCCGACCGCGCAGACGACGGTGTCGGGCAACGGGGTCAGGCCGCTCACGAAGGCGTCGAAGCCCCCGGTGTCGGTGATGTCGAGCCGCAAGATCTCGACCGAGGCACCGGTGCGCGCGGCGATGTCGTCGCCGTTGCGGGCGGCGGAGGCCGGATCGCGCGCGGTCAGGAGGATGCGCCAGCCTGCCCGCGCGTAGCGCAACGCGACGGCATGTCCGATGTCGGAGGTCGCACCGACCAGGAGCAGGACGTTCGTGCGATCCATCTAGAGACCCAGCCGTGTCGAGAGGTGAGAGGCGGTGCTCCGCTCGGCCCCGAGATCGCGGCGCAGAGCCTGGAACGCCGCGAGGTTCGGATATCCGGCCTCGAAAGTGGTCCGCGACTGGCGTGCGTCCTTGGCCAGATACAGCCGGCCTCCGGTCGCGACGACGACGCGGTCGATCTCGTCGAGCAGCGTGAAGGCGGACGGGGTCGCCGGCAGATCGAGGGCGAGGGTGTACCCGGGCACGGGGAACGACATCATGCCCTCGCTCGGGCCGAGTTGCTTGAGCACCGCGAGCGGCGAGGCGCTTCCGAGACGCGCGACCCGACCCAGGATCTCGGCCAGCACCGACGACGCGTTCGCAGGGGGAACCACGCATTGGTGCTGCAGGAAGCCGCGCGCGCCGTAGAGCCGGTTCCAGTTCGACAGCCCGTCGAGCGGAAAGAAGTAGTTGTGCCAGGGCACGAGGGCCGGACCGTCAGCGTTCTTGGCACCGCGCCGGTAGTAGAGCGCGTTGAAGGCCTTCACCGTCATGCGGTTGAGTGTCGGTGCGGCACAGTCGAACGGAATGCCGAGCCGGCCGGTTCTCGCCTCCGGGAAGGGATCGCGATGGCGGTCCGAGCGCGTCAGCTCCGTGCGGCTCGCATGCTCGCCCCGAAAGATCAGACCGCGGCCGAGGTCCTTCCCGAGCGCGAGGCAGTCGATCCAGGCGACCGAGTAGGTCGAGTCGGCCGTGGCGTCGAGCCCGGCCAGAACGGCTGCGAGGTCGGTCGCGACGCGCGTGCGCCGCGTGATCCAGCCGGTCTCGATGGGGCGCAAGTGGAACGCGGCGCCAAGGATCGGGCCGGTCAGTCCCATCCCGCCGATCGTCGCGAAGAAGAGCGCCGCGTCCCGCTCCCGCGAGCACGTCCGGTGTGAACCGTCCGGCAGCATCAGGGTCAGCGTCTCGACATGCGCGCCGAACCCGCCGTCGCAATGGTGGTTCTTGCCGTGCACGTCCGAGGCGATCATGCCGCCGACCGTGACGAAGCGTGTGCCGGGGACGACGGGCGGGAAGAACCCGCGCGGCACGAAATCCCGCAGGATCCGGTCCAGGCTCACGCCGGCCTCCACCTCGATCCGCCCCGTGGCCGGATCGAAGGAGCGGACCCGGTCGAGCCGGGTCATGATCAGCGTGCCGCACGCGCCGATGGCGGCATCGCCGTAGGCGCGGCCGAGCCCGCGCGCGATCACGCCCTCGCGCCCCGCGATCCCCGCCGCGGCCTCGTCGGGCGCGTGGACGGACAGGATCTCGCTGGCGATGCGCGGATAGCGGCCCCAGCCCGCGAGCGGGCTCACCCGAGCGGATTGCGGAACCGTCTCGATCCTCATGCCCCCCTCGATCGCGATGCCCGGCGCGCCCCGAACCGAGGCGCGGCCGGACACTAGTCGGGCAGGAATTAAAGAAGGCTTCAGCATGAGCCTCCACACTCTTGCGGGGTGGGGCGAGGCGACGGGGATCGGGCGTGAGCCAGCGCAAGGCGGTCGATGATCGGTTCGGTTCGTCGCCGGCAGGCCTGCCGGCGAACCCGAAGCGCTCCGCGCCCGAGCCGGACTTGGCGCCGCTGGTGCTCGATCTCGACGCGGCGCTCCCCGAGGGACTGGCCTGGGAACTCGGCTTGTTCGCCGTCCGGCGCCGACCGTCCTCGTTGCCGTCCATCCTGGTCCGGGCGCTGCGCGGCCGCTGGACGGGTCAGACGGCGTCCCGTGAGATCGCCGCCGACGACGCCGGACGGATCCGGCTCGATCCGGTTTGGTGGGCCGCCGCGCTGCAGGCACGGGCGGAGGGGCGCCCGGTCATCCTGCTGACGGCCGAGCACGCGGAACTGGCCGAACGGCTGCGGAGGGCCCATCCCTTCATGAGCGACATCGTCGTGGTGCCGGGTTGCGATGCCGTCGCGGGTCTGGCGCGCACGGCCGCCGTGAGAGCGCGCTGCCGGACCGGCTTCGTCGTGCTCGATGCCTCACGCGCCTCCGGCCCCTGGGCGCGGGCGGGCGTCCCGTACCGGCCGCTCGAACCGTTACCCGCCGTGTCGTCCGGGCCGGCCTCGAGGGCGGGCGTCTGGATCAGGGCGTTGCGTCTCCATCAATGGGCGAAGAATCTACTGGTCTTCGTCCCCCTGGTCCTCGCGGGGCAGGCGCTCGATCCGTCCTCGTGGGGGCAGGCCATGCTCGCTTTCGTGGCGTTCGGGCTGGCCGCATCGTCCACCTACCTCCTGAACGATCTCCACGATCTCGGACCCGACCGCGCCCATCCCTCGAAGCGGCACCGGCCGCTCGCCTCGGGGCGGTTGACCATTCCCCACGCGTTGGCCGCGTCCGGGCTGGGCCTGATCGCCTGCGGCGGGCTTGCACTCGCGGCAGGTCCGGCGGGGCTCGCGACGATCGCTGCCTATCTGGCGCTGAGCCTCGCCTACACCTTCGCGATCAAGCGGCAGATGGTCGTCGACGTCGTGACGCTCGCGATGTTGTTCTCGCTGCGCCTCGTCGGCGGGATCGCGTTCTGCGGGGTCGCGAGTTCGGCGTGGCTGCTGGCCTTCTCGATGTTCGTGTTCACCTCCCTCGCGTTCGGCAAACGGTTCATCGAGATCGAGCAGATGGCGCGGGCCGGGCTCACCGAGGTCGCCGGCCGTGGGTACCGGTCGCAGGACGCGCCGGTCGTGCTGGCGCTCGGCGCCGCCGCCAGCGCGGGCGCCGTGCTAATCCTGTCGCTGTTCATCGTCGAGGCGTCGGCACGCACCACGTTCTACGTCCACCCCGAACTGCTCTGGGCGGCGCCGGTCGCGCTGTTCGTCTGGCTCGGGCGGATCTGGATGCTGTGCGGGCGCGGAGAGTTGCGCGACGATCCCGTCGAGTTCGCGTTGACGGATCGGGCGAGCTACGGTCTCGGCTTAGTGGTCGTGGCGAGCTTCACCCTGGCTTGCCTCGCGATCTGACGGTGCGGCGGGTGGACGCCCCGGTCTGAACCGGGCGGATGTCGCATCAGATCCCCGAGGGGCCGAGCGCGCGCGGGGCCGGGCTGACGACCGCCGCGGTGGTGCCGCGGACCTCGTAGACGGCCAGCGCCCGCTCGCTCGTGCCCTCGGGCCGGAAACGGAAGGTGCCGTCGAGGCCGGTGAAGCCCGCCGGGAGGGTCAGCGTCGTGTCGGCGAAGCGCTGCGAGCCGTACTGGCGCACCAGCGCGGCGGTGAGCGAAACCGCGTCGTAGCCGAGAGAGGCGACGCGGGGCGGCAGCGTGCCGAAGCGGGCCTGGTAGCGCTGACTGAACCCGGAAAATCCCGTGCCGTCGGGGGCGGCGAACCAGCCGCCCTGCAGGGAGGGCAGCGCCAGCACCCGCGGGTCGTTCCACAGGGCGGTGCCGACCGGGCGCACCCGCGCGGACTGGAAGCCGGCCTTGGCGAGCGCTGCCCCCACCGTGACGAGCCCATCGGGCGCGTCGGGCAGGAACAGGGCGTCGGCCTGTGCGCCCGATCCGGTGACGAGGCCGCGCAGGCGCTCCACCGCCGGGCCGGGGGCGCCGGACGGGTAGCGCTCCACCGCTACCAGCCGCGCGCCCCGGCGGGCCACGGCCTCGCGGAACTGCGCCTCGACCGCGTTGCCGTAGGCGGTCTCGGGGATCAGCGCGGCGAAGGAGCGGCGCCCGCCCGCAACGGTCTCATCGACGATGCGGTCGACCTCGGCCTGGGGCAGGAAGCTGATGAGATAGACGCCGCGCGCCGCCACGCTCGCGTCCGTTGAGAAGGCGACGAGCGGCTTGCCGGCGGCCCGTACGGGCGACGCCGCCGCCTGGACGCTGGCGGCGAAGAGAGGCCCGAGCACGATCTCGGCACCCTCACTGAGCGCGTCTTGCGCCGCCTCGCCCGCACCGTCGGGCGACCCGCGGTCGTCCCTCACCAGGATGCGCAAATCCGGTTTCTGGAAATCCTCGTAGGCGAGTTCGGCCGCGTTGCGCAGGGCTGCGCCGACCGCTGCGCCCTGGCCGGTCAGCGGGACTACCAGCGCGACCCGGACCGAGCCGGCGCCGATCGTCCCCGCCCGTCCCGCGGCGGGCACGAGCGGGACGGCCTCGGGCGCAGGCAGCGCGGCCTGTCGACGGGCGTCCGGCGCGTCAGGGCCGCCGACGCAGGCGCTGAGCGCCAGCGCCAGCAGGCCTGCGCACCACCCGACCTGTCGCACGCCGCATGCCATCGTTCCCGGCCTCCGCCCTGTCACATCACGATGCGGAGAGGGGCGTGAAATGTAAATGTGAGGGGCGCGCCATCGTGTGTCCGCAAATCGCTGCGGCCGTGTCATTGTCGCTGCGATGACACAGCCGCATGCACCTGCCCGCCCGGACTCGGGGTCGAAGGGATCCTCGACCTACACCGCCTTCGGCCTCGCCGCCGAGGCCGAACGGCTGAGCCCTGGTTTGCACGTGGTCGCGACCCCCATCGGCAACCTGCGTGACGTGACCTTCCGGGCGCTGGCGACGCTGGCCGGCGCCGACGCCGTACTGGCCGAGGACACCCGCGTCACCCGCACGCTCCTGATGCATTACGGGATCACCACGCCCCTGGTGGCTTATCACGAGCACTCGAACGAGGCCGTGCGCGAGCGGATGATCCTGCGCATGCAGACGGGCGAGGCGCTGGCGCTGGTCTCGGACGCGGGCACGCCACTGGTGTCGGACCCCGGCTTCAAGCTGGTGCAGGCGGCGATCGCGGCCGGGATCCCGGTGACACCGATCCCCGGCCCCTCGGCGGTGATGACGGCGATCGTCGCGGCGGGCCTGCCCACCGACCGCTTCTTCTTCGAGGGCTTCCTGCCCAACAAGGCGGGCGCGCGGCGCGGGCGGCTGGAGGCGCTGGCCGGAATCCCCGGCACGCTGGTGCTGTTCGAGTCGCCCCATCGGCTGCCGGAGATGCTGCAGAACGCGGTTGAGACCCTGGGTCCGACACGGCCGGCGGCGGTGGCTCGCGAACTCACCAAGATGTTCGAGACGATCCGGCGCGGCACCCTGGAGAGACTTGCCGCAACCTTCGCGGAGGAGGGGGCCCCACGGGGTGAGGTGGTGGTGGTGATCGGCACCGCGCCGGAGGAGGCGCCCGCGCCGGAGGCCGATGCCGATCTCGACGCGAGGATCGTCGCGGCGCTCTCGCGCCACTCGATCAAGGACGCCGCCGCCCTCGTCGCCGATGAAACGGGTCGTAAGAAACGGGAGATCTACGCCCGCGCCCTCGTGCTCGCCCGCCGCACGGATGCGGACTGACCCCGAGATCCGCCGCCGCGCCACACACGGCCGCGGCCTCGGCGCCGAGACCCTGGCGCTCGTGGCATTGATGCTGAAGGGCTACCGTCCGCTCGGACGCCGCTTCGCTGCGGCCGGCGGCGAGATCGACCTGATCGTGCGGCGCGGGCGTGCCATCGCCTTCGTCGAAGTCAAGGCGCGGGCCCGGATCGAGGAGGCGAGGGGGGCGATCGACGCACGTAAGCGAACGCGCTTCTCGCGGGCGGTGAGGGTCTGGCTGTCCCGCCATCCGCCGGGAGACGGTGTGAGCCTGCGGGCGGACGCCGTGCTCGTCGGCGGACGCGGCTGGCCGGAGCACGTGATCGATGCCTTTCCGATCGAAAGTGCGTGATCAGGCTATGTCTTGGCTTGGCTCAGGGCGAGGATCAGCGTGCGCTTAAGGTCGGACTGGCTGAAGGGCTTTTGCACCACCAGACGGTCCCGGAACGGCTCGCGGATGCCGGCGCCGCCGTAGCCTGTCGAGAACACGATCGGCAACTCGCGCTCCACAATGGCCTCGGCCACGGGGTAGATCGGCTCACCGGCCACGTTCACGTCGAGGATGGCGACCGAGAAGGTCTCCGTCTTCGCCATCTCCAGGGCGGTGGCGAGGCGCGCGGCCGGGCCGACGATCTCGCAGCCGAAATCGAGGAGCATGTCCTCCAGCAGCATCGAGATGGCCGCTTCGTCTTCCACGACCAGCACCCGAGCGCCGTTCAGGAGGTCCTCGTTGGCTTCCGCAGTCACGCCGGCTGATCTTCCCTTCGACCCGTTCCCGAACCGGAACGTCACTGTATGGAGACCCGCGCGGGTCCATCGGCGGCCGCGTCTCGCACGTCGCCAGGGACGGCGGCGCGGACGCCCCGATGCGACGCAGGCTGCACCGTGACCGACTGAGCCGTCGCCCGTTCTTCAGGGCGTGTCAAGCGCTCCACCGGCCCGGTCACGCTAACGTTCGGCCACGAATGTTATCCGGAGTAACATTTGTTGCAGAAATAGCATGGCCGGGCCGGGGGCTCATTCCCCACCCCGACACGCCTCCGGCCGGATCGCGCTATCTGTCCAGGAACTCAACCTTGGCGCCCTTCTCCACGTGACTGGCGAGGTCTCGCGCGTCCCAGTTGGTGAGCCGGATGCAGCCGTGGGACTCGGTCTTGCCGATCTTCTCCGGCTCCGGGCTGCCGTGGATGCCGTAGGAGGGTAGCGCCAGATCGATCCAGACGAGACCGACCGGATTGTTCGGGCCGGGATGGATCGAGAACTTCGAGCGGCTCTTGACGCCTTTGAAGCGGTATTTCGGGTTGTAGGTGTACCAGGGCTCGAAGGCGACGCCCTTCACCTTGGTTCGGCCACTCGGGGCAGGCTTCTCCGAACTGCCGATCGAGGCGGGATAGTCGGCGACGAGGGTGCCGTCCTCGCTGAAGGAGCGGACGCGCTTGGTCGTCTTGTCGACCTCGACGCGGGCGACCTTGGGTAACAGCGGCCGGTCCTCGACCTTGCCCGTACCCATCGGGGCCACGGCGGCGACCAGGATCACCGTGCCCGCCTTGTCCAGGGGCTTGTCGGGGTTGAGCGTCGAGAGCAGGTCGCGCTGCATGTGGAAGCGCTCGGCGAGCATCTCGCGGGGCGTCGTGTAGCCCATGCCGTCGAGCTCGGCCTGCGCCTCCATCTTCGGCGGGATTGGCCGGAACGGTCCCTTCAGATCGTCCTCGGTGATCGTGTAGTCGGTGACCACCGCCTCGTTCGAGGCTGCCGCGAGCTTATCGAAGACCTCACGAGTCACGCTTTTCGTGGTGGGGAGCTTCTGCGCGGCGGCGTAGGCCGAGAGTGCCAGTTGGAGATTCTCGCCGTCGCGGCCGTCGATCGCGCCGGGCGAGAACTTCTGGCGATCGAGCAGCACCTGCACCTTCACCAGCAGCGGATCGGCCGTTTTCCCAGGCTTGTCGTTCGTCTCCTTGACCTTCCGGCCCTTGGCGGACGCGTCCGTCTCGGCCTTCGGCGCCTCGGGAGCCACTTGGAAGGTGGCCCCGTTGATCGCGTCCTTGGTCAGGGTCGGACTTTGCGACTCGGCCTGTGCCGAGCCGGTGACGGACAGCGCCAGCCCCGCCAAGCCGCACCGCATCCATGATCCACGCATCGGCGCTCGCACCTTCCACCACGCTTCGCAAGAAAAGCGGTAGAGAAGCGCGGCTGTTCCCTGGGGCCGATCACGATCCTGGGGACGGCGCTACTCGCACAGGCGGTGGCCGGCGGGGCGCTCGCGCTCGTCGAGATGCAGATGGTTGGCGTGCGCCGCGTTCGAGCCCGGCCCCAGCACCGTGCGGAAGAACCGGCAGGCCTTGGCCCGCGCTTCCGCCTGAAAGGCTGCTTCCAGCGTGCCCTCGGTCAGCGCCACCACCTCAATGGGCGCACGCTTGGCGAAGGCGTAGCCCATGACATCGACGCCGTTGGCGAAGGCGTGCTCGCTGAGCTTGGCGTCGGTGTCGTGGTTCTGGCCCCGGCACTCGTAGGAGCCGCCGAGCGACAGACTCGAAAGCCCCTCGCCGAACGTTTTCTCCGAGGCCGCATGCACCTCCGTCGTCCAGCGTGCCAGCGCCTCGGCGGCTGGGCAGACCAGGGTGGCGGCAGGCTTGAGCGCCACGCCGTCGCCGAGCCGCGTCACCTTGAGGGGATTGGGCGCGCCGCACTGGCCGTTCGAGACCGGTGGCAGCTTTTCGTAGGCCAAGCCGAGCCGGTCAAGTCGACGCAGGCAGGCGGTGTCGTCGGGCGCTGCGACCTTCAGGGCAAGCGCCGCCTCACCGGTCAGTTCGGGCGGCCGGGCCGGGGGGCGCGGCGGGGACGTGTCGGGAGAGGGTGGCGCCCCCGGCTCCGGACCGAGCTTGTCCGCCATGATGGGGGTGCCCGGCACGTCGTCGGGCCGCTTTGGCGGGAGCGGGGGCGGCAGGGGCGTAACTGTGGGGATTGCGAGTTCCGGCGGCCGCGCGGGCGGCTCGGGCGGGGGCAGCGGCACGCTCGCGTCCGCCCCGAGCGCGGCGGTGGCGAGGCCCGCGCAGCAGGCCAACGCCGTCAGGTAGGTCCCCGGGCGTGGGAGCCGCGTCGCGCCGCCTCGATCGTCCCGACGTGCTGTCATGCGATGCTCGGAGCTTGGCTGATGCGATCCCGGCCCTGTTTCGCCGATCTGGCCCGCACAGGCGAGGGCAAAGCGAGAAAGCGCCGCCCCGAGCGGAACGACGTCTCCGACGCTCGGACAGAAATCGGTCCGGTTCAGGCTGCCCGTCGCGCCTTCAGGAGCTTGCGGTTGATCAGTACCTCGGCGATCTGCACCGCGTTGAGGGCTGCGCCCTTGCGCAGGTTGTCCGAGACACACCAGAAGTTGAGGCCGTTCTCGATGGTGGCGTCCTCGCGGATGCGGGAGATGTAGGTGGCGTCCTCTCCCGCCGCCTCGTGCGGTGTCATGTAGCCACCGTTCTCCCGCTTATCGATCACCAGGACACCCGGCGCCGCGCGTAAAATCTCGGTGGCCTGCTCGGGGGAGAGCGGGCGCTCGAACTCGACATTCACGGATTCGGCGTGACCGATGAAGACCGGCACCCGTACCGCGGTCGCCGTGAGCTTGATCTTGGGATCGAGCATCTTCTTGGTCTCGGCGACCATCTTCCACTCTTCCTTCGTGTAGCCGTCCTCCATGAACACGTCGATGTGCGGTATGACGTTGAAGGCGATGCGCTTGGTGAACTTGCCCATGGTCA
>Ga0182229_1000185_pt1 | contig 16037 bp, 14 predicted proteins | sample G6R1MG_32_FD_129663 | JGI IMG/M metagenome (GOLD analysis project Ga0182229, IMG submission 129663) | Miscanthus phyllosphere microbial communities from Michigan, USA - G6R4_MAIN_07NOV2016_LD1 MG | ecosystem: Host-associated > Plants > Phyllosphere > Phylloplane/Leaf | place: USA: Michigan...
ATTCGCCGACCGCTACCCCTCGCAGCTCTCGGGCGGCCAGCGCCAGCGCATCGCGCTGGCCCGCGCGCTCGCCGTCGAGCCGCGCGCGCTGCTCCTCGACGAGCCCTTCGGCGCGCTCGACGCCCAGGTCCCCAAGGACCTGCGCCGCTGGCTGCGCGAGATCCACGACCGCACCGGCCAGACCACGATCTTCGTCACCCACGACCAGGACGAGGCGCTCGAACTCTCCGACCGCGTCGCCGTGCTCGACCGGGGCCGCCTGGAGCAGATCGGCACCCCCGACGAGGTCCAGGACCGGCCGGGCTCGGCCACCGTGCTGCGCTTCCTCGGCGACGCCGTCGAGGTGGAGGCGGTCTCGGACGGCCGCCGCGTGCTGGTCAACGGCCGCCCGACCCCCGTGGCGCCGCCCCCCGGCACGGTCGGCCCGGTGAAGCTCTACGTGCGGCCCTGGCAGTTCCAGCTCACCGACGGGTTCGAGGCGCATCTCGGCGGCACCGTGCGCTCCTCCCACCGCAGCCAGGGGCGCCAGCGCATCGAGGTCGACCGCGGCGACGGGCGCCTGCTGGTCGTGGAGGACACGGACGGCGAGCGCCACGAGCCCGGCCGCGAGGTCTCGCTGCGCATCGTCGGCGGCTACGTCTTCACCTGAGCGGGACGCCGCGTCGGGGCTGCGACCCCCTCGAGGTGCCGCGACGCCCACCTCGAGGCCGCGTCGCGGCACCTCGAGGTGGAGGAGCGAGGGGCAGGCCGCTTCGAGGCACCGGCAGGGTGGCAGTGCGGGCGCCGGGGCGCCCCGATCGGCCGGTTCCGCCCGGCCACGGCCCGGATGCGTTCGATAGACCGGAATTCGGGACGCGCGTCCCACCCGTCCCAGACCGTCCCACCGATCCCGGCCGCGTGCCGTTCGCGCCAGGGGAATCTGGTGCGAACGGGCTCCCGGGAGAAGACCTCGACCACCTCGTTCATTCCGTGGTCCCAGTCCGAGGCTTGGCACCTGCCTCGTGGGTCGGCTTGCGCCCCTTCTGGAACCCTCGGGAGGCCCGCTGGTCGCGCCCATCAGCGGCAACGTGTCGACCACGCCCCGAGGGCGGTGGCCCGGTAGCATCGGAGGAGCACGGCAGCCTCCGACACGAGACCCCCGTGCTGAGGAATCCTCATGAATTCCTGATTTTATCGCTCTGGGCTCCGGCTCGATCCCTTATGCGCCTGGTGTCAGTTTATGGACGCGGTCCCGACGACGGATCGCGCGAACCCCAGCCGATCCATGCCCGTCACCACGCCGGTCGCCGCCATCTTTTCGGAGGCAGTCCGGCCTCCCCCCACCCGGTTCATCGTCGGGCAAGACCCTCAGGGCCATTGGGTCGCGATGGAGGTGCATGGCCAGGGGGGCGGCCTTTTTCGAACCCGCCACCACGCTCTCCACTACGCAACGGACCTGACCGACCGTCGCCCCGATGCCGTCGTGATCTCGACTGGCTGCGTCGAGTTCCGGATCTGAGATGGGCACCGCCGGTCCCGGGGCCGCGGCAAACGCTTGCGCGAGCGCCATGCCCGCAAGCTCTTGATGAGGTACGTCGAGGCAGGCGTGGTCAGGGCGTCGGCGCGGCACGGGACCCGGCCTTGCTTCGCGCCGCCGTCCCAGGCTCGACCCGTTAGCCCGACCCGGGGACGAGGAGGGCACGATGCCCTGGCCTGTGCCGGTGCCGCAGTCGTCGAGATCGCCGGGTGCCTCGCCTTCCCGGCCCGGCTTCGCCTGGACCGCTCGCCGCGGCGGCTGGCATGGCGTCGCTCGCCCTGTTCGCCTCCCTGCCGACCCTTGTCGAGGCGAGAACGCCGGACGTGCTTACGCCGCCCGTGTCGGCGTCTGCACTGTCTCGTCGATCCTGTCGCTATCGATGGCCGAGGGACACGGGCCCGACGGTTGGGACATCGGCGGGGCTGCGACCCGCCTTGGCGGCGCCGCCGACGTTTCGCTGGGACCGCGCGGGACCTGAATGGGTGTGCGCCGCCCCTCCTTGGCATGAAGGCATTACCGCGCGGTCCGGATGCCCGTGATGGTCGCGAACAGGGCGGCGGCATCGCAAGCGCCCCGCATGGCGGACGCGGTCTCGGGATCGCGCATTCGGCGAGCGACGCAGGCCAGGGCGTTCAGTTGCGAGCCCTGTGCGTCGGTCGGGAGCAGCAGGAGGAAGACGAGATCGACCGGACGCTCGTCGATGGCATCGAAGTCGACCGGATCGCGTAGGCGGACCAGGCATCCGAAGGGGCGACGAACGGTCTCGAGCCGGGCATGCGGCAAGGCGATGCCGTTCCCGACGCCGGTCGAACCGAACCCCTCTCGCTTTTCCACCGCTGCTCGCACCGGGGCGGCGTCAAGGCCACGCGCCCGGGCGGCCCGACGCGCGAGGTCGTCCAGGAGCGCGGCCTTGTTGCCGACGCGAACGCCGACGGCGACGTGGTCGGGCGACAGGAACGCGTCGATGGTCATTCGGTGCGGCTCGGTCACGGGCGGTCGGTATCCGGCAAGGCGTTCGTCCGGTCAGTTGGAGGGATCCGAGGACCGTCGGCGGGCCCTGCCACGACGCGATGGAAAGGGGGATCAGGCGCGGTCTTCGTCGTCCGGGGCACGTAACCGGTAGCCCACGCCGGTCTCTGTCAGCAGGATGCTCGGACGCTCGGGGTCGGCCTCCAGCTTGAGGCGAAGTTGGCGCATGTAGACCCGCAGGTACTGCGGGTCCGACGAGGTCGAAACCTCGCTCATCAGTTGGGCGTGGGTCAGGGCCTTGCCGGCATGCTGGATCAGGACGCGCAGGAAGTCGTACTCGCGCGGCGTCAGCTTCACGTCCGCGCCGCGCACACGGACGAGGCGGCGCACCAAGTCGACGCTGAGGTCGTCGACCTCGAACAGGGCGCGCTCGCCCTGGACGGCCAGTTGATGGCGCAGGGCCGCACGGATGCGAGCCAGGAGCTCGCCCATGCCGAAGGGCTTCGTGACATAGTCGTCGGCGCCGAGATCGAGAGCCTCGACCTTGCCGGACTCGTCGTCCCGGCTCGACAGGACCACCACCGGCAGGTCGCGATGCTCCTTGCGGATAACCCGCAGCAGATCGTGTCCGCGCATGTCCGGCAGACCGAGGTCGAGGATGACGAGGTCGATCGTCTCGCGGGAGAGAGCATCGAGGGCGGTCCGTCCGTTGGGAGCCTCGACGGTCGCGTAGCCCTGGGTCGCCAGGCCCATGCGCAGGAGCTTGCGGATCGGCGGCTCGTCGTCGATGACGAGGATGCTCAGGGCCATGCGGCGACCTCCGAATGCCCGTGCCCCGCCGAAGGGACGGGCAGGAGGATGGTGAAGACGGCGCCCAGGCGGTCGCAACGGTTGCCCGCCGTCAGCGTGCCGCCCATGGCCTCGACGAAGCCGCGCGCGATGGCGAGGCCGAGCCCCGTTCCCGCACGGACGCTGTCGGACTTGCGGACCCGGTAGAACTTGTCGAACACCCGCTCGACGTCGCTCTCTGGCAACCCGTCGCCCTCGTCGAGGATCTGGAGACGGACCTGCCCCGGCTCGGCCACGCCCCTTACGAGGACCGTCGAGCCCTCGGGTGCGTACTTGCCGGCGTTGTCGAGGAGGTTGATCAGCACCTGCTCGAACAGGACCGGATCGAGCCGCAGCGGCGGTAGCGTGCTCGGGAGGTCCAGGCGTACCTGGTGCCCGGCGAGGATCCGACCGAGACGGCGCAGGGCGGTGTCGACGCTCTCGCCGACGTCCTGAGGGGTCAGGCTCGCAGCCACCGCCCCGGCCTCCAGCCGGGTCATGTCGAGGAGGTTGACGATGAAGCGGTTGAGCCGCTCCGATTCTTCGATGATGGTGGCAAGAAGGTCCACCTTGGCCTCGCGCGGAAGGGCCTCGTCGAGGTCGCGCAGTGTGGTTGCAGCCCCGAGGACCGAGGAGAGCGGCGTGCGCAGGTCGTGCGATATCGACGTCAGCAGAGCCTGACGCAGGCGGTCGGTCTCGGCGGAGCGTTCGGCCCGGTCGAGCTCCTCGACCAGGCTGACCCGCTCGATGGCCAGCGCCGCCATGTCGGCCAGCGCGTCGAACAGGCGCCGGTTCTCGGGCGAGAGGATCGGACCGGTGCCGTCGGTGTCGAGGCCGATCACGCCGACGATGCCGCGGCCCGTGCGCATCGGCAGGAACAGGCGCTTGGCCCCCGGCAGGGTGTCGGCGCCCCGCCCCGCCGGCCGCTCGTTGTCGAAGGCCCACTTGGCCGCACCGAGGTCGGCCGCGTCGAGCGTGTCCTCGGGCGGGAAGCCGGCCCGGACCGAGACCGTGCCGTTCTCGGGCAGCAGAACGACCACCCGGACCTTCAGCATGGCGGCGATCTGGGCGGAGGTCGCCCAGAGCACGTCGTCGAGGGTAGCGCACCCGGCGAGCGTGCGGCTGAAGCCGTAGAGGCGTTCGGTGGCCCGCGCCCTGCCCCGCGAGACCACCGCCTCGCGGCGGGAGCGGGACGCCAGGTTCGAGACGGCCACCGCCACCCCGGTGAACAGCAGGAAGGCGGCGATGTTGGTCGGGTCCGCGATGGTCAGGGTGTAGACCGGGGGCAGGAAGAAGAAATTGTAGGCCAGCGACGCGGCGACCACGGCCACGAGCGACGGCCCCAGCCCGGAGCGCACCGCGACGGCGACGATGGCGGTCAGCAGGATGAGGTCGGCGTTCTCGACGCCGAGATAGGGCTCGACCAGCAGCGCGAGCCCGAGGGCGGCACCCGTGCCGAGGAGCCCGACGGCATAGGGCAGGATTTCGACCGGGCGCTTCTCGACCGCGGTCGCGACCGTCTTCGCAGGGACCGGATCGGCCTTCGCGGCCTCGCCGGTGATGACGTGGATGCTGATGTTGCCCGAGCGCCGGACGATGTCGTGCACCACCGAGCCGTTGAGGAGCTCGAACAGCGCCGACCGGTCGGCCTTGCCGAGGATGACGTGGTTGACGTTGGTGGAACGGGCGTAGGCGAGGATGTCGTCGGCGACGCGGCGCCCGCCGGGCAGGGTCACGGCATCGCCGCCGAGACGGTCGGCGAGGCGCAGGGTGTCGGCGATGCGGTCCCGGGCGGCCTCGTCGAGGGACAGGCTGCGGGGGCCCTCGACGGTGACGGCCGTCCATGGCGCGTGCAGCCGGTCGGCGAGGCGCTTGGCGTGCCGCACGAGGCCGGCCGAGCGGAGATCCTCGCTGATGCAGACGAGGATCCGCTCGCCCGCCCCCCAGGGCCCGGCGATGGCGTTGGCCCGCATGTGGCTCAGGAGCTCGTCGTCGACGCGGTCGGCTGTCCTTCGCAGGGCGAGTTCGCGCAGAGCCGTGAGGTTGCCGCGCGAAAAGTAGTGCTTGAGAGCGCGCTCGGCGTTGCCCCTCACGTAGACCTTGCCGTCGCGCAGGCGCTGGATCAGGTCGTCCGGGTTGAGATCGACGACCTCGATGTCGTCGGCCCGGTCGAGGATGCCGTCGGGCACCGTCTCGCGCACCCGGATGCGGGTGATCTGCGCCACGACGTCGTTGAGGCTCTCGACGTGCTGGATGTTGAGCGTGGTGTAGACGTCGATGCCGGCGTCCAGCAGTTCCTCGACGTCTTGGTAGCGCTTCGGATGGCGCGAGCCCGGCGTGTTGGTGTGGGCGAGCTCGTCCACCAGCGCCAGTGCGGGCCTGCGGGCCAGCAGGCCGTCGAGGTCCATCTCGTCGCGCGCCGCGCCGTGATACGCCACGGACCGCCGGCCGAGCACCTCGAAGCCCTCGACGAGCGCCAGGGTCTCGGCGCGCCCGTGGGTCTCCACCACGCCGACGACCACGTCGGTGCCGGCTTCTCGGCGCGCTCGACCGACGGTGAGCATCTCGCAGGTCTTTCCGACCCCCGGAGCCGCCCCGAGGAAGATCTTGAGACGGCCGCGACCGCCCTCCTCGCGCCGTACCGCCTGGAGCAGCGCGTCGGGTGAGGGGCGGTCGGGATCGTGGCGCGCGGGCGTCGTGATCGGGATGCTCATCCGGCGATGTTACATCGTGCCCAGGGCATCCAGGGCGAGGTTGAGGGCGAGCACGTTGACCCGGGGCTCGCCGAGGATGCCGAGGAGACGACCCTGCGTCTGGGCCTCCACGAGGGAACGCACACGATCCTCGGTTAGGCTGCGCGCCTTGGCGACGCGGGGGACCTGGAACAGGGCGGCCTCCGGCGAGACGTCCGGGTCGAGGCCGGATCCGCTCGCGGTCACGAGGTCGACCGGGACCGGCCGACCCGGGTTCTCGGCTTGGCGAGCGGCGACGTCCGCCTTCAGCCGCTCGGCGAGGGCGGCGCTGGTCGGACCGAGGTTGGACCCCGAGGAGTTCGCCGCGTTGTAGGGCGACGGCACGGTCTTGGCCGCATCGGTCGGATCGGCGGCGCTGGTCGCGGACGGGCGTCCCCGGAAGTAGCGCTCGCCGGTGAAGGACTGCCCGATCAGGCTGGAGCCGACGACCTTGCCGTCGCGCTCGATCAGGCTGCCGGCGGCCTTGGCCGGGAAGATCGCCCCCGCGATGCCGGTCATCGCGAGGGGGTAGGCGAGCCCGGTGATGGCCGTCAGGGCGATCAGCAGGACGAGGGCGGGGCGAAGCTGGTTCAGCATGACGATGGTCCCGACGGTGGTGTGCGGCGGCTCAGACGAGGTGCAGGGCGGTGACGGCGAGATCGATGGCCTTGATGCCGACGAAGGGCACCAGGATGCCGCCGAGCCCGTAGATCAGCAGGTTCCGGCGCAGCAGCGCCCCGGCGCCGACCGCCCGGTAGGACACGCCCTTGAGCGCGAGCGGGATCAGCACGACGATGATCAGCGCGTTGAAGATGATGGCCGACAGGATCGCGCTCTCGGGCGAGGCGAGGCCCATGACGTTCAGCGCCTGGAGCTGCGGGTAGAGCACCAGGAACATCGCCGGGAGAACCGCGAAATACTTGGCCACGTCGTTGGCGATGGAGAACGTGGTCAGCGCACCGCGGGTCATCAGCAGTTGCTTGCCGATGCCGACGATCTCGATGAGCTTGGTCGGGTCGGAGTCGAGGTCGACCATGTTGCCGGCCTCGCGGGCCGCGACCGTGCCGGTGTTCATCGCCACGCCCACGTCGGCCTGGGCGAGGGCGGGGGCGTCGTTGGTGCCGTCGCCGCACATGGCGACGAGCTTGCCCTGCGCCTGCTCCTTGCGGATCAGCGCCAGCTTGTCCTCCGGGGTGGCCTGGGCGAGGAAGTCGTCGACGCCGGCCTCCGCGGCGATGGCGGCTGCGGTCATCGGGTTGTCGCCGGTGATCATCACCGTGCGGATGCCCATCTGGCGCAGCTCCGCGAAGCGCTCGCGGATGCCGCCCTTCACGATGTCCCTGAGGTAGACGACGCCGAGCAGATTACCGTCGCGGGTCACGGCGAGCGGGGTGCCGCCGGCCCTGGCCACGTCCTCGGCGATGGCCTGGATCTCGCGCACCGTCTCGCTGGCGACGCCCGGGCTGTAAGCGAGCGCCGCGCTGGATCCACGCGTGGCCATCGGCTGCGGGCTCACCGAGGCGATGACGGAATCGACGGCGCCCTTGCGGATGGACGAGCCGTCGAGATCGACGCCGCTCATCCGGGTCTGGGCGGTGAAGGGCACGAAGGTCGCGTTCAGGCTCGCCATGTCGCGGGCCCGGATGCCGTACTTGTCCTTGGCCAGCACGACGATGGAGCGGCCCTCGGGTGTCTCGTCGGCGAGCGACGCCAACTGGGCGGCGTCGGCGAGGTCCTGCTCGGAGACGCCGCGCACCGGCCGGAACTCGGTCGCCTGGCGGTTGCCGAGCGTGATCGTGCCGGTCTTGTCGAGGAGCAGGGTGTCGACGTCGCCGGCCGCCTCCACCGCGCGGCCCGACATGGCCAGCACGTTGAAGCGCACCAGCCGGTCCATGCCGGCGATGCCGATGGCCGAGAGCAAGGCGCCGATGGTCGTGGGGATCAGCGTGACGAACAGGGCGACGAGCACGATCAGCGGGATGGCGCCGCCGGCATAGGAGGCGAAGCTCGGGATGCTCGCCACCGCGAAGACGAAGACGATGGTCAGGCCCGCGAGCAGGATGTTCAGCGCGATCTCGTTCGGGGTCTTGCTGCGGGAGGCGCCCTCGACCAGCGCGATCATCCGATCGACGAAGGTCGAGCCGGCCGCGGCCGTGATCCGCACGCGGATCTCGTCGGACAGCACCTGGGTGCCGCCGGTCACCGCCGAGCGGTCGCCGCCGGATTCCCGGATCACGGGAGCGGACTCGCCGGTGATGGCCGCCTCGTTGACCGAGGCGACGCCGAGGATGACTTCGCCATCGGACGGGATGATGTCGCCGGCCTCGACTAGGACCACGTCGCCGACCTTCAGGTCGTTGCTCGGCACCGTCTCGACGTCCCGGCCGGCCCCCTTCAAGCGCTTGGCCATGGTCTCGGTGCGGGTCCGCCGCAGGCTGTCGGCCTGGGCCTTGCCGCGCCCTTCCGCAACGGCTTCGGCGAAGTTGGCGAACAGCACGGTGAACCAGAGCCAGAGGATGATCTGGCCGGAGAAGGCGAGGTTGGCGCCGCCGGCCGCGACGTCGCGGACGAACAGCACGGTGGTGAGCGCGGCAACGACCTCGACCACGAACATGACAGGGTTCCTGATCATCGTGCGCGGGTCGAGCTTGGTCAGGGCGCCGACGAGCGCCGGCCCGACGAGGGCGGCGCTGAACAGGCTGGTGAAGTCTGGGCGGGCCATTGCACTTGTCCGATCGGGAGACGTCTTGGGGGCCGGCGCGGTCCCGCGCCGTGGAGGGAGGCTCAGGGCGCGAGGGCCCTGCCGAGGAGTGCGACCCCGGCCATGATGCCGAGGGCGCCGAGCAGGGTCAGGCCGAGCATTGCCAGGATGATGTCCGAGAACCGGACGTCCTTCCGGTTGCGCTCGATCCGGCTCCAGGGCTGCGACCGCGGTCGGTGCCGGGCCAGGGCACGCCGCATGGCGGCGCGGTTGCGGGACGGGAGCATGGCGGGATGCATCTCAGCCCCCCGCCGGATAAGTCTGGCCGAGACCGCCGGCGAGGTGCTCGACGATGGGGCCGAGCGCCAGGGCCGGGAAGAAGGTCAGGCCGCCGACGATGAGGATCACGCCGACCAGCAGCCCGACGAACAGGCCGCCATGGGTCGGGAAGGTCCCGGCCGAGGCCGGCACGGTCTTCTTGGCGGCCAGCGACCCGGCGATGGCGAGTGCCGGGACGATCACGAAGAACCGCCCGAACAGCATGCCGAGGCCGAGCGTGGTGTTGTAGAAGGCCGTGTTGGCCGTGAGACCGCCGAAGGCGGAGCCGTTGTTCGCCGCCGCCGAGGTGAAGGCGTAGAGGATCTCGGAGAAGCCGTGCGGGCCGGCATTGGCCGGGCCGGCGAGCCCCGCCGCGACCGCGGTGGCGAGCGCCGTGAAGCCGAGCATCATCAGCGGCAGGCACAGGATGGCGAGCATCGCCATCTTGACCTCGCGGCCCTCGATCTTCTTGCCGAGGTATTCCGGCGTCCGCCCGACCATCAGGCCGGCCACGAAGATCGTGACGATGACGAAGACGAGGATGCCGTAGAGGCCGGCGCCGACGCCGCCGACGATGATCTCCCCGAGCTGCATGTTGATCATCGGGATCATGCCGCCGAGCGCCGTGAACGAGTCGTGCATGGCGTTGACCGCGCCGCAGGACGCCGCCGTGGTCACCGCCGCGAACAGGGCGGACGCGACGATGCCGAAGCGGACCTCCTTGCCCTCCATGTTGCCGCCGGTGAGACCGAGGCCGTCGAGGACGGGGCTGCCGGCGCTCTCGGCCCAGTAGACCACCGCGGTTCCGACGAGGAACAGCACGCCCATGGCCGCGAGGACGGCCCAGCCCTGGCGCTCGTCGCCGACCATCCGTCCGAAGACGTTGGTCATCGCCGCGCCGATGGCGAAGATCGAGACCATCTGGATGAAGTTCGAGAGCGCCGTCGGGTTCTCGAAGGGGTGCGCCGCGTTGGCGTTGAAGAACCCGCCGCCGTTGGTGCCGAGCATCTTGATGGCGACCTGGCTCGCCACCGGCCCGACCGCGATGCTCTGCTTTGCGCCTTCCAGGGTCGTCGCCTCGACGGCGCCGCCGAGCGTCTGCGGGATGCCCTGGGAGACCAGGAAGAGCGCGTAGACGACGCAGATCGGCAGCAGGACGTAGAGGACGGTCCGGGTCAGATCGACCCAGAACGAGCCCACCGTGTTGGCCGAGGTCCGCGAGAAGCCCCGCACCAGGGCGACGGCCAGCGCGATGCCGGTGGCGGCCGACAGGAAGTTCTGGTGGGTCAGGCCCAGCATCTGCGCGAGGTACGACATCGTCGTCTCGCCGCCGTAGGACTGCCAGTTCGTGTTGGTCAGGAAGCTCGTCGACGTGTTGAAGGCCAGATCCGGCGCGACCGAGGACTGCCCGTCCGGGTTGAACGGCAGCAGGGCCTGGAAGCGCAGCAGCGCGTACAGGGCGAGGAAGCCGAGGACGTGGAAGGCGAGCATGGACAGGGCGTAGGCCAGCCAGTGCTGCTCCTGTGCCGAGTTGATCCCGGCGACGCGGTAGAGCCCGCGCTCGACGGGGGCGAGCACGGGCGAGAGGACGGTGCGCTCACCCGTGAAGACACGGGTCATGTAGCCGCCCAGCGGCCGGGCGAGCGCGAGGACGACCGCGCAGAACAGCGCGATCTGGATCCAGCCGTTGATGGTCATGGAGGGTGTTCCTTCAGAACCGCTCGGGGCGGACGAGGGCGTAGGTGAGGTATCCGAGCAGCCCCAGGGTCACGAGGGCGCCAAGCGTCAGGTCGAGGGTCATGGCCGGGCCTCAGAGGCGTTCGCAGAGGACGGCGTAGCCGGCGGCCAGGCCGAAGAAGGCGAGCCCCACGGCGATGAAGGCGATGTCGAGCATGGTCGGTCCGATCGGTTCGGGGGCCGATGCGTGACCGGTCTCGCCCGCGTCCAATGTGGACGCGAACCGCATTAGGGTTCGAGACGGAAGCGGAGACGATCTTATAAGGATCGCATGAGGATCGTCGGGGGCGGCACCCGGCCCGGGAGCGGTGATCCTTCGGTCCGCAGGCATGGCCCCGCGCAGGGCGCGATGGAACTCGGTGCCCCCCCGGGGGCAGCCTGCCGGGCGGTCCCGCGGGCAATCGGCCTGCCACGTCGAACGGTCGGCCTGACCGGCGCCATGGCCTCCGAGGCGATAGCCATGGGAGGCGGTCCCGCCATCCCCGGCACCCGGAGCGCAGAGACTGCGGGCCGGCCCGAGTGCGAGGATTGGCGCATGGCACCGGATCTATCGGACGGGGCCGCTCGTCGGTGGACAAGATTCATCGGGGGAATCGAGCGCCTTGCACCCTCTCGGGGCGGCCGACGACGATCCTCGACGAGGGAAACGGGTTCGAGGGGGATCGCGAGCGCTTATTCTCGAGGATGTCAGGTTGCCGGATAAGCGACAGATCCCGCCTGCGCGCGCGTCAGCGTTCACGAATCTTCGCTATGGGAAACGGGTAGTCGGAAGTCTTCTGACGAGGGTGGATCGTCGGCGGAACGTCCGCTGCGGGGCGATGGGTCAGGGTCCGCGTGTCGCCAGATCGAGCTCATCGACGACCACGTCGACAGGACGAACCGGATTGTCTGCGGTGACGTCGTCATCCAGTCGATCGGGACGGAGCGTGGTCCGCTGACGATCCTCGCCTGCGATAAAACGCTTCATCCCGACCTCCAAGATCGGAGGTCATTCTAACCGGATCAACGCGCTTTCACACAGCCTGCACCCGAAGCAGACGGCCGGCAGGGGGGCCGAGCGTTGGATCTGCGCCGCTGTCGGAAGAGGTCAGAGGCGGAGTGGTGCGGAGGTCACCCCACCGCTCGATCCTGAACACCCGTCCCGTCCCCTCCCCGTACGGGGGAGGGGACGGGACGCCCCCGCCGACGCGACCGGCAACACCCCATTCAGGCGAAGCGGCCGCCGCGCTGGATCACCTCGATCTTGTAGCCGTCCGGGTCGGTGGCGAAGAAGAACTTCGCCAGCGGCGTGTCGCCGTGCTTCATCTCCTTCACCGGCGTGGCGGGCAGGCCCTCGCGCGCGAAGCGGGCGTGCTCGGCCTCGACGTCGTCCACGGTGAAGGCCAAGTGGCCGTAGCCGTCGCCGAGGGCGTAGGGCTCCGAGCGCTCCTTGTTGACCGTCAGCTCCAGCTCGAACGGCGACTCGGGCGAGCGCAGGTAGAGCAGGGTGAAGTCGGGGAAATCGAAGCGGTCGGCGGGCTCCAGGCCGAAGGCGCGGGCGTAGTAGTCGCGCGCGCGGGCCTCGTCGGTGACGCGGATCATCGAGTGGACGGGTTTGGCCATCAGAACAGGTCCTCCGGGAGGGGATGGCACGCCATCTGGGGCGCCCGCGCGCGGCGAAAAGTGGGGGTTAACCCTTCGTCAACCGGGAGGGGCGCCAGTGGACCGCGATGTCCACGCCGTCCCCCGCTCCCGAGGCCGCGCCGATGCCGGGCGATCCCGCCCTGCGCGCCCTGGTGCGCGCGTGGCTCGACGGGCTCGCCCGCGAGCGCCGGATGGCCGTCAACACCGTGGAGGCCTACGAGCGCGACCTGCGCCAGTTCCTCCTGCATCTCGACCGGCGGCCGGGCACCCTGACCGTCTCGGGCCTGGTGGCGCTCAAGCCCCGCGACGTGCGCGGGTTCATGGCGGCGCGCCGCGCCGACGACATCGGCGGGCGCTCCCTGATGCGGGGGCTCGCCGGCATCCGCTCCTTCGCCAAGCACCTGGAGCGCGAGGGCCACGGCGGGGTCGCCGCGCTCGGCGCCGTGCGCTCGCCCAAGGTCGAGCGGCGCCTGCCGCGCCCGCTGCCCGTCGCGGCGGCGCTGGCGATGACCGCCCCCGAGACCCGCGCGGGCGAGGCGCGCGAGCCCTGGGTCCTGGCGCGGGACGCCGCCGTGATCGCGCTGCTCTACGGGTCGGGCCTGCGCATCTCGGAGGCGCTCGGCCTTTCGGCCGAGGACGCGCCGCTGCCCGGCACCGACGAGGTCCGCGTCACGGGCAAGGGCGGCAAGGTCCGCGCCGTGCCGGTTCTGCCGGCGGTGGCGCAGGCGGTCGCCGCCTACCTCGCCGCCTGCCCCCATTCCCTCGATCCGCACGGCCCGCTCTTCGTCGGCGTGAAGGGCGGCCCGCTCTCGCCGCGCGTCGTGCAATACGCGGTCGCCGGCTTACGCGGCGCGCTGGGCCTGCCCGAGAGCGCCACGCCGCATGCCCTGCGCCATTCCTTCGCCACGCACCTGCTGGCGCGCCGGGGCGAGCTGCGGGCGATCCAGGAACTGCTCGGGCACGCCTCGCTCTCGACGACGCAGCTCTACACCAAAGTGGACGCCGCCCGCCTGATGAGCGCCTTCGACGACGCCCATCCCCGCGCCCGCAAGGCGGTGGCGGCGTGAGGCGCCCGTGCGGCGGCGTCGCGGTGCGAAAGGGCACGATCGGGGCGCGTCCACCACGCTCTCGCCGCGATTGCGTGGCCCTATGGCTTTCAAGAGACGGTGCGATCCCTCGCGCCGTCCGGCACAGATGGAACAGGCCATGCCCGTGATCGGTCTCTGCGTTGCGATCATCCCCGTCCTCGCCGTCCTCGCGGTCACCGCCCTGGTGAAGACCGTGCTGCTGCCGGTCTCCGCGGTGCGCCACCTCGCCCGAGGCCGTGCCGCCCGCGTCGCCTGAGGGCGGCACGCCCGTCCGGCCGCGACGACCGGAGGGGTGATGTCGGCCGACGGGCCGGCGCGACCGAGCGTCGCCGCCCATGCGGCGGACGGCCCCGGAGGGGTCCGCCCGAGGCCACCCGTCACGAAACCCGGCGCGACCCGGTCGTCGCCGGGGCCCGCGCCCCGCGGCCCGCGAGGCTGACCAGCCACGCCGCCGCCACGTTCAGCGCCAGCGCCACCGCGCCCACGTTGATGTCCTGCACCGGGCCCGGCAGGGTGGGGAACAGGCTCGCCAGCGTGCTGCCGGTCGCCGCCATGGCCGCCACCGTGCCCACCCCCACGCCGATTCCCGCGATCGCCCCCGCCCTGGTCAGGGGATTGCGCGGCAGCAGGCTCGCGGCGAGCGCCGGGAACAGCTGCGTCACGATCCCGTAGCCGAGCAGCAGCAGCTGCACGATCGTCTCGCCCCCGTGCAGGGTGAATCCGACGCAGGCGAGCGCCAGCACCGGTGCGGTGAGCCGGGCCAGCCGCCCCGTCGAGGCGTCTGTGGCCCCCCGCGCCAGCGGCCGGTAGAGGTTGTGCGCGATGAGCGTCGAGCCCGCGATCAGGATCATCGAGCCGGGCACCAGGGCGGTGAGCACGCCGGTGGCCCCGATCACCCCGACGAACCAGGGCGGGAAGGTCTGGAGCGCGATCCTGAACAGCGACAGGTCGACGTCGGCCCCCGTCAGCCCCGGCACCTGCAGCACCGCGGAGAAGCCCGCGAAGAACACGAACAGCAGCATGAGCTGGTAGAGCGGCAGGAACACCGCGTTGCGCCGGAACACTCGGGGATCGCGCGCGGTGTAGAGCGAGGCGAAGATGTGCGGGAACATCCAGCCGCCGAGCGTCGTCAGCAGGGTGGTGGAGGCGAACCACGCCGCGCTCTGCCCGCGCTCCGGCAGGGCGAGGAAGCCGGGCTTGGCCCCTTCGATCGCCGCGAACATCGCCCCGATCCCGCCGTAGTAGTGCAGCGGCAGGTAGACGCCGAGAAACACCACGACGGCGACGATCATCACGTCCTTGAGCACGGCGGTCCAGGCCGAGCCGCGCACGCCCGACACCATCACGTAGGCGGTGAGCGTCGCCGCGCCGATCCAGACCGCGAGGGTGGGGGAGATCGCCCCGTAGGAGGCGGTGGCCACGATGATGCCGAGGCCCTTGAGCTGCAGCACCATGTAGGGGACGAGCGCCACGATCCCGACCAGTGCCACGAGGATGCCCAGGCCCGGGCTGTCGTACTTCGCGGCGAAGAAGTCGGGCTGCGAGAACAGCCCGCGCGCCTTGGCGTAGATCCAGATCGGCGGCAGCAGCCAGTACGACAGCACGTAGATCAGGGTCAGGTAGCAGAGGATGTAGTAGGTCGGCCCGCCCTTGCCGTAGGCCCAGCCTGAGCCGCCCAGGAAGGTGAAGGTGGTGTAGATCTCGCCCGCCATCAGCAGGAAGACCAGCCCGGTGCCGAAGCCGCGCCCGCCGACGGTCCACTGCTCCATGTCCATGTCGCGCCCGCCCCGCGCCCGCAGGCCCAGCGCGAGGGCGACGACCACGGCGAGCGCGATGATCGGAAGCGCCGCGTTCATCGCTCGCCTCCCGCGTCGCGGTTCTCCGGATCGGTGAGGTAGATCACCCCCATGATCGCCGAGGTGGCGAGCATGCAGGCCACGAGCCAGGCCAGCAGCAGCGGCATGCCCAGCACCAGCGGCTCGACGCGGTTGAGCACGAACGGCCCCCCGAGCATGCCGAGGAACGGCAGCAGCGCCAGCCATCTCAGGTGTCGCATGGGGTGTCCTCCACGGGTGGCACGGAGCCGGGCCGGCGGAAGCTTGGCAGCTTTTGGGGCACCTGTCTCGGGAGCGGGCCGCGAGGGGCCGTCGCGCAGGGCATGGGACGACCCGGCGATCACGTCGGCGGTCCGATCGACGGGCCGATGAAAGTCCAGTGACAATTGTTAAGAACCGGCCGAGCGGGGCCTCGCCGGTGTGCTTCGATCTCGCCGGGATCGACCGTCGATGCTGCAAAGCACAAATCAAGATTGTGCTCAGGGCGTAACTTTTACTTGTTTTTCCCGATGCTTTTCCGTCACATAAGCGTCATCCGACGAGACGAGCGGTCGGGAGGGCAATGCTGTGGGGGACGCCGTCGCGACCGGTTGGCAGGAACTCACGTGCGGATCGCACGAGGCCGCGTGGCCTCGGAACGGCACGTCCGTCGAGTTGAAGCTCGCCGACGGGCATGTGCTGAGGGCCCAC
>Ga0182229_1000186_pt1 | contig 16021 bp, 13 predicted proteins | sample G6R1MG_32_FD_129663 | JGI IMG/M metagenome (GOLD analysis project Ga0182229, IMG submission 129663) | Miscanthus phyllosphere microbial communities from Michigan, USA - G6R4_MAIN_07NOV2016_LD1 MG | ecosystem: Host-associated > Plants > Phyllosphere > Phylloplane/Leaf | place: USA: Michigan...
ACGTGGTTTGCGCTCACCCTTACCAAAGGCTTCTTTGCCTACGAAGTCGCTGTTCTTTCCCCACAGTTCGCCTTCCCATTCGCTACTCTGCCGGGCATGGTGTTCCCACGTAATCGCCCGATTCTGCACCGACTCGTAACCGCCATCCTGAATCAGCCTGGCAACGGGCTGGTGAATGTCGGGAATCATCTTTCGATCCAAGGTTATACCCAGCACAGTCGACAGTAGGCTTTTGGCGACGCTGTAGGTTGGGTCGACGGCCTGGGTATCGCCCCACTCGGCCACAATGTAGCCGTGCCGCAGAATAAGGCCGTTGGTCTTGGCGCGACTCGTCGGCATTGGGCCCAGCAGCTTGCCGAAAATGGCTTCCTGCGTCGAGAAATCGGGGGCCATCTGCGTCGTCTCCTGCGTTTTGGCAAAGGCTACTGCTTCAGCCAGTTTATCGGCATTCATGCCCACCTGCGCCGGACTCCGCTGCGCCCAGTCGTTGCCGGTGGGTGGGAAATACGGGCGCGTGTCGGCTGGGGGGCGCTGGCAGGCGGTTGTTAGCGCGAGAAGAAGGAGCCAGGGTGAACTAATGCGGTGCGCTAACAACCGCTGTCGAAAAGCGAGCATCAGCGTTCGAGTTTAAAGCCGGGGTCGAGACCAACGCGGGTAGGGCGATTCGCGACATCCCAGCCGGTCAGGTAAATCCACTTGGCGATGCGCGTTACTTTACCTGTGTCGATACGCTCGGGCTCGTCTCTCGGGGTATGATAGTCCGGGTGAAGCAGGGACGTAAACGCGATAGCAGGGACGTTAGCCCGCGCGTAGGGGAGGTGATCGCTACGGAAGTACCAGCCTTCGGGATGGTCGGGTTTATCCCACAGCGTATCGAGTTTGAAATGCGCGTCCGCTTTATTGACGGCTAATGCTGCATTGACCAGGTCGGTCGAGTTACGGTGCGGAGGCTGTTGACCCAAAATACAGGCGCTGTCCGGCGCATTCCGGCCAATCATTTCTGCGTTCAGCACAGCGACAATCGAGCCTTTGGGCACGGTCGGGTGTTCGACGTAATAGCGTGAGCCGAGCAGGCCGCGCTCCTCGGCCCCGTGAAAAACAATCAGCGCCGACCGTTTGCCGGGTTTCTTGGCGAAGGCCCGGCCGATGGCCATTGTCGCGACACAGCCGCTGGCATTATCGTCGGCTCCGTTCCAGATGGAGTCGCCCGCAACTGCCCGCCGAACGCCGTCGTGGTCCTGGTGAGTACTGAAAAGCACGTACTCGTTTTTCAGCTTCGCATCGGTACCGGGCACTTTGGCCACGATATTGACCGACGGGTAGCTGAAGCTTTCGACGTTGACCACGTTGGTAAACTGCTGACCGGGCTGCTTGATCCACTCGATAGCCGAGGCCGGTAGCCAAACTGTCGGGGCCTGGGCGAAGACCCGCGTATTGGGGCCACCCGGCAGGTCATAGCGCCCCCGTTCCAGTCCTGTTGTCCAGCGCTCGAAGTACGATTGCGCTTCTTTGTCCGACACCCATACCACGGCCAGCGCGCCCGCTTTGACTAGTTCGGTGGCCCGGCGGCTCATCGTGCCGAATAAAAACCGGCGGTAGCTAATATCAGCGGGTCCGGTACCGGAAAACTGAATCGCAACGGCTTTGCCTTTGATGTCAACCTTTGCCAGTTCTTCCGGTGTGCCCGTGCCGACAAAAACGAGCGGAGCATCGACCGACGCAATGGCCGGAGCCAGCAGAAACGCATCCTGCCCGTGCGTGAGCTGGTGCGAACCAATATTTAGGCGACTGGTCTCGGTGATGCGGGTGCGCTGAATGTGAAAAAACTGGAAGAATGTTCCGTCGTCGCCCGCTGGCTGGAGCCCCATCGCCCGCAACTGATCGGCGATCCATACCGACGCTTTCAACTCGTCGAGCGACCCGGCTTCGCGACCCCGGAAGTGATCACCGGCCAGGGCGAACAGATCCCGTTTGACGTCGCTTTCATTGATAGCGGACACGGCACTGGTACCGGGCGCGACGCTTTGCCGGCCGGTTTGTGCCTGCGCGGGCGAACCAGCCCATAGACTAACGATGGCCAGCAGCCCCGTCAGGCGGGGCCGTAGCGAACGGGAAGAGGGTAACGGCATGATGAAGGGAATAAAGATGATTGGGTAATAGACAAATTTACACGATTATCGATGGGAACTGAAACGCCGGACTGTGCTTGGTTAAGTTGAGCTACGCAACGAAGTGTCGGTTGGTTTTGCGCCTGCCACCCGGTTATATAGGAGACCAACTTACTGATGCTGAGCTGAGTAGTTTGTTTACTTTTCTGTATTATGAGCAAGTATATACTACTAAATCCGCTCGATGCTTATGAAATGTATCCTATTACTTCTCCTGACTTCCCTATGCTATGTCGTTGACGCGACGGCTCAGCAACGACAATTCAAACCGTTTAAAGTCGAACTGGCCAGTGGAATCGGTATCCCGTCCAGTGGTCGGGTTGGTTACTTACTGGCCCTTGAACCCAAATACGCGCTAACTGATCAGATCAGTATCGGTCTTCGGAGTGAAAGTCTGGTGATTTATCAAAAGCCATTTGCCAATCTGACAACGATCGGTACACTGGCCATTCGCTCGTATAGCTTGACGGGTGATCGGTATGTTGAACTGGGCGGCCGAAAGCGGCTTTCACTTGGGGCGGCTGTAGGCATCTACCAATATGCGTTAGGCACCGCCAACTATGAGGATTATAAGGCATTGACCCGCGATGCATTCAGTGCGGTTTTGTTTGGCATAGCGCCCCGACTGGGGCTTGAACTAAGTCACCTCAAACTGGGGGTAGATTACAATGCTGTTTTAAATCAATCCGATCAGACCATATCTATCAGTTACGTGTCCGCTAAAGTTGGTTTCGTGATAGGTGGCGGACGATACCCGGATCGATGAGCAGATGACTGTGTTTTTGGAGAGTAATCGGGTCATCTGTTATCAAAATAGGCCTGAAACGTCAAGTGCTAATCAGCGCAATACTTCCTCAATTTGACTGGTCTGGCCGACGTTTATTTTGTATATTTGAAGAATTCTTAAAAATCTGAGAAAGGATAAACCCTTGCTTCTGTGGAACGAAGAAATGCGCTGAAAACACTGGCCGGTGCGCTGGGTGGCCTGGTAGCCCTTCCCGGCTGGGCAACTGGCTGGACAGCAGAGTCTGTTAAACTGACGAAACCGTTCTTACCCGCCGATCAGGTTGAAACACTGGCGGCCGTTGTCGATACAATTATCCCGGCCACCGACACGCCCGGTGCTAAAGAACTCAATGTATCGCAGTTTATCCAGAAGGTAGTAGCCGACTGTTATGACAAAGCCGCACAGGATGCCCTGTCGAACGGGCTGGCGCTGACCAACGAGCTAGCGCAGAAAGCCTACGGTAAGCCGTTTGGTAGTGGCGATGCGACGCAACGCACAAACCTGCTCAAACAGATGGAGCGATCAACCGAATCGGCGCAGGCTACCTTTATCAAACTGGTGAAGCCGCTCACGATTCGGGGCTATCTCAACTCCGAATACGTCATGACCAACCTGACCCACTACGAGTTCATTCCGGGTCATTACCACGGCTGCGTGCCGGTGAAAAAGTAAGTTCACTGTTTTCAATTTACGGTTTAAAAACCAACACAAAGGCACGGAAAACACGGAGTTTTTCGCTGACTAGCGCTGCGATCTCAGTGCCTCTGTGTTTAGAAACATATGGCTAATTTCAATATTGATGCGCAGGCGCTGAATACCTACGACGCCATTGTGGTGGGGTCGGGGATCAGCGGAGGCTGGTCAGCCAAAGAGTTGACCGCTAAGGGGCTGCGGACGCTGGTGTTGGAGCGCGGTCGCGATGTGCGACACATTACCGACTACCCCACGACCAACATGCAGCCGTGGGAGTTTGAGCACCGGGGACAACTCCGAAAAGAAGTCAAAGACGCGAACCCGATCATCAGCAAGTGCTATGCGTTTTACGAAGGAACGGAACAGTTTTTCGTGAAAGACGCCGAGCATCCGTATGTGCAGGAAAAACCCTTTGACTGGATTCGGGGCTACCAGGTAGGTGGAAAATCGCTGATGTGGGCGCGGCAGACGCAGCGCTGGAGTGATTTCGATTTCACCGGACCCGCCCGTGATGGCTTCGCCGTCGACTGGCCGATCCGGTATGCCGATCTGGCCCCGTGGTATAGCTACGTCGAAAAATTCGCTGGGATCACCGGCAATAAAGACGGGCTCGACACGCTGCCGGATGGGGAGTTCCTGACGCCCCACGAGTGGAACTGCGTCGAAACACATTTTCAGAAACAGATCGCCAGTAAATACAAGGATCGGCACGTAATCATGGGCCGGGCGGCACACCTGACAAGCCCGAAACAAATTCACTACGATCAGGGCCGGGCGCAGTGTCAGCACCGGACGATCTGTGAGCGGGGTTGTCCGTTCGGCGGCTATTTCAGCAGCAACTCTAGTACGATCCCCTGGGCGGCCAAGACGGGTAAGATGACGCTGCGGTCTGATTCAGTAGTTCACTCGATCATCTACGACGAGAAGAAAGGACGGGCTACGGGTGTACGCGTTATCGATGCCAATACGAAACAGATGACGGAGTACTACGCCCGGCTGATTTTCGTCAATGCCGCTGCGCTGAATACCAACCTGATTCTGCTGAATTCGACCTCATCGCGCTTCCCCAACGGACTTGGTAACGACAGCGGTACGCTTGGTAAATACGTGGCCTTCCACAACTACCGGGCGGGTATTTCGGGCGAGTACGATGGTAACCTCGACATGACCACCGACGGACGTCGGCCCAACAGTCCGTACATTCCCCGGTTCCGCAACGTCTATAAGCAGGAGACGAGCGGTCCGGCGTCCCGGTTTCTACGGGGGTATGCCGCTGGCTTCCAGGCCGGTCGTTCGTCCCAGACGGATATGAGTGGTATGGGTGCTGATCTGAAGCAGAGCCTGTTGAACCCGAAGCTGGGCGGCTGGCACGTCGGGTCGCACATGATGGGCGAGACTATCCCCAAAGAATCAAACTACGTCGCGCTCGATCCGTCGTTGAAAGACCCGTATGGCATTCCGCAGCTTAAAATCGCGATTGCCTACGACGACAACGACGAGAAGATGATCAAGGATTACCAGGAGCAGATGACCGAGATGTTTCAGGCGGCTGGTTTCACCAATATCCGGCTGCGCGACGACAAGCGTAACCCCGGTCTCGACATCCATGAAATGGGCGGTGTACGGATGGGTAAAGACCCGAAAACGTCGATGCTCAACAAATGGAATCAGCTGCACGCGGTGAAAAACGTCTTCGTCACCGACGGCGCCAGTATGACCTCCACGTCGACCCAGAACCCCTCGCTCACCTACATGGCGTTCTCCGCCCGCTCTGTCGACTACGCGGTCAAGGCAATGAAAAAAGGATTGGTGTAAGTTCGTGGTTTGTCGTTTGTGGTTTGTAGTTGGCTGGCGCGTCTGGGGCTGCCGCCGGAGGAACTACAAACCACGAACGACAAACCACAAACTGTTTTTGCATCTTCAAACTTTCCGTCGTAACGTTGCGTTAATTAAACTGAGTCTAAATAATTAACGCCGTTGTAAAACGCGGTGCCGGGAACATGAGCAAGCGCAGCGTAGCCGATTTGAAGATAGGGGAGCGGGCTATTATTCAGGCGTTCAACGATGAAGTCATGTCGCTGAAACTACTGGAAATGGGCTGTCTGCCCGGCGCTGAAGTATGTATGGGCAGCAAGGCACCACTAGGCGACCCGATTTGTCTGCACGTGTCGGGCTATTGCCTGTCGATGCGGAAATCGGAAGCCGCCACTATTCTTGTCGATTAAGTACTCCGCTGACAGGGTACCGTTTTCAGTTACGCCCATTGTCGACTTGCTGAGAATGGCCCGTCGTGAACCGTAGCCTGTAAACAGCAAACCGAGTTGAAGCCCCCTATCATTGCCCTCATTGGCAACCCCAACGCAGGTAAATCGTCGCTCTTTAATCAACTGACCGGACTGCGCCAGAAAACGGGCAATTTCCCCGGTGTCACCATGGACCGTAAATCGGGCCCGTGGTCGATCGACGACCAAACGACGGCTACTGTAGTCGACCTGCCCGGTGTCTACTCGATTTATCCGAAGTCGCTGGATGAACAGGTCGTCACCGATATTCTGGCCAATCCAAAACATCCTGATTACCCCGACGTCGCGATTATCGTAGTCGACGCGTCGAACCTGCACCGAAACCTGCTGCTCTTTACGCAAGTCGCTGACCTGGGCTTGCCGACGATTCTCGCGCTGAACATGCTCGACGTGGCCAAAGAGCAGGACAAAGATGTCAACGCGGTGCGGTTGGCCATGCGCCTCGGTGTGCCGGTTGTGCGGATCAACGCCCGTACCGGCGAAGGGGCCGACGCGCTGCGCAAAGCCGTACTGAAGCAGATGCAGGAACCGGTGCTGCCCGGCAAACCCCTGTTTGACCCGGCAGACGAAGCACCTGCACTGATTGCAAATACCAAAGCGCAGTACGGACTGAGCAACAACTATCTGGCGTTGCAATATGTCATTCAGCACGACGGCTTTACGTTTCTCGACGAGCAGCAACGGAAAGGTCTCGATACGCTGATTGCCGATCATGACTTCCGGGAAGTGCCTTTTCAGGCGGGTGAAACGATCACCCGGTACAAACGCATTGCGCAGATCGTTACTGAGGTCGTCACCGATCAGCGCCCCATCGGTAAGCCCACCTGGACACAGAAACTCGACCGGGTCTTGCTGCACCCGATTTGGGGGTACACTATCTTCGCGCTGATTCTGCTGTTGCTCTTTCAGGCTATTTTCGCTTGGGCAGCCCCCTTTATGGACGGTATTGACACGGGGGTTGCCTGGCTCAATGGGCAACTGAAAGAAAGCCTGCCGCCCGACCCGCTCACCGATCTACTGACGGATGGTATTCTGGCCGGTATCGGCGGTATCCTGGTATTTATTCCACAAATCGCCTTTCTGTTTCTGCTGGTATCACTGTTGGAAGAGTCCGGCTATATGGCGCGGGTTATGGTCATCATGGACCGGATCATGCGCAAGTTCGGGCTGAACGGCCGTAGCGTTGTGCCGTTAATTTCGGGTGTTGCCTGTGCCGTTCCGGCGATTATGGCTACGCGAAGCATCGGCACCCGTCGCGACCGGCTCATCACGATTCTGGTAACACCCCTGATGAGTTGCTCGGCTCGTTTGCCGATCTACACCATCCTGATTGCGCTGGTCGTGCCGAGTCGGCGCGTGCTGGGTATCTTCAATGTGCAGGGGCTGGCACTCATGGCGCTCTATCTGCTTGGTCTGCTGAGTGCGTTACTGGCGGCTTACGTGCTGAAACTACTCCTGAAGACAAAAGAACGAGGTTACTTCATCATGGAATTACCCACGTTCAAGCTGCCACGCTGGAATCACGTCGGGCTAACGGTCTGGGAAAGTGTCCGGGCGTTTGTCTGGGAGGCCGGGCGCGTTATCCTCGCGATCTCCATCATTTTGTGGGTACTGGCCAGTTACGGACCTGGTGACGACATGCAACAGGCCGAAGAAGCCGTTCGTCGTGAACAACCGACGCTATCGTCAGATGATCTTAACAACCGCATTGCTTCGGAACGGCTGGAAGCCTCATACGCCGGTAGATTCGGCCACTTTATCGAACCCGCTATCCGCCCGCTGGGCTACGACTGGAAGATCGGTATTGCGCTGCTCAGTTCGTTTGCCGCCCGCGAAGTGTTTGTCGGTACGATGTCGACAATCTACAGCATCGGTGCCGGGAGCGACGATGAAGGCGTAACCATCCGGGAACGGCTGCAGCAGGAGCGAAACCCGGCAACGGGTGGGCCGATGTACACGCCGGCGCTGGCCTGGTCGCTGCTGATTTTCTACGTTTTCGCGATGATGTGCATGAGTACACTGGCGGCTACCCAGCGCGAAACCAAAAGCTGGAAGTGGCCTGCTGTGCAACTGATTTATATGATGGCCCTTGCCTACGGAGCCGCCTTCCTGACGTATCAACTGATGGCTTAGTCAGGCCGACCCATAAAAACAAACCGTCTCCAGTCTTGCGGCCGGAGACGGTTTGTTTTTGTATGAACTGCGTATTACCACAGCAAACCTTTTGCGATAAGTGGGTAGATGAAGTGATAGACAATGTAGCCAAACAAAGCAACGGTAACGCTGCCGAGCGCTGTTGTCTGATCGAATAGCACCCGCGGTTTGTTGCGGTTAGAAGACCAGCTGCGTTGAGTCGTGTATTTCATCTCCGATAGTCAAGATACTGTCCCCTTTTTGAGACAATTTTGACACCGAATTGCAACGAAGTAATTGACTTACGCTGAGCGAACGGTTATCGGCCTAAAAATAAATAGCCTCCGTATCGTCTATCGGCCGGACATTTCGTGAACGGTAGGTCATCGTGAAGCCGTGTGGCTACTGCTGCAAGGGACCTGGGGAAATAAATACACAGTGCCGTTGACCCTGTTCTACAAGTTTATTCCCACCGCAAGGCATCAACCACATCGGAAGCCGTCATGCCAATGGGTCCGCGCTGATTCGCCACAACGTCGCCTGCCAGACCGTGTGCGTAAACGCCGAGTACGGCTGCTTCTACAGAATCGTACCCCTGCGCCAGCAAAGCGGTCAGCACGCCCGTCAGCACGTCACCTGTACCGCCCGTGCTTAGCCCCGGATTGCCCGTTGCATTGAAATGAACTTCACCCGTGGGTGTCGCTATGGCTGAGTGCGCTCCTTTGAGTACAACGACGACCCGGTTCGTTTTGGCGAAATTGCGCAGTATGTCCAGCTTCTCGTAATCGTTCTGCCAGGGCTTGGTCAACCGTTCGAACTCCTTGGGGTGGGGTGTCAGAATGCTGTTCGGGGGAATCTGACTGTATAACTCGCGGTTTTCGCTCAACAGATTCAGGGCATCGGCGTCGATCACCATCGGCTTGTTGAGGGTTGGTAGTAGATCGCGCAACATCGCCAGCGTTTCGGGGGCTTTGCCGATGCCGGGACCAATACCGACCGTCGTATACGTTGCCGGTTTTGGGCCATCAACCCGACTGGTGCCGGTCAGCACCGTCTGATGCCCGTCGGACTCGCACATGGCTTCAGGGACCGACGTCTGTAGAATTGAATAGCCACATTGCGGTACGTGTACCGTCAGCAGCCCTACCCCCGATCGCAGGCAGGCTCGTGCGGCTAGTATGGCAGCGCCTATCTTCCCAAAACTGCCCGCCAGTAGCAGGGCGTGGCCGAACGTACCCTTGTTCGAATATTGATCCCGTTGATGCAGTAACAGGCGCGCTTCATTGGGCTGGGTATAATAGTAGGGCGTCGGCGCAATGTCGATGTAGCGCTTGTGCAGCTGAATGTCGATCAGGTGCCATTTACCGACGTATCGGCCGTTCTTCGGTAATACGAAAGCCAGCTTGGGTAGTTGAAACGAAACCGTGTGGTCAGGTTCGATGATGACGTCATTTGCCTGATTCGGTTGATCGACGTACAGGCCGCTGGCAATATCGACCGAAACGACCGTTGCCGGAGCGCGGTTGATTGCTTCGATGGTTGCTTTAACAATGCCCTCCGCCGGGCGCGACAAGCCGGAACCTAGAATGGCATCGATCACGACCTCGTTGTGCCGAAGGGTCGGCAGGTCGCGTGAATACTCGATGTACTTGATGTCTTCGGTGATGAGTTTGAGCCGGCGGTGATTGTGCATAAAATCGTCGGACTCGCGCGGAGCGTACCGAACAACGTATACCTCGACGGGGTAGTTACGTTCCATCAATAGTCGGGCGATGGCCAGGCCATCGCCCCCGTTATTGCCCAGGCCGCAGAAGATTTTGGTCGATGTAGTGGCCGGAAAATGATCGACAAACCAGTTGACGAACCCCATCGACGCCCGTTCCATTAGATTGAGCGGGGCGATAGGCTCATGTTTTATAGTCGATTCGTCGAGCGCACGGATCTGATCAACGTTCAAAATTTTCATACGGCCTATCGCGGTTGTAAGGGGGAATTTTACAAAAGTATTTTCCTGCGCCCGAAATTTTGCTATCTTTGCGGCTCATTTCGCAAATAGTTATCTGGCGATTATATACGGTCATGAGCGATTTAATCAAATTAGTGGAGGCAGACAACGCGCAGCGTCGCGCCGATTTGCCCACCTTCCGGGCAGGCGACACGGTGAATGTGCACGTCAAAATCCGCGAAGGAAATAAAGAACGCATTCAGGTATTCTCGGGCACGGTTATTCAGCGCCGGAACCCAAGCAGCGGTGGCGAAACGTTCACCGTACGTAAAGTATCAAACGGAGTAGGCGTTGAGCGGATCTTCCCTGTTTTGTCGCCTAACGTCGACAAAATCGAAGTCGTACGTCTTGGCAAAGTTCGCCGGGCACGTCTGTTCTTCCTGCGTGGTCGTCAGGGTAAGGCAGCACGTCTCAAAGAGCGCAAGCCGAAGGCAGTAGCAGCGGCTTAATCGCCGGTTGCGTTGCCAGAGAAGCATGACAAAAGCCACCTGCGAGGGTGGCTTTTTTTGTTGTAAAGTTATAAGAGTCGTAAAGTTGCTGGCGCGTCAGCCTGTCTGGCGGCTAGTGGTCGGTGCGACGCGGTAGCAACTTTACAACTATACGACTCTATAACCATACGACTCCAAAAATCCCCATGACCCTTCCGTTCTTCAAATACCAGGGTACCGGCAATGATTTCGTCATGATCGACGACCGGGACGAAACATTTCCCGCCACCGATCAGGCACTGATCGAGCGATTGTGCAACCGCCGGTTCGGTATCGGCGCCGATGGATTGATTCTACTGCGCAATGATCCCGATTACGACTTTCGGATGATTTATTTCAACGCCGACGGGGCCGAAGGCAGCATGTGCGGGAACGGTGGTCGCTGTATCGTCCGGTTTGCGCATGACCTGGGTGTGTTCGACCGGGCTACGCGTTTCATTGCTGTTGATGGCGAACACGAAGCAACGGTAACCGAAGCGGACGTATCGCTGAAAATGAGCGACGTGGCTGGCGTAGGGGAGCAGGGAAATCATGTCTTTTTGAATACCGGATCGCCCCACGCTATTCTGTTCACGGACGATATTGACTCAACGGATGTCGTAGCCGATGGGCGGGCCATTCGCTACAGCGAACCCTTTAGCCCCGGCGGAACGAACGTTAATTTCGTGCAGCAGACAGACGAGTCGGCGTTGTATGTCCGTACCTACGAGCGGGGCGTCGAAGACGAAACGTACTCCTGTGGCACGGGCGTGACGGCAGCTGCGCTGGCGGCTTACCAACAGTTGGGCGTCGTAGGACCGGTATCGATTCGCACTGTGGGTGGTAATCTGCGGGTCTCGTTCACGCCCGAAGCCGATGGTACGTTTACGGACGTATACCTGATCGGTCCTGCCCAGCGCGTCTTTGCCGGGACCATTGCTATCTGATTTAAAACGCTGTCATGATTCTTTACAAAGCGAAAAGCTGGTTACCCGCCGTCTGGCATTTCCACACGGGTCCCACCGCGTTTGCCCTGTTCCGGCGACTAGGCATTGTCCTGGTTTACGCAGTCATCGTAACCACTATCGAGATACACTACTTCGACATTCGGCTGAAGGATACGCCGAGTTCATTTCTGTCGGCAATGGGTATTCTGCTCAGCTTGTTGCTTATCTACCGGACCAATACGGCCTACGACCGGTTTTACGAAGGCCGTACGGCCTGGGGGGCGCTGGTCAACAACAGCCGAAACCTGGCGCTCTATTTCAATGCGGTGCTACCGGCAGACCGACATGAGGATCGGCTGTTCTTCGCCAAAATGATATCCAACTTCCCCTTTTCGCTCAAGAATCACCTACGGGGTAGCACAAGCGTCGACGAACTGGAGCTGCTGACGGATGAAGATACCAAAACGCTGGCTCGCTTCGACTACAAACCCGGTGGCGTGTCCAGTTTGCTCTGGAACCGATCGGAAGGGCTGTACCGGGAGGGAATGCTGTCGACCTCGCAGCATATCAACCTGAATCAGCGACTGACGGCGTTGATGGACGTAGCGGGAATCTGCGATCGAATCAAGAGTACCCCGATCCCGTTCTCGTACAACCTGTTTATCAAGCTGTTTATCACGCTCTACGTGGCGGTTCTGCCCTTCACGATTATCCAGGCGTTCGGGTACATGACCATTCCGGCGGTATTGCTTACCTCCTATATCCTGGTTGGACTGGAACTGATCGGTGAAGAGATTGAAGACCCGTTTGGTGTCGACCGGAACGATCTGCCGCTCAACCAGATTAGTCAGCTGATTCGGGTCAACGTGCACGATATTCTGGACTTTGACTTACCGCAGGCTGAAAAGCTGGCCGCCAAACCCGGCTTTATCATCGTCACGTAGGTTTTTGACAGGATTGGCAGGATAAATATAGTCATCCTGCCAATCCTGTAATCCTGTCTAGTACTCATCGCCAATCAGGCCCCCGTGCAGGTGGTAGAGGGTGTGTTGCTGAAATTCAGGTTGGCGACGTAACTCTTTGACGGCAATGCGACTGCGGGTGCCATTCGAACACACGACGATGAGCGGGTTGAATCCAGGCAGTTCGGCTTTCCGGGCACGAATGTCGGGTAGGGGCAGGTTCAGGCCGCCAAGGTTAAACTCATCAAATTCCCACTCGTCGCGAACGTCGAGCAATAAAGCACCGGGTTGTTGCCGCAACGATTCGAGTTCATCCAGGGAAATATCCGTGTAAGCAGGCTCGTCCACGATTGTCTGTAAAAGGGCTTAGTAAGACCGCAAACGTAGGGTGGTTGCCGGACTAATCGGGTAACCACCCTACGTTTATTTTACCGCAGCCAGTTTGTCCGGGCAGAATCAGAACGGCTGTGACAGTAGTTGGGTGCTACTCGTTGTGTCCGAACTAAGTCAATTTCTGCCTTACAGTCCGCTGCTGAAGGAATGATGGTGGGTATAGCTGTCAATCTGTCAGTCTACAACAGGACTGGAATAGCCTTTGTCGATACCGAAGCACACGATTTTACTGTTCGATTCCCTGACAAAGTTGCCTTATGGAAACCGTACAAAACGAAAAGGGTCAGATCTCGATTCATACCGAGAACATTTTCCCGATCATCAAGAAGTTCCTGTATTCAGACCACGAAATTTTCCTGCGGGAGCTGGTCTCTAACGCCGTCGACGCGACGCAAAAATTAAAACAGCTGTCGTCGTTTGGTGAGTTCAACGGTGAATTGAATGACCTGAAAGTAACGGTCTCACTCGATGAAGAAGCCAAAACCATTACCATTAGCGATAATGGTATCGGTATGACGGCCGAGGAGATCAAGAAATACATCAATCAGATTGCGTTCTCCGGCGCGTCGGATTTCCTGGAAAAATACAAAGACAAAACCGACGATAAAGGGCAGATTATCGGCCACTTCGGCCTTGGCTTCTATTCGGCATTCATGGTCGCCAAAGACGTGGAGATCGTGACGAAGTCGTACCGCGATGGGGCCGAAGCCGTTCGGTGGGTATGCGACGGCTCGACGGAGTACGAACTGACGGCGGCCGAGCGAGCCGAGCGGGGTACCGACATAATCCTGCACGTTGCTGAAGACTCCGAAGAGTTTCTGGATAAAGGCCGGATTCGCGGTATCCTCGACAAGTACGCTCGGTTCCTGCCGGTACCGGTAGAATTCGATGGCAACGTCATCAACAACACCGCGCCAATCTGGACCAAATCGCCGTCGGAACTGACGGATGAAGATTACAAGACGTTCTATCGGGAACTGTACCCGATGGGAGAGGAGCCGCTGTTCTGGATTCACCTCAACGTCGACTATCCGTTCAACCTGACGGGTATCCTGTATTTCCCACGCGTCAAGAACGAACTGCGGTTTCAGCGGGAAAAAATTCAGCTCTACAGCCGGCAGGTGTTTATCACCGACGAGGTCAAAGACGTAGTGCCCGATTTCCTGATGATGCTCCACGGCGTAATCGATTCGCCGGATATTCCGCTGAACGTATCGCGCAGCTTCCTGCAGGCCGATTCCAATGTCAAGAAGATTAACGGATACATTACGCGGAAGGTCGCTGACAAGCTGAATGACCTGTTCAAGGAAGATCGGAAAGGGTTTGAAGAGAAATTCGATGATATTGGTCTGTTCATCAAATACGGTATCCTGAGCGACGATAAGTTCTGGGAGCGGGCCAAGAATTTCGTCCTGCTGAAAGGAACGGACAACAGCTACTCGACAATCGACGAGTACCGCGAAAAAACGCAGGCCAATCAGACCGACAAATCCGATACGCTGATCTGGCTGTACACGACCGACCATAAGCAACAGGATGCCTACATCGGCTCGGCTACCCGGCGCGGGTACGACGTGCTGTTGATGGATAACGTCATCGATGCACACTTTATCAACGCGCTGGAGTCGAAGGTAGAGAAAGTACGGCTGCAACGCGTCGATGCCGACACGCTCGATAAGCTGATCGACAAAGACATCAACAACGAAAGTGTGCTGTCGGCCGACGATCAGACGAAAGTCAAAGAACTGTACGAGAAAACGCTTGACAACAAAACGCTGACGGTTAGCGTGGTGTCAATGCCTGCCGACGAACTGCCGGTTACGATTACGCAGCCGGAGTTTATGCGTCGGATGAAGGACATGTCGGCTCTGTCGGGTGAGCAGTCGTTCTACGGCAATATGCCCGTTATGTACAATGTCGCCGTCAATGCCAACCACCCCCTGATTGGCCGGCTGTTGGCGGAAACCGACGAGACCGCGCAGCAGGCACTGGCTAAACAAACATACGACCTGGCGTTGCTGGCGCAGAATATGCTGACGGGTGCTGATCTAACGGCATTTGTACAGCGTACGGTTGCGGGTCTGTAGACGATAGCTCCTCACTATAAAACAAAAGAGCGACTCGACCAGGTCGCTCTTTTGTTTTATAGTGGCCAATGTGTTTCAAGTAGCGGTTTGAGATTTCTTGTGGCTATTTTTTTGCTACGCATTAAACCTAGTCTACGGTTTGCAGTCTAACTGTCAGAGACAAGTCGACATAGCGGATACAACTTTACCACACTATAGTTGTATCCGTATAAGACATTGCCGAATGAGTCCTATATTCGTACAGTATTAGTTTACCGCCATTAGTCTATAGTTGTAAGACAGTAGTGATGGAAGTAAGTTGGTTCATACCGTTAATTCACTGGTAAGAATCGACAGCTTGCGGAAAAACGTACGCCGAACCGTGTAAACACAGGGCGCGTATACCGTTTGCCGTTGTTACTGATTGTGCGGTAAAGGGTGTTCACACCGTTTTCGTTATCATTGTCATTCAATAAGCAACAGACGTAGGACCCAGGCGGGTTCTTTATGAATAGTTATGTCACAAACGCAGTTTCCTATTCTGCTGGTTGACGACGATGCTCAGATTGCCGACGTGCTGGTAAGGGCTGCGCAATCTAGTTTTCCGGAAGCCTCGTTTATTTACGTAGCCAGTTTTGAAGAGGCAAAAGCATACATCGATGATCTGGAAGGGCGTGGCCCAAAAATCGTGTTGCTTGATATTGACTTGAAGGGGTCGGTGGACGGCTTGGATTTTTTAGCCATGCTGCGGGCGCATCCTAAGGGCCGGTTATTGCCCGTTGTGATGCTGTCTGGGTCGAAAACACCCAAACAGGTCGAGCGCTCGTATGCCTTTGGGGCGTCTGCTTTTACGGTCAAACCGTACTCGTACAGCGATTGGAAAATGTACTTACAAAACCTGCGCACCTACTGGTTTGAAACGGTAACCCTGCTCGATTTCCGGCACCGACGTGAGGCCTGACATGCTGGCTACGCCTGCGGCCGTCGGGTAAACCAAACTCGGCGTCGGGCGGCCAGACGGGCCATGAAAAACAGCAGAACAACGATTAGTACGACGAACGCGAAAAGGGGCAGAAAAATCGATAGTAAGGACAAGC
>Ga0182229_1000187_pt1 | contig 16011 bp, 15 predicted proteins | sample G6R1MG_32_FD_129663 | JGI IMG/M metagenome (GOLD analysis project Ga0182229, IMG submission 129663) | Miscanthus phyllosphere microbial communities from Michigan, USA - G6R4_MAIN_07NOV2016_LD1 MG | ecosystem: Host-associated > Plants > Phyllosphere > Phylloplane/Leaf | place: USA: Michigan...
GACGAAATCAGCGAAACGAAGGGCTTCGTCATCGGCAACGGCGATGTTACCCGACGTCTGGTACGCCACGTGTACGTCATGCCCCTGATCAACCAGACGCTGGAACGTACCACCCATCGAGATAATATCGTCGTCGGGGTGTGGGCTAAAAATCAGGCAGCGCTTGTGCGCCGGCTGCGCCCGTTCCGGCCGGTTCGTATCGTCGGCGTTGGGTTTGCCACCTGGCCAGCCCGTGATCGTGTGCTGGAGCTGATTGAATACGTCGATGTTGATATCGTAGGCCTGACCCGACAGCGCGAGCAAATCGCTCATCCCGTTGTCGTTGTAATCGCGGTCGGTCAGTTTAAGGATCGGCTTGTTGAGGGCCAGCGACAGGTACGTCACAGCCTTTTTCTTCATGCTGTTGTCCCACACCACCGAATCAACCAGCCACGGTGCTTTCATCCGGGTCAGTTGCGAAGCAGCCGCTTCGTCGATGACGAACAGCGCGTTAGGGTGCGTTTGCAGGTACGAAGCCGGATTGTGTTCCGTAACAACGCCTTCCAGTGCTTCCTGAATGACGGGTGATTTCCGCTCACCCCAGGCCATCAGGACAACCCGACGCGCACTCAGGATACTGGCAACCCCCATTGTAATCGCTTTACGCGGTGTCTTCGCCAGTCCACCAAAGTCGCTCGATGCCGCAGCCCGTGTCGAGTTGTCGAGCATCATCAGGCGGGTGTGCGAATTGATGAGCGAACCCGGCTCGTTGAAACCGATGTGCCCGTTACCACCGATACCCAGCAACTGGAAATCCAGTCCACCGGCCGCGTCGATCTTCGCTTCGTACTGCTTCGCGAACTCGGCGACTTCCTCCGGGCGAACCGTGCCATCCGGAACGTAGTAGTTACCCGCCGGGATGTCTACGTGGTCGAAGAGTTGCTCCCGCATGAAGCGCCAGTAGCTCTGCACGGCGTTAGGCTCCATCGGGTAGTATTCGTCCAAGTTGAACGACATGACGTTCTGGAAGCTCAATCCTTCTTCGCGGTGCATCCGGACCAGCTCGGCGTAAACGGTTTTAGGCGACGAACCCGTAGCCAAACCCAGCACCGCCATCTTTCCTTCGCGTTGCTTCAACCGGATCAACTCGGCGATTTCGTGCGCTACGGCCCGGCTGGCGTTTTTGGCATCAGCGTAAATGTGGGTCGGAATTTTTTCGTAGGTGATGGCCGACTGAATTGGCCCCCCTGCGGGCGGATAGCCAGCTACCTGCCCGTCGGAACCGTTGAGTACCAGAGACTCCGTAGTCATATTCGGTTTTGTACAGCGTTATGTTAGGCAGCAAAGTTGGCAAAAAAATAAGCGACTATCCAGCCAGTATGTGCCTGAATTGCTACATTTTTAAAATTTTTTACCAATTGACCCATTCCCGTCGGCTCCTAGCGTTGCCGCGCCATCCGATCTGCCTCCGTCGCGGTGATCAGCGACTCAAGGCCGTTGTGTTCAGAAACGATCCGGTGCGTGTTGGGATAGTGGATGGCACTGGCCTGATCGCGGAACATCAGCCGTAATAACTCGCTGTAAATGTGCTGCTTTTCGTCGCCAAAGCCAACCTTCAATTCAATCTGCTGGTAAGCCTCGAACGTTTTATGGCGTCCTTTCAACGTCCGGTCATCACCACCGATATTCGCCGTAACGTTTAGCTGGGCACCGGGGAATAAATCCATCAGGGCACGGGTCGTTTCTTCATCGGCAACGCAGCGCATCACCAGTCGGGTCGGTACCCATTCGTGAAGGGTAATGTCGCCCCGCTCGAATAGCAACCGCATTTCCTGCCGGTCCATTCGGCCGGTCTGCGTGAAGCCGTGGTAGAAGTTAACCAGCTTTTTACCAGTTTCCTCGTCGCCGTACTCGACGGTTGCCTGCACCTGATCTTCTATGTCGTTACTGTCAGGACGTTTGACGATTTGTGAGGCTATGACCTTTCCCTCACCGAGCCACCCGGCAAACATGTCGAAGAAGTGAACGCCGTGCTCGATGAAAATACCGCCCGACTTGGTACGATCCCAGAACCAGTGTTCGGGCGATAAGCCCTCGTCGCCGGCGTAGTTCTCGAAGTAGCCGTGCAGGAATTCGCCGAGCAGCTTTTTGTCGATCAGGTGTTTGACCCGCGCAAACATGGGATTATACCGCTGCATGAGGTTCGTCACCATCAATAGCCCTTTGCTGGCCGCCAGTTCCAGCATTTCGCGTCCCTGTTCGGGATTCATGGCCAGCGGTTTCTCGCAGATAACGTGCTTCCCGGCGTTTAGGGCCAGCTTACTTTGTTCATAATGCAGAAAGGGCGGAGTAGCGATGTAAATTACATCCACGTCGGGATGGCTGACCAGTTCCTCCAGCGTAGCCAGTTGCTCGGCCCCGAATCGCTTGGCGGTTGCGATGGCTTCTTCCCGTTTCGATCCGGCAATGGCAACCAATCGCGTATTAGGTGTTTGTAGAAACTGCTGAACAGCGAACAGCCCAAAGCCGCCCATGCCGATTACGCCAATACCAATTACCTTATGATCGAGTCCTTCCTGTTCCATGCTATCCGTTTTTTGTCTGTTGAAACAACTTCCGGTCTACCGTTTATGTTGGTCTTATTGTAGGAACACGCACTATGGCGATAGCAACGATCATTCTGGCGGCCGGCGGATCAGCACGGCTGGGTCAGCCTAAACAACTCATCCAAAGCAACGGCGAATCGCTGGTTCGGCGCATGACGCAGCAGGCTCTGGCGCTCCGGGCCGGACCGGTCGTCGTGGTGTTGGGGGCCAACCAGGATCGGATCATGAAAGAGTTAACCGGACTGGCCATAACGACCGTTGTAAACCCAACCTGGGCGGAAGGCATGGCCTCATCGCTCCGAACCGGCCTGCGCGCGCTGGATACGGAATCGACCGAAGCCTTTCTGATTATGCTGACCGATCAGCCCTACGTGACGGTCGACCTGTTGCAACGGCTGATCGACACCCGACGAAGTACCGGCCGGGGCATCATTGCGTCCCGCTATGCCGAACCCGAGGGAATCCTGGGGGTACCCGCCCTGTTTGACAATCATTACCGGCGCGAATTTCTCAACCTAACCGGTGACACGGGTGCCCGTAAGCTCATTCAGCAGTACGCGTCCGACAGTACCAGTGTCCTGTTTCCACTGGCGGGCATCGACCTTGATACGCCCGCCGATCTGCGGCACTGGCAGGCGCAGCAGGCCAGCCAATAAGCGGCTCAACGCACTTGAAACCAAGCTATCCTTCGTACCTTTGCCGGCGTATGGCCCGACTCCTTGCTATCGACTATGGCACCAAACGCACCGGTATTGCCGTCACCGATCCGCTTCAGCTGATCGCGTCGGCGCTGGAGACGGTTCCGTCGCACCAGTTACTTCAGTACCTGAAAGCGTATGTGGAGCGCGAGCCGGTCGAGGCCTTTATTGTTGGCTTACCCAAGCGGCTTGACGGTACGGATACCGACAACACACCCCGCGTCCGGCGCTTTGTCGCGTTACTGCAAAAGACCTTGCCCGCCATCCCGGTACACTGGCACGACGAGCGATTTACGTCGGTAATGGCTTTGCAGGCTATGATTGCCGGGGGTAGCACGAAGAAAGATCGGCGCGACAAGGGTAATATCGACAAGGTCAGTGCCGCGATCATTCTGCAATCGTATATGGAAAGCAGACGATAAAACCAGTAGTTTGACAATTAGTAAGTAACCCATGATTCTCCCCATAATTGCCTACGGCGATCCGGTATTGCGGAAGCGGGCAAAAGAAATCGAACAAGGCTCAGTCGACGTGAAAAAGCTGAGCGACGATATGTTCGAAACCATGTATAAAGCGTCGGGCGTTGGCCTGGCTGCTCCGCAGATCGGGCAGAGCATCCGTATGTTCGTGGTCGATGGGCAACCGTTCAACGAAGGCGAAAAAGACGAAGATATCGACCAGTCGCTGATCGATTTTAAAAAGACGTTTATCAACCCGGAAATCATCGAGGAAGCGGGCGACGACTGGGGTTTTGAGGAAGGATGCCTGAGCATTCCCGGCATTCGTGGTGAAATTTTCCGGCCCGAGATTGTGGTTGTCCGCTATTTCGACACCGACTGGAACGAACACGAGGAAGAGTTCGACGGTATGGCTGCGCGGATTATTCAGCATGAATACGACAACATCGACGGCAAGCTATTTACCGACTACCTGCCGGCACTTCGTCGCCAGCTCATCAAGAAAAAGCTGTCTGACATCACTAAGGGCAAAACCGATGCCGAATACCGAATGAAGTTTCCTAGGTAGAGACGCGACCCTTCGCGTCTCAGCACGCGCCAGCCTACGGAATCGACTGATACAGTTACTATCCGGTAAGTGAGACGCGAAGGCCGGAGCGATCGCATCGCTACACCAATTAACCGAAGTGTACCATCCGGTATAAAAACCATCCGGTAAATGAGACGCGACGGATCGCGTCTCTACAGATTTCGTAGCTTGATGTTGCGGAACCAGACGCTGGTGTTCCAATCTTGTAGCCCGATACGGCCGTTGAACTTACCGCTGGCCAGGGGAGCTTTACTTAATTTGCTTCCCGCCACACGCCGTTTCCAGTCGGCGCTGGTCAGGTCGTGTTCCTGGACGGTATAGCCGTTGACCGTAACGACTAGCTTGTTTTTGCGCATCGTCACCTCCAGCTGATTCCATTCTCCCAGCGGTTTGGGTTCTTTTATTCGCGCGTCGGCAATGGCGAATAGATCGCCCGAGTTGTGCGGGTGGGGCAGCTTTACGTCGCGCTGATACAGGTCATCGTCGCCAATCTGAACCTCCAGCGCGGTATCGAAGATTTTGGGGTATTTAGCGCTTTCCTGGACGAAGAAAAATACTCCGCTGTTGGTGTAACGTTCAAGTTTGAAGTCAGCTTTGAACTCAAAATCCCCAGCAACTGGCGTATCCGTCAGTATATCACCGGCGTCGCGGGATGTAGCACCCGGCGTCTTCGGTACGTCGAGATGCAGCGCGCCCTGCTCCACTTTCCAGGACGTAGGTGTGCCTTTCCCATTATAGCGGTGCCAGCCTTTCAGGTCGCGCCCGTCGAACAACAGTTGCCAACCCGCTTTCTTTTCCTGCGCCGACAGGGTATTCGGCGTTTGTGCATAGGCACTAAATAATGACGAACCGGCAATCAGGCAGGCAGCAGCGAATCGACTAAACATTGAGTTTGCTAGGAGTGAGTAACGTACTGTATGAATAAACGCCAGGCTGCCGGTTTCTACTGTTATTACCCGTTCCTTGTCTCAAAACAGCATCCTCCTGTTTGGTTCGGAACAAACGAATAGTCACGACAAACAGCAGGATGCTGTTCGAGACAAGTACTTTTGCAGAACCTGTATTCTTCATGTAATCGGCCTGTTATGAACATTACCCTCCTGCAAACCGAACTCTACTGGCATGATCCCGTTGCTAACCGGGCGATGCTGGAGGAGCAAATCGCGGCTTTGCCTCAATCGACCGATCTGATCGTTCTGCCCGAGATGTTCACGACGGGGTTCACCATGGATGCCCCTGCCGTAGCCGAACCCGCGAACCTGACAACCCTGCGCTGGCTCCGGCAAATGGCGGCCCAGACGGGTGCCGTCGTGACGGGCAGCTACGTGGTACGGGAGAAGGGGCCATCGGCTACGCAGTACGCCAACCGACTCATCTGGATGCAACCCGATGGGCAGTATGACGTGTACGACAAACGGCATCTGTTTCGGATGGCGGGTGAAGACGGCATTTACACGGCCGGGCAACAGCGTATCATCAAAACGTGGAAAGGCTGGCGCATCTGTCCGCTAATCTGCTACGACCTGCGCTTTCCGGTGTTCAGCCGTAACGTGAGCGATGCCGACGAATCGTTTGCGTACGACTTGCTGCTGTACGTGGCCAACTGGCCCGCCGTTCGTCGGCACGCCTGGAATGTATTACTACAGGCGCGGGCCATCGAAAACCTGTGCTACGTCGCCGGTGTCAACCGCGTGGGCACCGACGGGAATGGACACGCTTATTCGGGCGATTCAGCCCTGATCAACTTCAAAGGAGAGGTGCTGTTCCAGCAGGCCGATCAGGCCGTAGCGCACCAGCAAACCCTGTCGCTCGATGAACTGAATGCATTCCGACAGGCCTTCCCGGCCAATCTCGACGCCGACGCTTTTAGCCTGTTGTAGGAAGCCGGTTCACAGGCTTGTGCCAGGCGGTCATTCGACTATATTTGTCGGGCGTCTGACGCACTAAGTATAACCTATGAACCTTTTTTACGTACTACAATGGACAGGAAACTCCTGCTTACCTATGTCATCGCGGCCATAGCGGCCACGGGTGGCCTGTTATTTGGCTTCGACACGGGCGTTATCAATGTTGCCCTTCCCTTCATCAAACAGGAATGGAACCTATCCGAAACGGCCGAGGGCTGGGTCGTGGGGGCCGTGCTGGCGGGTGGTATGGCGGGGTCGCTACTAAGCGGTCGATTGGCCGACGGGCTGGGCCGCAAACGCATCAACATTTTGGCGGCCATTATTTTTGTCGTCGGATCAGCCATTGCCGCACTGGCAACGTCACCGGGTATGCTGATCGCCGGGCGGCTCTGTCTGGGGCTGGCAATCGGTATCGTATCATTCTCCGTACCGCTTTATCTGGCCGAAATTGCGCCCAGCAACATTCGGGGGCGGCTGGTCACCTTTTTCCAACTGGCTATCACGATCGGTATTCTCATCTCCTACCTGTGCGGCTATGCTTTCGCTGACTACGAGAATAGCTGGCGACTGATGTTCTGGGCGGGCTTCATCCCGGCGGCTCTACTGTTGACCGGCATGTTTTTCGTTCCGGAAAGCCCACGTTGGTTATTAAGCAAGGGCCGTTCGGCAGAAGCGCGTACCGTACTGGCCCGGCTACACGACGCCAACGCCGTCGATCAGGAGCTAAATCAAATTGCGCAAACGGTGCATGACGAACGAAACCGCAAAGTCGACTGGCGCGAACTGTTCTCGACCCGGCTGCGTATTCCCCTGCTGATCGGTATCGGCATTTTCTTTATCCAGCAATTCTCGGGTATCAACGCCGTCATCTATTATTCGACCCGCATTTTCGGGATGGCCGGTTTCGGCTCCAGCACGACCTCGATCATGGCTACGGTGGGCGTCGGTGTCGTCAACACGATCAGTACACTCATTGCTGTACGCTTTCTCGATCAGTGGGGGCGCAAACCCATTCTGTACGTCGGCCTGACAGGGACGGCCATTTCGCTGGCAACCATCGCAGCCGCCTTTTATTTCCGCGAATCGATCAGTCCCGATTTGTTAAAATTACTGTCGGTGGGTGGGGTATACGTCTACATCATGTTCTTTGCGATCAGCCTCGGACCGATGGGCTGGCTATTGATCGCCGAGGTGTATCCGCTTCGCATTCGGGGCTTCGCCACCAGTCTGGGCAGCTTTTATCACTGGTTTTTCGACTTCTGGGTCAGCTTCACCTTTCCGATCATGGCGGCTACGTCGCTGGGTAACAACGGCGGTATTTTTATGATCTACACCGGCGTCGTACTATTCGGTCTGCTGTTTACGCGTTTCCTTGTTTTTGAAACCAAAGGCATGACGCTAGAAGCAATTGAAGAACGCTGGCAGTAGATTACCCGGCTAGTAAGCTATTTAGTATTCGTTTGCGTGGTGCGGCCGAAATCCGCAATTTGCCACCAGGTTAAGCCTTCTATTTTTCCCGTACATTGTTATGTCTTTTTCACAACAGGACCACGCCCAAATTGACTCGCAGGGCATTTCCCTCGACCAGATCAACCAGCAGATTCAGCATTTTGTCGACGGCTTCCCGTATCTCAACGTTATCCGGGCAGCAACGGTCGACGATGGCATCATCCGCGTTAGTGAGGACAAGTTAACTCAGTACCTGCATCAGTTCGATCAGGCCGCTGGCGAACGGAGCCTGGTGAAGTTTGTGCCCGCTTCAGGCGCAGCCACCCGTATGTTCAAATCGCTGTTTGCTGCACTGGATGGCAAGTCCGACAAATCGGTTGACGAATTCTTTGCCCGGCTGCCGGATTTCGCGTTTTACGACGAGCTGAAAGCGGCCATGAAAGCCGATGGAAAAGATTTGGATGACGCTGCTGCAACCGATCGCACGACGGTGTTACGCTATTTGCTGGCTACACCTGGCCTCGACTACGGTAACCTGCCGAAAGGACTGCTGGAGTTTCACAAGTATGCCGACGGTCCCCGCACGCCGGTTGAAGAACATCTGGTGGAAGGCGCGGCCTACGCAAACTCGAACGGTGTCGTTCGGATTCATTTTACGGTATCGCCCGAGCACCGCGACCGGTTCGAAAAACTGATCGCCGACAATAAAGCAGACTACGAAGCCTGGCTTGGCGTGACGTTCGACGTTTCGTTCTCCGAGCAGAAAAAAGCGACGGATACGATCTCGGTGAATATGGATAACACGCCATTCCGAAACGCCAACGAATCACTACTCTTTCGCCCGGCCGGCCACGGTGCGCTGATCGAGAACCTGAACGACATCGATGCCGATATCATTTTTATCAAGAACATCGACAACGTTGTACCGGATGAAATTAAAGAGCAGACGGTCACGTATAAGAAAGTAATCGGTGCCGTATTGCTCGATGCACAGCAGCAAATTACCCGCTTGCAATCGCTGCTCGACGCCAGCGAGGTAAGCGATGGCTATATCGCCGAAGCCGATGAGTTGCTACGCCGTACCCTGTTTACGCAGCCCCCGACCGCTTACGACTCGTGGACGAAAGCGCAGAAGCTGGACTACCTGCGGGGCAAACTGAATCGGCCGGTACGCGTGTGCGGCATGGTGAAGAACGTGGGCGAACCGGGCGGTGGTCCGTTCTGGGCCCGCAATGCCGACGGTTCGATATCGCTGCAAGTCGTTGAGTCGGCGCAAATCGACCTGACTGACGACGAGCAGAAAACCATCTTCGATACGGCAACCCACTTCAACCCTGTCGATCTGGTTTGTGGCGTTAAAGACAGTCACGGTAAAAAGTATAACCTGCCTGATTTCCGCGACCCACTGACCGGCTTCATCACGGCGAAGTCGAAAGACGGCAAGGATCTGAAAGCGCAGGAACTCCCCGGCCTGTGGAACGGCGCCATGGCCGACTGGAACACGATTTTTGTAGAAGTACCGCTGATTACGTTCAACCCCGTCAAGACCGTTAACGACCTGTTACGGCAGGAACATCAGCCGCAGGGCGAATAAGGCTGGTATAAACAAACAGGCGGGGCTACTCTCAGAGTGGCCCCGCCTGTTTGTTTGTAGGCTGCGGCAGTTACGCAGCTGCGTAATCCTCAAACTGCCCAACCGTATGCCCAGACGCCCCATCTTTGTTTTCGGCCGGTTCAGTAGCCGGCTTACTAGCGAAGCTGAGCAGTGTCGTGTTTTCGTAAACGCTCAGATTGGCGTCGCGCACCTGTTCCATGATTGGCTTCAGCGCGCAGGTCACCTCATCAGTGCAGTCGTCACAACGAACATAGAAGTTAAACGATACGCAAGGTGTTGGTGCGATCGGTCCGTCGATAACGCGAAGTACCTGCGCCAGATTGACCCGGCCCGGATCGACGCGCAGCAGGTACCCGCCCCCCTTTCCTTTCTGACTTTGCAGGATACCGTGATTGCGGAGTTCAAGCAATATGGCTTCCAAGAACTTCTTTGGAATATTCTCCCGCGCCGAAATGTACGAGATCAGGACGGGGCCTTTACCGTACTCTTCGGTAAGTACCTTCAGCGCTTTTATAGCATATTTTGCTTTCTTCGAAATCATTGTTACGGTGACTTAGTGGATGGAACTAATTTAACTTTCGGGTGGACACTTGACTATCTTGGCGGACAATATAGTGATTTTCAGCGTATCTGACCAACTATGCCACCTGTCGGTAACGTTTGCATACTAATATGATCATGCTATCTAGTCAGTACGTGTGTGTACACTGATACACTTATTATGCCGACTATATGTTCCTAGTAGCGTTACGGGAGGTTAGACTTACTGACGGTCACTAGGTTACACCCTTTCTCTACAAACCGTTTTATTTGTATCACAAACAGACAGTTTTGTACCATGAACGGCAGTTTCGTCAGCCAATAGCCTGCGCCAGATCGGCAATCAAATCCTGGCTGTCTTCGATCCCTACGCTCAACCGGATCAGCGTATCACGCAGCCCGTTTTTCAGCCGTTCTTCTTTTGGAATACTGGCGTGGGTCATGCTGGCGGGGTGCGTACACAGTGACTCAACCCCACCGAGTGACTCGGCCAGTGAAAAGACCCGAATACGTTCCATAACCCGAACGGCCTCATCTAGTGAGTCGCCTTTGAGTTCAAACGATAGCATACCGCCGAAATCCCGCATTTGCCGCTTGGCCAGGTCGTGGCCCGGATGATCGTTCAGGCCGGGGTAATAAACGTGAGCAACGCTGGGATGCTGCTTCAGATAGTGAGCAACAGCCATCGCGTTTTCGCAGTGCCGCTGCATCCGAACGTGTAGGGTCTTGATGCCGCGCAAAACCAGAAAGCAATCCTGCGGCCCCGGAACGGCTCCGCACGCATTCTGGATAAATGCCAGTTTCTGTGCCGTTTCATCGTCGTTCAGAACGATCGCTCCCATTACCGTATCGGAATGGCCACCAAGGTATTTCGTGGCTGAGTGCACGACAATATCAGCCCCCAGATCGAGCGGATTTTGCAGGTAGGGCGACGCAAACGTGTTATCGACTACCAGTTGAATGTCGCGTGCCTTCGTGCTTGTAGCAATTGCAGCAATATCGACCAGTCGCATCAATGGGTTTGTCGGCGTTTCAATCCAGACCATTTTGGTAGCTGGCGTCAGCGCAGCCTCCAGTTGTGTCGGATCGGCAAGGTCGACAAAGCGAAAGCGCAGACCGAACTCCTGAAACACCCGCGTCATGATCCGGTAAGTACCCCCGTACAGATCACTACTGACCACAATCTCGTCGCCGGGCCGGTATAATTTCAGGATAGCATCCGTCGCAGCGAGCCCGGACGCGTAGCAAATGCCATGACGGCCGTTTTCAAGGGCTGCCAGGTTATTTTGCAGCGCCGTACGGGTCGGGTTCTGCGTCCGGGCGTATTCGTAGCCCTTGTGTTTACCCGGCGACTCCTGCACGAATGTCGACGTTTGGTAAATCGGGGTCATTATCGCCCCCGTCGTTGGGTCCGGCTCGACACCGGCATGGATGGCTTTTGTCGCAAAGTTCATAAGCAAAGGTAGAAAACTCCTATACCCCTTTCCGGGTTAGCTACACAGTGAACAAAGCCATTCTACAGAAAATTACAGGACCGGCCCTGATCGGTATCGTTCTGTCGGTATTACCGATCGTTTTTACGTCGGTGCTAACCTATTACGCCATTGCCTACGAATCACTTGTCAATACATTCAGTGGCTGGGCCTGGCTTCTTATTACGGTGATCTGCACACTGACGTCCGCCGGATTAACCCCGCCCACCATTCTGGCGCTGATCTTCGGTTATTTCCTGGGTTGGGAGGCTGTGTTACCCCTGGTCGTCATCAATTTTGGCGGCATCCTGTTCATAAACCTGCTCGTCCGTTGGCTCGACCACGATCAGTTTTTGCGCTTCCTGCGTCGGCAGCCCAAAGCGCAATCGGTACTCGATCGTATCCGCGATAAGGAGTTGGAAGTCATTTTTTTCGCTAAACTGTCGCCGATCCTTCCGTTCGGACTGACCAATCTGCTGTTTGCCTTGTCGGGAGCCAGCCTGAAAAATATTTTGCTGGGCGGCTTTCTGGGCATGCTCCCCCGTACGCTTCTGGCCATTTTTACCGGTCACGAAGCCCGCGAAATCCGCACACTGCTCGAAAATCCGCAGCAGGGTATCTGGGGGCAGATTATCATCATCGCCCTGATTCTGGTATCAATACTGGGGCTGTGGCGGGTTATACAAAAGTCTCTTAACTAGAATCCCCTTTCCACTGGAACACATGGTATTCCTCCCCCTCCCCGTTAGGGAGGAACTAGGGTTAGAGTTTCAATACGGCGGCACTTTTATCGATTAGCCGGTTATGACCCGTTGGCAACTGCGTCAATGTGTACTGCGTAAGCAGACGGGTTAACGGCAGCAGATAGCTGGCGGGAACGATTTGGTCGTAACTACCGACAATTAGCTGTGCTGGTATCTTGTGCCGTGTTAGTGCATCAGCAATACGCGGCAAATTGGGTTTGATTCGTCGAAACTGCGTCCACGCGTCATACACGAGTTGCCGCTGTTCGGGCGTCGCGAGTGATACTTCGGCAAACCGCAGCAGCGACGGCCTGAGCAACCGTAGACCGATCAGCCCCCGTCCGACTCGATGCAGCACCGGCAGATGCCGCATCGCCAGCCCAAACAAGGCGCGTCCAATCGTCGACTGGGTAGCCAGACCATACCAGCGGCTAAACCGAATTCCGTCGGGGGCCATCAACACGAGCATATCCAGCCGCGACGCAAAGCACTCTACCAGCACCAGCGCGAATCGCCCACCCAGGCTGTAGCCCATCACCGTAAACCGGTCGATCTGTTGCTCGACCAGAAACGCGTTGATACAGTCGCACCAGTCATCAGTTGCCAGATAAGTCGGATCAGCTCGTTTACTATCGCCGTGTAAAAACAGATCAATGGCATAGATGGTATATACATCACCAAGCGCAGCGGCCAACGGCGCATACACCATACTGGTTTGCCCGAAGCCATGAAACGCCAACGCGATCCGTGGTCCGGTTCCCAAACGTTGGTACGCCAACTGCTGACGTCGAAAGTGGAAAAGCTGCGTAACACGTTGGTCGTTCATTGTTTACGGTACACAAAACCTTTTTTCTCTATGCAAACTTTTGCCAATCTGGCCGAATTCACGGCCCACGCCGGACAACCGCTGGGCGAAACGTCGTACATGACCATTACACAGGAGATGGTCAACCAGTTTGCCGAAGCAACCGGTGACCATCAATGGATTCATACCGACCCCGACCAAGCGTCCCGTGAATCGCCTTACCAGACGGCTATCGCCCACGGCTTCCTGACGCTTTCTCTGGCTCCTCGCCTGTTGGCTGAGATTTATTCCGTTGACTCGGTAAAGATGGCGATTAACTACGGAGCCAATAAGATTCGGTTTACTAACGCTGTCCCGGTTGGTAGTCAGTTGCGCATGAAAGCCTGGCTACACCATGTTGAACCGCAACCAGCTAACGACCCCGACCATCCCGGCTCGCGCGCTATTATCGAATGCGTGTTCGAAGTCGACGGGGAAACCAAGCCTTCCTGCGTGGCTGAGTTGATCGTGCTGCTGTTCGAGTAGTATGCTTGCATACTATTATTACAATTCTTTCTTACCTTTACCCTATTATTCAGCAGCATACTTCATCATCAATAAGGATGGCAACGGCAACGCTTGACGTACAGGGACTCAATTTTAACTTATCCGAAGAACACCGGGCCGTGCAGGAAGCAGCCCGTGATTTTGCGCAAACCGAACTCCTTCCCGGCATAGTCGAGCGTGACAATGAAGCGCGCTTTCCGGCGGAGCAGGTAAAGCGCATGGGTGAACTCGGCTTCCTCGGTATGATGGTATCGCCCGACTATGGCGGTAGCGGCCTGGACACAGTTTCGTACGTGCTGGCGATGGAGGAAATCTCCAAAGTCGATGCGTCGTGCTCGGTTATCATGTCGGTCAATAATTCGCTGGTCTGCTACGGGCTGGAGGCTTACGGCACTGAGGAGCAGAAACAGCAGTATCTGACCCGGCTGGCAACCGGTGAGCAACTGGGTGCTTTCTGCTTGTCGGAGCCAGAAGCCGGTTCTGACGCGACATCGCAGGCCACGACTGCCGAAGACAAAGGCGAGTATTACCTGCTCAACGGCACCAAAAACTGGATTACGAACGGTAACTCGTCGGACGTCTGCCTGGTCATCGCCCAAACCGATCGGGAGAAAAAGCACCGGGGCATCAACTGTCTGATCGTCGAAAAAGGGACACCCGGTTTTGTCGTGGGCAAGAAAGAAGATAAGATGGGCATTCGTGCGTCGGATACGCACTCGCTGCTGTTTTCGGACGTGAGCGTTCCGAAGGAAAATCGTATCGGGGAAGATGGCTTCGGTTTCCGGTTTGCAATGGCTACGCTCAACGGCGGCCGTATTGGTATTGCGGCTCAGGCGCTGGGGATCGCAGCGGGTGCGTACGAACTGGCCCTGAAATACAGTCAGGAACGAAAAGCGTTTGGGAAGCAAATTTTCGATCATCAGGCCATTCAGTTCAAGCTGGCCGAGATGGCGACAAAGATCGAAGCGGCCCGACTACTGGTGTACAAAGCAGCCCGGCTCAAAGACGAACACAAAGATTTTGTACAGGCAGCTGCCATGGCCAAGTTATTTGCGTCTGACGTAGCCATGTGGGCCACGACAGAAGCTGTGCAGATTCATGGCGGTTATGGGTACGTGAAGGAGTTTCACGTAGAGCGACTGATGCGGGATGCCAAAATTACGCAGATTTACGAGGGTACGTCAGAAATCCAAAAACTGGTAATTGCCCGCGAATTGATTCGCTAGTTTTTTTCTGGTCAAAATAGTATTTTCTACAGGTTGGGTGCGTATTCAATAGGAATATGCACCTTTTTTTATTTTTTCCTGAAACTTTTATAGCTATATTAGTTTTGTACAAATTATTAGATTTGTGCAACTTTACAGCGCAACCGGAATCTAGGACACACTTCTTCGGCTATGGAAGACTACAATAAAATTATCGAATCGCTGGGGGTCAAATTTATCAAGGCCCGCAACATTCGTATCCTTCAACCCATCACGATCAAGAATTTCTACGACGTAGAGAACACGCTGCTGATTCTCTACAACGGCGAAGTGTCGATTGGTGAAGAGCGAATCAAGGTCGACGTGGGTGATATGCTGTTCATCCCCGGCGGCAAACACGTGACGGTTACGTACGGCGACCCCAGCAATCCGAAAGTGGTGTCGAACGAAGAGTTCATGACCCACCGCGAATCGTACTGGGAGGGTAACCACGACCCCCGCCTGATTGGGCACCTGCCCAACTCATTTGGCTTCGTGTCGTTTGAAGCCAAGGTATTCGACTCGGTCAACTTCTTCAATTCGCTCGACGTTCCCCCGTTTATCATTAAGCGCGAGGAAGGGCTGGCCAACACGATTGATCAGATTCTGGCCGAAGACATGAACGATCTGGCCGGAAAGGGTCGGATTATCAAGATCAAGACGGAAGAGATCGTTATTGAAGTCGTGCGGTACATCCTGAAGAATCACCTGTTCGTTGAGCAGTTGGTGACCAACAGTACGTACTTCAAAGACCCCCGCCTGATCGATATTTTCGCTTACATCAAAGACAACCTTGGTGGCGACCTGTCGAATAAGGTATTGGCGAACGTCGCCAACGTGTCGGAAGATTACGTCGGTCAGTATTTCAAGATGCTGACCGGTATCAACCCGCAGGACTATATCGAATACCAGCGTATGGAAGCGGCCGTTGGGCTGCTGCGGACCAGCAAGAAGAGCATTCGCGCGATCGGTGCCGAGGTGGGCTACAAAGACACGGCTTACTTCTGCCGTCGTTTCAAAATGATGTTTGGTATTCCAGCGGGCAAAATGCGCCGGCGCGAGTCGCTGATGAACGTATAGCGCAGCTAAGAAGAAAGAGAAAAGAGGTAAGACGAAAGAGCACTGGCGTGACCCAGTCTTTCATCTTACCTCTTTTCTCTTTCTTCTTTTGTCTATAAATCTTTCCCCCCTACTTCATGCTGATCTCCACCGGGAGCGTATAGAACACGGGAACGGGCTTGTCGGCGACCAGACCTGGTTGCCAGCGTGGCATCTTTTCCACCGCCGTAATAATCGTGGCCATGTATTCTTCCATGCCTTTCCGATTCGTTTCGCCGAGCGGCTTTATCTGCACGCGAAC
>Ga0182229_1000188_pt1 | contig 16006 bp, 24 predicted proteins | sample G6R1MG_32_FD_129663 | JGI IMG/M metagenome (GOLD analysis project Ga0182229, IMG submission 129663) | Miscanthus phyllosphere microbial communities from Michigan, USA - G6R4_MAIN_07NOV2016_LD1 MG | ecosystem: Host-associated > Plants > Phyllosphere > Phylloplane/Leaf | place: USA: Michigan...
GCCATCCTCGAATACCTCAGCCGGCCATCACCGCGCCGATGTCCACACTGTGACGCCGCCCTCGATCTGCCGCCCTGACATCAATCTGCCAAAGTAGTGCTAGGTAGGGAGCCCATACAACCAACTGCCGTCTTTCGCGTTTTCTTCCTGAGCTTGGGGTTGCCAGCGCAGGAGGATCACGATGGCACGGCTGTTCTGGCTCTCGGATGACGCCTGGGCGCGGATCGAGCCGCACCTGCCCCACGGCAAACCGGGTAAACCTCGGGTCGACGACAGGCAGGTGATCAGCGGCATCCTGCACGTCCTGAAGGTCGGCTGCCGCTGGCAGGATACGCCCTCCGCTTACGGCCCGTACATCACGATCTATAACCGCTACAACAGGTGGTCGCAGCGTGGGGTCTGGCAGCGCCTGTTTGCCAAGATCGCTGCCGCAGGTCCTGTCCCCGATGAACTGATGCTCGACGCCACGCACGTGAAGGCCCACCGCTCGGCATCGGGCGGAAAAGGGGGGCCTGGAGCCAGGCGATCGGCCGCTCGCGGGGCGGGTTCACGAGCAAAGTCCATTGCTTGGCCGATGGTCGTGGCCGACCGGTTGCGTTCGCCCTGACGCCCGGCAACGTGGCCGACATCACCATGGCGCTGCCTCTGTTGCGCGCCGTCATGCCACCCAAGCGCATGATCGCCGACAAAGCCTACGACGCACAGAGCCTGAGGGATTGGCTCAAAAGCCACAAGGTGATCGCCACCAGCCCGTCCACGGCCACCCGGACGGTGCCCTACACGCACAGCCGGATCGCCTACCGGCGGCGCAATCGGATCGAGCGCATGTTCGGCCATCTTGAAAACTGGCGGCGCGTCGCCACCCGCTACGACCGCCTGGCCTGCAACTATCTCGCCGCTGTCGCGCTCGTTTCCTGTGTCATCGCAGTGACCTGAATGAGTCCCCTACCTAGTCTTCTCTGGCGCACCACAGGACCGAGGCGCGGGCTTTCCGTGATTGATGAACGCTTCCGACAATGCTTCGAGAGCGACGCGCTGCTCTGGCCGTAGGGGCTTACGCGGGCGATCAACAACAGACTGCACATCGGTGGCCTGCTCTGGTCGGACAATGCATGACGTGATCGGCTCCCCCGCATCGTCCATGCCGAGTACAAGTACCGCAATCTGGTCGAGCGCTTCTTCAGCAAGATCAAGCACTTTCGCGCCGTCGCCACGCGCTACGACAAGGATCCCGACAACTTCCTCGCCAGCTTCAAACTCGCATCCCTCCGCGTCTGGCTCCGAGCTTTATGAGTCCGCGACCTAAAGACATCTTCCTTGTCTACTTGAGGTTGGGCCAAAATGCTCACTGACAACTTGTGATTTTTTGATAACAAGGTGACCTTATCGTCGCGCCATGCAACATCGGAACTTGCTGAGCGCATAAGCCCCGTCTAAACCGTTCCTGGTTTCGTGAGGGTGGCATGCAGCGGATCAGCCAGAACACAACGTGGTCAACGGGACAGACGATCACCCTGTCTGATGATGTACAAGTCGCTCCAGGAGCGACTCTCACCATCGATCCTGGCGTAATCGTTGAAGGCAATGGACATTCCATTAGTTCCTATGGAATAGTCTATGCGCATGGCGATGCGACCAATGACATACTTTTTCATAATGTTAAGTTGGGCCTAAGTGGTAGCAGCACTTATAACGGATACTTGGATCTAGATCGCGTTCAAATAGACGGCGGATCTTTAGAAAGCTCAAGCCAAAACAGTTACGGTCATTTTACACTTACAAACTCTCTCATCAATCATCTATCGGATTATATATACGCATGGTATCCAACCGGCCCAACTCGCATCAGTGGGAATATTTTTGTTGACAGCCCCGGCATAACCACTGGCACGTATTCTGGCGGCACCGGTAGTGGCTATGGATCGATTGAAATCGATCATAACATATTTGATAGATATTCAACCAGAACGACATATTTGTATAATTCGAATTACGCGATAACAGTATTTGCAGGATATGGCAACGTCAAGCCAAGCTCGCACGACAATGCCTTCTTGGATATTGGCTCGACAACGCTGGTTTTGCAATATAACTCCGGCGTTCTGAGTTCTCGAAACGATTATTTTGGAACAACGGACCAGGCCACTATTGCGCGAATGATAATTGATCACAACGATGATTATTCTATCACTAATATAATCGATACATCATCAGCCTCTCCTACGCTGCCCATCGGATTGGCGACGAGCTTATTTAGCTATACAACCGTCGCCCTTCCAGAAGCATCAGTCGTTAATGGCACATTGGCAGGCAATATCAACGCAAATCTTACTGGTAATAACCTCGGAAACACGCTTATTGGAAACAGTGGAGATAATATTATTTCGGCTGGGCATGGTTCAAGCGTTCTGATTGGTGGGGCTGGCACCGACACTGCATCTCTTCTTTTCAGTTTGAGCGAAGCAGCTTTCGATTTTTCATCCCCCGGCAAAATTTTGGCATCGAACTCGACTGGTGATGCCGTGTCGATGTCGGGATTTGAAAAATACGTTTTCATTGATGGTTCAGTGGCCCCGTTCTCGCACGCTCCGCTCGTAGACGACTTGTACTATTACGCGAATAATAAAGACGTATTCGCTGCCCATGTCGATGCGACCGCACATTACAACTCTAGCGGTTGGCATGAGGGGCGCAATCCCAACGCCGACTTCTCTACGCTGGGCTACCTTGCGGCAAACCAGGACGTCGCCAAGGCGGGGATAAACCCTCTGAGCCACTACGATGCGAACGGCTGGAAGGAAGGGCGCGATCCCTCGGCCAATTTTGATAATGAGCAGTACCTGCTGCACAATCCTGACGTGAAAGCCGCCGGCATCGATCCGCTTACTCACTACCTTCAGTCTGGTCAGTCCGAAGGACGGCAAACCTACGCCGCCATCGGCAAAGCCGCCGACTTCACCCACGGCTCCTTCGACGCCGAGTACTACCTGCTTGCCAACCCCGACGTCGCCAAGGCCGCCCTCGCAGCTGGCGGCGACACCTTCGCCTTCGCCTACCAGCACTACCAATCCTACGGCGGCCAGGAGGGGCGTGCAGCTGACGCCTACTTCGACCCGGCCTACTACCTGGCCCACAATCCAGACGTGGCGGCCGCGCATCTCAACCCGCTGACCCATTACGACCAGTACGGGTGGAAGGAAGGCCGCGATCCCTCCGCAGCATTCGACACCAGCGCCTACCTTGCCGCTAATCCAGACGTCGCGGCGGCCCATCTCGACCCGCTGCAGCACTACCTTCAGTTCGGAGTGAACGAGGGACGCCACCTCGCCTGAGGAACGACGGCTGGTACGGACACGCCGTGCCAGCCGCAAACGGGTTCAGCGGATCGCAGTCTGCACGTTCCGCAAGCTCATGTCGTGCGCCTGCCCAACGCCTCGCGTCACAGCCGAGGCTGTGGCCTGCGGATCGGTGGCCCCAATGATGTTCACCGTGACAGGGTTGTTCTGAGAGACCGTGCGGCTGTTGTCATTGCTGGTCGAAGTCGACCCCATCGGTTGCGAACGCATGTAATCGTCTGGGTTGAAGGCGTTCGGCATTGTGCTGAAGCGCGGAGCCGGAAGTGCCTTCGGTGCGTCCGCCCCGTCGCGGTAGGGCGCGTAGGGGCCATTCAAAGCGCCGGACTCGTAGGCAAAACGGTTGCCGCCGATCACAGGAACATCCCTATGCTTCTGATACCAGGGCCCCCGGTAGCTTCCCGCGCGATAGGCGTTCGAACCGTTGGTGTTGTCGGGCACCCCGCCTGAGGCGATGGTAAGAATGCGGGAACGGATGAACTCCGTCTCGGATGCGTCGGCCTTTGAGCCCTTCCACGCGGCCTCATACTGACCGGGTGCCGTCGCCACTTCCAAAAGGTTCTTGCTCGGCCCCCAGCCCTTCGAGCCGACCCGGTTCATCATGTTGTTGATGACGGCATCGATGCTCTCGGGGTTCTTTCGGATAGCCTCGCCTGCAATGATGTCCGCCGTGCGTTGGCTCAGGTCTGCGTCCGAGAGCGCGTAGACGGGCCGGTACTTGCCGGCCGCTTCTGACGCGCGGGCCTGCATACCATCCGTAGACCCGCCGCCGAGGCCGAGGACGCGCTTTACCGCGTTCACACCGCGCTGGACGATGCCGGGCTTGCTCTGTGAGGCGGCGGTATCACCCTCGCCATTCGTCGCTGCCTGCGCCGACGATGGCGTGATGAAGTCGAGGAACTTCTCTCGGAAGAACCCCGGATTGATCGCGCCAAGCAGCTTTCCGATGGGGCTGTTGCGGACGTACTCGAACAGGATCACGAACTGGTCGTAGAGCGCCTTCACCCACCGCACCATCTCCTTGATCGCGGCGATGGGCTTGTCGAAGTAGGACGCAAAGGCGGCGACGTTCTCCTCGTTCGTGAGGATTTTGAGGAGGTCGGTCATGCCCTTCGCGACCGCCTCAATGGCGGACAGGAAGAAGGACACGAGCTTGTCCCGCAGCACCTCAATGACGGCGCTGAACTCGCCCATCGCACGGCTGATCGACGTGGAGGCGCGGGCCATCTCCCCGCCGTTCACGCCGAAGGTGCGTTGCAAATCCTTATACTGCTTGTTAAACTCCGCAATCTCCTTCCGGTAGCGGATCCAGTGATCCACTTCGTCGGGGGAGATGCCGAGCAAGCCACCGACCTGCTACGCGGTGTGCTGCGGATGGCGCTTCGTGATCGCGTCTAGCGCGTTGGACAGAACCTCGCTGCTGTCGCCGTTCGTGCCGACGCCGTAGCTGCGGAGCAGGCCGTCGATGCCTGCTGGGTTCGAGCGACGGGCGCGGGCGAAGTTGTCTACGGCTTGAAGGGCAGCCTCGGCGGAACTGTCGGTCTGTGCGAAGGCATAGCCCAACGCTTTGAGGTTGTTGACCGAAGCGCCAGAGCGGCCCGAGATGTAGTAGAGCCAGTCGAACTCGCCGATGCTGTTTTTGATCGCGACGGCGAGGGCGCCCATCGCAACGCCGGCTACGGTGGCGAACCCAGCGACGGCAACACCCACCATGCGAAGCGAGGATGCGACCTCGGCGGCGCGGAGGGTCTGGGCAGCGACGCGGGCCTTCTCACCAGCGTCGCGCTCGCGAGCGGCCTTGTCGTTGGCAACACGCTGCTTCTCGACGCCGGCCATCAACGTCGTGGCACGCTTATAGCTGCTCTCGTCGGTCTTAAAACCGACTGCAACCAGCAGCTCTTTCAATACCTCGTGCGACATGATTGCGGCCGTTCGGATTAGTTGCGGATGACGTAGGTGATTGAGCGGAGAAGTTGCGCCGTATCGATCAGGGGCTTCATGTCCCACCCGCTCCGCCGGTTCTTCTTGCGGTGCAGCCGTGCGTAGACAGTGCGCTTGGCAAGCGGTGGCGCGAGACCGGCGGTGATCTGCGCTTGCACGGTGTTCGCAGCCTTCAAGCCAATGCGGTGCATGCCCTCGGTCACGGCGGCCTTGCAGACACGTCACCCTCGGCGGCGAGGCCTAAGGCCTTCTCTGCGGCACGCCGAAGCTCCGCGACGATCATCGCCTCAGACTTCTCCATGCCGGGGCCCAGGAAGGGCCGCGCCGGAATGTTGGCTTCGGGAGCGCCGTACTCGTGGATGTAGCCCATCGTAGCGTTATCAATGGCGCCGCCGCTTCGTCCTGCCTTCTCGGCCGGAATGCCGACTAGCACTCGCTGCCGGCCAGCAAACTTCAGCACCCGGTCAATATTCTGAACCGCCTCGGCGAGGCTGCGCGGCTTTGCCATCAGGGCGTTCTCAACTTTAGGGACGACGGCCAGTCATGCCGAACCTCGCGCCACGATAGGATGCCCCCGGCACGAACTGCGCCGGGGGGCCATGGTCAGGACGCCGACCCGATAGGAAGTGGGCCTCATCCAGTGCTGCCGGTTACTTGGAGAGCGCCACTCGGTAGCTTGGCGCCGCACGGGGTGAAGCCCTGAAGCCCCCGCACTAGCTGCGCGGCCGGCTATCCCCGTTGCGCAAGGGGCCGGTGATCGCGCGGCATCAGGCAGCCGACAGCGACGGCGCTTCGGCGAAGACATCCTCCGGCATGGGGAGCATGGCATCCGGGTCGGAAGCCAAGCGGTCCCGCGCGGCCTGCCAAGGGCACGGCGGCAGGGTCGGAAGGCCTCGAACAACATGATGCTCGGCCATCGAAGTGCTCCCGCTGGGCAGTCAGATGTTCAAGGCACCTTCAATGGCGCGGTCCAGCATCCTCAGGCGGGTCTTCAGTTTGGCGTACTCGGCGACCGCTGCCGCAGTGGCGGGTTCGGCGACGATGACGGCCCCGGCCGCCTCCCGCACCGTGTCCGGTGCCATGCTGTGTGCGCTTTCCAAAGCCGGAGGTCGTTATCGATCACACCCTCCTGCTCGCGCAGGCGGGCGACCTCGGCATTCACCTTCTCAAGCTCGGCCCGCATCGCTTCAATCGGGGTGGCCTTCGGCGGCGTCTCGCCACTCAAGAGGGTGTGCAACCGCTCGGAGTCGTACGGTTGAACGGGACGCTTGAACTTAAGATCGTCCTCTAAGGCGAACCGGCGCGACCAGAGCGGCTGATACCGCTCCATCAGGGCGGCCTTCTCGGAACTCCTGGCCTGAACCAGTGCGGCACGGCGGTCGCGCTCAAGGATGGCGTCGGCCAACCGCTGCCGTTCGGGCGTGCGGGCCGGCGCGATGAGGGAGAGGGAAGGCTTTGCCATGACGCTCAGTGCTTCCACGTCATGTTCGGGAAGGCCTCCGCTACCTGCTGCCGCTCAGCCTCGGTGAGCTTCGGCTGACGCACCGGTCGGTTCAGTGGCACCGCCGCCGTAATCGCGCCGGGCTTCCCGTCGCCCAGCCGGAACATGTCCGGGTGCAGCGCCTCAATGGCAGCGCGATCCTGCACGATGTCTTGCATGACGCGCTTGCGCGTGACGGCGTAGCCCCGCGCCTGACAGTTCATCGCCAACAGTTCGCTGCGCTTGATGGCTGCTTCGGCGGCCATGTCCTTAGCGGGCACGCCCTTCGCCAGCATGTCTTCCAAGGTCATCAGATCCTCGTCGGGGATCTTGCCCAGGCAAAATTCTAGGATGCGTTCCATGGTCTGCGGGGTCATCGGTTCTGCTCCTGCGGGTGGGGGTTAGTTCGTCCACGGGACGAAGTTCGCAGCCGGTAAGTCGCTCGGCTTCTCGGTGACGGGGTAGAGTTCGATCACGCCGCCATCGGCGGGGTCGCCCGTGACGCGAGAGGCGGCGGCCCAGGCCAGCGCTTGGTTGTCGACTGGCGCGACGATCATGAAAGAGCGCGTGTCGCCCGCGATGCCGGTGTAGGAGGCGGCGGGGTAGAGGCGGCACCTGCGGCCATCAGCGGTGACGGCGGGCTGCGAGTAGAGGCAGACGCGATAGGCCATGAGATGATGCTCCCGTATCTGTGGCGGTGGCGGTTCGTCGGGCCCAAACGGGCTTCCAGAGCCGCGACCGCTTCTCGGCTCACGATGAGCGGCTTTCGGCTACTGCCGACCAGCACCACCGCGCCCGCCGCAGCGTTGGCTACGTCGTCGTGGGCGCCCTTCACCTGCGGGTGGTCGATGATGTCCCGGCCGGTCCCGCGCGTGGTGCGGCGCTCAAGCGAGACGATCTGCGTCTCAAGCTTCGGCGCCTCGATCAGACGGGCGCTCTGTGAGTTCAGGATCGGGAGGAAGGCCGCATAGATCTCGGTTTTGCTCCTGTCCAAGATCTCATAGGTCACACCGTGCTTGGCGAACTGCTCGCGCTGCCACTCGCCCGCGTACTTGTCACCCGTGACCTTCCGAACGCCGTAGGCCTTCAGCGTCTCTGCGAACCGCTCCACCACCAGCGCCGGAGAGGTGCCAACCGTCTCCTCGCGGATCACGTCAAGGATCGTCAGATCAGCCTGCCGGTGCGCAATGCCGAGCGTCATGCTGTCGGCGCGCCGCCGGCCGGGTCCACGAAGGCGACGTAGCGAGTGCCCTGAACCGGAGGTCGCTCGCGGACACCCACGTCCATGCAGGCCTGCACCGCCTCCAACGTGATGAAAGCTTCCACGTCCCGGCGGAACTCAGCGCCGTACTCGGCCGAAGCTGCCGCCGGATCGCGGGTGTAGGCCCGCTTCACCACCGCCGGGTCGAGGCTCGGGTTCATGGTCTGGGACGGGGCCCGCAACACCAGCACCGCCGGGTCGCCGTTCGGCCCGAAGTCCCGCTGATGAGTCCGGTACAACTCGCCCTTGCGAGCGTAGGGGCTCGACAGGACACAGAGCGGGCCGCCCGTCGTCGCCAAGCCAGGACGAACCGCGTCGAGGATCAGCGTGTCCGGGTTGGCGCTGTTTTCCAGGTGCCAGAACTCCACCTCGTCCGCGAGGCAGCCCGCCAGCGTCTCGCCCCGGATCGTCTTGAAGTTCGCCGGGCGGACCTCAATGTCCACGCCAGCGTTCAATCGGATCGTGTCGGCGGTCGGATCACCGTCCACCATGTCCCGCATCTCGGTCGAGTGCTCGAACACCCCCAGCATGTACGAGAAGATCTTGGCGGCCTGGACCGTGGTCGAGGCCATGATCGGCAGCTTGATCCGCTCGCCTGGGGCCTGCACAGCGCTGTAGTCCACCAGCCCAGCGAGGTAGGCGCCCAACACGCTGAACGCGCGGGACTTGCCGCCGCGACGGCCGACGATGCCTCAAAGCTCGTCCACCGGGCGCTCAGGCTCGCGATTACGGCCAGTCAGGGCAGCGTAGATCACCCGCTCGTCGTCGGTCAGCGGCTCGCCCCTCGACGCGATCAGGATGGCCCACCACGGCGCCCAGGTCTCACCGGGCAGGATCTCCGCAAAGATTGCGGGATCGGCCAAGGCCTCGCGCATAGTGCAGAGGGGGCGACAGGCAGGGTTCACGGGCGGCGCCTCGCGTAGCGCTCGCGAACGCCCTCCCGCTCAGGGGCCTTCGGAGCCCCCAACGGCGGGCCTGACGGTCCATGCGGTCGCCGATCTGGCCGAGGGCTTCCAAGTCGATTTTCTGACCGCCCGCCATGGCCGCGTGCAGCTTAGCGAGTTCCACCGCGAGTCCAGCATAGGCGCGGGCCGCCTCGCGTCGAGTAACCGACATGGCGGCTCGGCCACCGCGCTCAGCCTCAACCTCGTCAAGCACAGACTTGTAGTGGCGTGCTGCCTCGGTACTGCCGGGCACAGTCACGAGGAACGGCCGACTGCCATTGGCAAGCGCTGAGCGCTGCTTTGCCGAACGAGGACTGACAGTTAGTGGCTGGATCGACATCCGATCACCTAAATCCGATCTCACGAATATAGATCGCGATCGAATATTTGTCCAATAAAGCGCGATATTGTTCGTGCTAGTTCGTAGACGTTCGCAGCAGTTCCATTTAATGCGCCTCCACGAAGGGCCGAGGTCACAAAGTCCGGCTTTTGCTGGGTGTCTGTATCGAGAGTAAGCCGGAGGCAACCATGTCTTTGGATCGTATTTGCCGCTGCCCGGTGGCCCACGTAATTTTGAATACGGTCGTGAAACCCGAGGCATCTCCAATTCGTAGCTTGTGCCATGACCAAGCTTCCGAACGCCTACAACCCGCTGCTAGACGCCATCGCTACCGCGCTCGGTGTGCCCGTGGAGAACTTCTTCGCCAATTCCACGGGGTCTGAAAGTGAGAACGTGCTCGACCTGCTCAGGGCATGGGTTGCCATCGGAAATGCGCAAGGCCAGCGTCGGGTGCTAAGCCTCGCGCAACATGAGGCGGAGAGGTCCACTGCGAGCGCGGCAACGCCCCGTCCAGATATCGTGCCGTTCAGACGAGGCGAGAACTGACACGCTCGGCTCGCACGAAAAGTGAGCGGCGCAGCGCTAAGAACAGCATCAATCATGGGCGAGAACGTGTGTAACGTCTGAGCGCAGAAACCAACGCACTGTTAGTAATCAGCTTTTCTGCCTGCGTGGCGGAGAGTCCATCCGCCAACTTACTGCCCTAAGCGTATACTGAGATTGACCTTTTAGGTTTGGGCCGCGAGCCAAGCCTACTGTGCAACCCACATTTTCAAACGGCTTGTACCGGTCGTCACCGGACTGCGATGGACAGTGCGGCCTCGTGTGCGCAAGCGCTGAACGGCGTGTCGGCAACCCAACAAGGACCCTCCATGGCCGGTCTCAAGGACAAGCGCGGCTTCATCGATAAGGACCGACTCGATCTGTCGGAACGCAAGGCGGTCGAGTTCTGGATGAAGCGGTGGGGCGTCACCCAGGACCAGCTTACGGCCGCTCATCGGAAAGTTGGCCGGATGACCAAGGATATCGCCGCCGAATTGGGCAAGAAGCGTTAGCGGTTTGCTTGCCGCTACGGGATCGCTCGGGAAGAGGTGTTGGCGAGGGCGAAGCCGTCGCGAACTCCTCGCAGGCCGATCTTGGCATCATGGTCACGCGCCGACCCGGTGAATCGGCTGATGGATGGGAAGGAGTTGCGCGGACGCCGATCAGCAGGGGCGATGCCGTTGCCGTTCTGCGTCACCGCGATATCGATTGATGGGTCGCCTCTGGCCCGGCGTTGCTACCAAGTGCCAATTCACCCGGACGAAGTCGGTTAGACTATTGTTGCAATCTTTGCCGATCCTGTCTTATAGCGGATATTCAACGTTCGAAAAGACAGATACGACATAATCCTAGAATGATCTGGGATATTTCGGTCGGGCAGGGATATTTTTTGGCAAAGAGTGGCGGGATAGTTCGGCATGGGCGTGAATGACCGGGAAAGCAGGAACAGGCTTATGAACACGAAGCGGACCCTCACCAGGGCCATGGCGGCTCTCGCCCTGTCGGTCTGCGGATCGGCCGGCTGGGCCGAGGACGCCCCCTCACCCTCTCCGCAGGCGACGAACGCGGCCAAGCTCGCGGGGCTGGTCGGCTTCGTGAACCTGTCCTGCGAGACGCTGCGCACCGATGGGGAGCGATTCCGGCGGGCGGTCCAGTCGATGGGCGTCGATCCGGCGGATCTCGACCGTGACGCCCTGATGCTGCAGGCGCGGTCCTACCTCGCGGCCTATCAGAAGGACGTGCCGGGCAGCTGTGCCCGCGCGGTGGAGCTGTTCGGGCAATCGGGCCGGATCATCCCCGGCATCGTCCTTCCCCGCTGAAGGCGCCCCTCAGCGGTCCGGGAAGCCGGACCGCGCCCCCGGCTGGGACAGCGCGATGTGGATGAGCTCCGCGAGGCTCCCCGCGCCGAGCTTTACGCGCATGGCCGACGTGGTGCTCACGACGCTGCGATAGTGCAACGCCAGGATGCGGGCGATCTCGGTGTAGGTCTTGCCCTTGCCGAGCAGGGACAGGATCTGGAGCTCTCGCGCGTTCAGGCGCGACAGCGGCGAGCGGTCGGTGGCGAGATCGAGGATCGCGATGTGGGTGGCGATGGCGTGGGGCAGGTAGCTCCGGCCCGCCCGCACCGCGTCGAGGGCTTCGAGGAAGACCGCGACGGAGGTGTCCTTCATCACGAAGCCCAGCGCCCCGGATTGCAGCACGCGGGCCGCGATGACGGGGTCGTCGTACATGCTGAAGGCGAGGATGCGGGTCGCCGGCTCCAGCGCCCGGATCCGGCGGATCAGCGACAGGCCCGACAGCCCGTCCTCCCCGAAGGACAGATCCGTCACCACGAGGCCCGGCCGGTGCCGGTGGAAGGCCCGGTACCCGGAGACGATGTCGCCCGCCTCGAATACGTCCTCGATCCCCTCCATCTCGGCGAGCTGGCGGAAGCCCTGGAGCACGACCGGATGGTCGTCCACGATCAGGATTCCCTCGCGCACCGGGGGCGCCTTCCGGCGGGGGGCGATGTCGAGCCCGGCGCTCACGGGGCGCTCCGGGTGAGGGGCCTCACCTCGTTCGCGGAGAGTTCGGCGAGCGCCGCCGCATGGCCGAGGCCCCGGTTGCGGATGTTGAAGTAGTGCTGGCACATCTCGCCGTAGAGGCTCTTGTGCCGGCCGCGCGCGGCGGCGACCTGCCCGAGCCCGTCGAGCAGGCTGCCGTAGCCCTCGCCGATTCCGATCTCCCCCAGCATCTGGCCGAGTTGCACCGTGCGGTTGGCGATCATGCGCCGGTCCTCCACGAAGCCTCCGGCGGCGCGGGCGAGGCTCGCGCCCATCGCCTGGACCGGGGCCGCATCGCCGGCGAGGGGATGCCCCGCCTCGCGGCCGGCGAGCCAGCGGGCCGGGTCGGTCCCGTCCTGGGGGGTGAGCCAGGGGGCGAGGTCGGTCTCGGAGGTGCGCGCCACCACCGTGTGCTCCGTCTTCGCATCCTCCTCGGCGCGATCGCAGGCGGCCAGCGGCGTCAGCAGGGCCAGGGCGGACAGGAGGACACTCCTCATCGTGACGCCTCCGGCGCGCGGGGCACCACGGCGAGGCTGCGCGGCCCCTCGGCCACGGGAATGCGGCGCGTCTCGCGCAAGGTGGCGAGATCGATCACGGAGACGTCGTCCGAGAACCAGTTCGCGACGTAGGCGAAGCCGCCGAGGATCGCCACCCCCTCCGGGTAATGGCCGACCGGCACCGTCGCCGTCACCGCGAGGGCGGCGGCATCGATCACCGAGACCTTGGCCGCGTGCTGGTCGCTGACGAGCACCCGTGCGCCGTCCGGGGTGACGGCGACGCCGTAGGGGCTCGCCCCCGCCGCCACCGTCGCCAGCACGCGGCCCGCGGCCGTGTCGATCACCGTCACGTCGTTGCTGCGCACGTTCGCGACGTAGAGGCGGGCGCGCGCCGGATCGGCGGCGAGGGCGAAGGGCCCGTCTCCCACGGGAAAGCCGCCGACGCGGCGCATGGCATCGGTGTCGATCACGCCGACCGACCGGCCTTCCCGCTCGGCGACGTAAAGGCGGCCCGGCGGCCCGAGGACGAGATGGGCCGGATCGGGGCCGGTGGCCGCCTCGCCCTCAACGGCGCCGTCGGCGGACAGGGCGATCACCCGGTTGCCGGACCAGTCGCCGACATAGATCCGGCGCCCATCCGGCTCGACGGCGAGGCCGAAGGGCTGGGCCTCCAATGGCAGGCTGCGCACGGACCCGTCCGGCGCGACCACCGAGATCGCCTTCCCATCCGGGTGGCTGAGATACAGGCGCCCGTCCGCATCCGCCGCCACGACGGCCGGCGCCGCCGCCACGGGCCGGGCGGCCGACCCCGCGCCGGCCTCGATCCGGGTCAGCCGGGCCGCCTGCTGGCTCGCGACGAACAGGCCCTCGCCCGCCGCCGGCCAGGCCGCCAGCAGGGCGAGGAGGCCGATGAGGCGCGCGCCGCTGGTCATGGCGTCGGCCCGCCCTCCAGCTTGGCCTTCAGGCCCTTCAGGCCATCGCCGACATAGCGGTTCATCGCCGCGCGGCCGGCTTCGTCGCTCAGGGTCTCCGGCGGCTCGTTGCCCGTGTCGCCCCGGTAGAAGCGGCCCATCCACTCCACCCTGGAACCGTCGCCGTCAGGCGTGACGGTCAGCGTCGCGGAATAGGAGGAGACCGGCAGCGCCGTCAGGTCCGGGTCGGACATCCGGTAGGAATAGGTGCGCTCCGGCCCCTTCCACTCGTCGAGCCCCTCGACCAGGGTGCCGCCGGCCTTGAGCGTCACCTTGCGCGTGGCGCCCTCGGCGTTGCCGCCCGTCGCCTCGGCTTTGGCCACATCGGGATGCCACGCGGCGATGCCGCCGAAATCGCCGACGACCTTCCAGACCGCGTCGGGCTTCGCCTTGATCGTCACCGTCCCGGCCACCTTCTGCGGCGTCGGGCCGTGGGCCAGGGCGGTGCCCGCGCTCAGGAACAGGGCCAAGGTCGCCAAGGTACGGATCATCGCGGTCTCGCTGAGGGGGTGAGGGAGGGCGGCAGGCCGGCGCAGAAGGTGGCGAGCACCAGGGCCAGCGCCAGGGCGCCGAGGATGGGGCGCGGGTCGAGGGAGCCTGCCAGGGCGCGGGGCGTCACCGCCGCGCGGACGGGGGCGTCGAGGCCGCCCGGCCCATCGAGATGGGCGTAGGCGAGGCCCGCCGCCCCGGCGAGGCGCTGCAGGTAGGGTTCGCGGACGGACGACAGATGCTCGCTGCCCCGTGCGGCGGCGGCGCCGAAGGGGGCGTTGCGCGGGTTGTAGCCCTCGCGGCCCTCGGCATCGCCCGGCGGCGGGCCGAAGCGGTTCTCCTGCGCCACGTCGGCCTCGCCGAAGAACCCCTTCTCCCGGCCGAGTTCGTCGTAGCGGGGGATCGGCGACAGGGTGTAGCCGCCCGCGCCGACGATGAGCCCGCGCACCGCCCCCGGCTGGCCGTCGAAGGCGGGGGGCTCGCCGCCGGGCAGGGGCGGCGTCTCCTGGCCGTCGGTGACGAAGACGAGGTCGGTGCCGAGGCCGGCGGCCATCGCGATCGCCCGGTGGAGGCCGGCGGCGATGCGGCTGTCGCCCTCCCAGGCCATGCGCCAGTCGAGGGCGGCGAGGGCCCCGTCGAGGGGGGCGAAATCCGCGCAGGTCTCGATGGGCGCGAACAGCAGGAAGGGCCGCCGCTCGGTGAAGAGCCCCAGGGCCACCCGCGAGCCGCAGGGCAGGTCGGCCACCAGCCGCCGGAGCGCCGCCTTCGCCGTATCGAGGCGGCTCACCGGCCTGCCGTCCCGCGCGTAGTCGCGGACATTCATCGACCCGGTGATGTCCACCACGATCAGGATCTCGGCGCCGCTGCGCGTGACCGGGAGCGCCGGCGCGACCAGGGCGGCGAGCGTCAGGACGAGGGCCAGCGCCAGGGCGAGGAAGCGCCAGCCGCGCAGGTTGCGGGCGAGGGGCAGGGCGAGACTCACGGTCCGCCCCGCGGCTGGCCGGGAATGTCGGTCCAGATCGTCTTCGGCTCCGATTGGAGTTCGTCGCCGTCGGTGCGGTTCATCTCCGGGTAGTCGCGGATCAGGCGCGATGCGACGTCGAGGTTGAACTTGGCGTCCCAGAACTCCGGACGCTCGCGCAGCGCCCGGCGGTAATCCTGGCGGGCGAGGGTCACGAGCGGCCCGGCCTTGTCCAATTCGCCCCGGGCGAGGAGGCCGAAGGCGTCGCGCATCCGGGCGTTGGCGAGGGCATAGCGGGCGCGGGCGAGGTCCCCCCGGTCATCGCCGCCCTGCAGGCCCGCCAGCAGCGGCTCGGCCTCGTCCAACCGTCCGCGCTTGGCGAGGAAGGCGATCCGCGCGGCGAGCAGAGGCGGCGCGGCACCGGAGGCGACCTCCGCGTCGGTGCCGGCTTCGAGGGCGGCGATGGTCCGGTTCGCCCGGTCCAGGCGCCACGCCTGGACGCCGAAGGCGGCGGCGAGGCCGAGCAGCAGCACGGGCAGCGCCAAAAGCAGGCTCGGGCGCAGGCGGGCGAGGCGGTGTCTCATGCCGCCCTCCGCGCCGGCTCGTCCGCGGCCTTCGCCACCCGGCGGGCCGAGACATCCGCCTCGGCCAGCGCCGCGAGGGCCAGCAGGAGAAGGCCGAGCGCCGCCACGCCGTGGGCCCACCCGGTGAGGTCGTGGCGGGGGCGGATCTCCGTGTAGGGGATGGGATCGCGTTCCAGGCTCTCGATCTGCGCGATGGCGTCGGCCACCGCCTGCGGACCCTCGGCCTCGAAGGCGCGGTAGGGGATGTGCAGGCTCCGGAAGAACAGGTCGAGATGGCGCTCGGGGGCGGCCTGGGGCGTGTCCTCGCCCTCGGGCCGGTCGTGGATCGAGGGCGAGCCCTTGGTGCGCAGGAACAGCCAGTAGAGGTTCGGCCGCACCCTGGCGAACTCGGCGCGGAGCTGGTCCTGCACCCGCGGGTCGATCACCGCCGCCCCGTCCGAGACGAACAGCAGCACCCGCGAGATGCCCCGGTCCATCCCGAACTGCGACAGGGCCATGGCGAGGCCGCGGGCGACGTTGGTGTAGTCGAGGCCGGGCCGGTCGATGGCCGCGATGGACGCCCGCACGGCGTCGTGGCGGTCGGTCATCGGCAGGACGAGC
>Ga0182229_1000189_pt1 | contig 15973 bp, 13 predicted proteins | sample G6R1MG_32_FD_129663 | JGI IMG/M metagenome (GOLD analysis project Ga0182229, IMG submission 129663) | Miscanthus phyllosphere microbial communities from Michigan, USA - G6R4_MAIN_07NOV2016_LD1 MG | ecosystem: Host-associated > Plants > Phyllosphere > Phylloplane/Leaf | place: USA: Michigan...
GGCCGACGCTCGATCAGCGCCGCGTAGATGTCGCAGACGGTGACGAGGCGGACCAGATCCGGGATCTGGTCTCCCACCAGCCCGTCCGGGTAGCCCGACCCGTCGAGCAACTCGTGGTGGGAGCGCACGACGGCCAGCATCTCCTCCTCGAAGCCTCGCCCCGTGAGCATGGTCACGCCGAGGGCGGGGTGGCGCCGCATCACCCGCGTCTCCTCCTCGGTCAGCCGGTCCGGCTTGTTCAGGATCGCGGGCGGCACGTGGATCTTGCCGACGTCGTGCAGCAGGGCCGCCTTGGTCAGCCGGTGGACGTCGGCGACGGCCAGCCCGAGATTTTCCGCGAAGGCGGCGGCGAGGCCCGCCACCAGCAGGCAGTGCTGGTGCGTGGCGTCGTCGAAGCGCCGCACGGCCCGGACCCATTCGCGCACGCCGACCTCCCGGACCGCGCGGCCGACGAGCCCGGTGCCGGTGTCGATCGTCGCGGGAACCACCGGCCGGTCCGGCACGAACACGTCCCCCAGGAAGCGCCGGGCGCTTCCAGCGTACCGCTCGGCCACCGGGGCGTACGGGTCCTCGTGCCGGTGCAGGCTCTCCAGCGCCGCCAGCAGCGCCTGCGTGACGGCCCCGGCCCCGAGCGTGCTGCTCGCGCCCAGGACGCGGGCCTGCGCCTCGGCGCGGGCCCTGTTGCCGTGGACGAGGAAGAGGTAGGGGACGTCCGCGCCGCGCGCATCCGTGCCGCGTGCCTGCGCCAGGAGCCGCCGCAGCCGCAGGATCGCCTCGGAGGTCAGATCGGCGACGTCGCTGAGGATCATGCCGGCCGCCGCCGTCGGGGCGGCCTCCTCGTAGAGATCGTGCACGCGGCAGGCGCGGACGGTGCCGAGGTCGCGCGCCAGGCGTTCGCCGCGCCGGAGGTCGTCGGTGATCAGCAGCAACTCGCTCATGACCCTGTCGGCTCGTCCTGACGCATCGGCCCCTGCGGTCGTGCTCCGCCCGTCCCGTTCAGGCCACGGCGTGGGCCGCCTCGCGCACTTGGCGGGTCGCCCCGTCGACCCGTTCGCTCGCCCGGGCGATGGCCTCGACGCCCGCGGCGATCCCCGCCGCCCCTTGCGCCGCCGTCTGCATGCCGCCCGACATCTCGCGGGTGACCGCCGACTGCTCCTCCACCGCCACGGCGATCGCCGCGGACGCCTCGTTCAGCGTCCGGATCGTCGCCCCGATCGAGGCGATGGCCTCGACCGCCTCGCGCGTCGCCCCCTGCGTCGCCGCGATCTGCGTGCGGATCTGCTCGGTGGCCCGCGCCGTCTGCTCGGCCAGCGCCTTGACCTCGCCCGCCACCACCGCGAAGCCGCGGCCCGCCTCGCCGGCGCGGGCCGCCTCGATCGTAGCGTTCAGCGCCAGGAGATTGGTCTGCCCGGCGATCCCTGAGATCAGCGCCACCACGTCGCCGATCTGCGCCGCCTGTCCGCTCAGGCCGGCGACGATGCCGCCGGTGCGCTGCGCCTGATCCACCGCATGGCCGGCCAGCTCCGCCGCACGGCTCACCTGCTCGCTGATCTCGCCGACCGAGGCCGACAGCTCCTCCGCTCCGGCGGCCACGGCCTGGATGTCGCCGGAGACATGCCCGATTGTGCCCGCGACCGTGGCGGCCTGCGCGGTCACGTCGGCGACGCCCTCGCCGATGGCGTCGAGGTCGGTGCCGATCGCCCGCTGCGCCTCGGCCCGGCGGCGGCGCTCGATTACTTGGCCCGTGATGTCGGTGGCGAACTTCACGACCTTGAGGACACGTCCGCGCGCGTCGGTGATTGGGTTGTAGGTGCCCTGGATGAACACCTCGCGCCCGCCCCTGGCGATCCGGCGGAACTCGCCGGCGACGAACTCGCCGCGACCGAGCCGATCCCAGAACGCACGATACGCCTCGCCGTCGCGCTCGATCGCATCTACGAATAGGCTGTGATGCTTCCCGCGGATCTCGTCCATCCGGTAGCTCACCGCGTCGAGGAATTTGGCGTTGGCCTCGAGAATGACGCCGCCGGGGTCGAAGGCGATCACCGCCTGCGAGCGGTGGAGCGCGGAGATCTGGCCGTCGAGGTCGAGGCTGCGGGCCTTCTGCGCGGTGATGTCGGTGGCGAACTTGATCACCTTGACGACGCGGCCCGACCGGTCCGGGACCGGGTTGTAGCTCGCCTGGATCCAGACCTCGCGGCCGCCCCTGGCGATGCGCCGGAACTCGGCCGCCTGAAAGGTCCCCCGGCGCAACTCGTCCCAGAAGGTGCGGTAGGCGGCGCTTTCCCTTTCGGCGGGCTCGACGAAGACGCTGTGGTGGCGTCCCTGCACCTCGGCGAGGGTGTAGCCCATCGCGTCGAGGAAGTTGGCGTTGGCGGTCAGGATCGTGCCGTCGGGGGCGAACTCGATGATCGCCTGCGACCGGTCGAGGGCGGCCAGCGTGGCCGAACCACCCAAGCCCGTCGTGATCCTGGTGAACATGGTCGGTTCCTAAGCACAGAGGGATGACTCGGCATCGAGCCGGGATGGGGACCCAGCAGTCATCGCTGAGATACAGATTCCAATCCTGCACCAATATTTGATTGCAAAAATTGATTTTTGCTTAACTGTCAGATGGTGGCAGTATCTACCGATTGCGAAACATAAGTTGGTTTGATTTGACGATCAAAATTCAGCTCGTGCGGGGGCGGTGGTCGATTCCCGTCTCAGATTCTCGACAAGTCACTTGCATGGATTGGGACGCAATACAGGCAGCGGTAGATCGGTCAGGCCCTCGGTCTCCGGTCGTGTCGCCGCCCGCGCAGTCTTCAGCCAGCGGCGGTCCTCAGAGACGCTGCTTCGTTGGAAGCGCAGCACGCCGCCGGAAGATCGATGCGGCAGGTCAGGCCACTCGGGGCGAAGGCCAGCGCCACCTCGGCATCCAGTTCGTCCGGAAGCGTCCGCGTCAGCAGTTTCAGCCCGAACCCGTGCCGGGCCGGCGGCACCACGTCGGCCGGCAGCGTCCTCTCCACCCAGTCAAGCCGCAGCCGCGGGGACCGCCCCCCGGCTCCGTCCTGCGTCCAGGCCACGGCGAGCCGGCCGGACGCGCGGGCAAGGGCACCGTGCTCGACCGCGTTCGCCACGAGTTCGTGCAGCGCCAGCGCTACGGTCTCGGCCGCCCGCGGGCGCAGCAGCGTCACCGGACCCCTCACCCCGGCGCGGCGGCCCTCCCGGACCCCCGCCGCCCGCAGCTCGTCGGCCAGGAACGCGCCCAGGTCGATCCCGCCGAAGGGGTCTCGGATGAGCGCGCCCTGCACCCGCGCCAGGGCGTCGAGCTGACCGCCCAGACGGCTCGCGAAGCTCGTCGCCTCGCCGTCCTGCGCGTCGCCGAAGCGGCGCAGCAACCCCCGCACCGTCGCCAGCGAGCTGCGGACGCGGGTCCGTAGTTCGTCCAGCAGCACGCTCTCGCGCTGCTGGAGGGCCTTGAGGGGGTCGACGTCGGTCGACGTGCCCAGCCATTCCACCGCTTCGCCCCGGTCGCGGCGCGGCACCGCCTGGGTCTGGAACCAGCGGTAGGCGCCGTCCCGCGCGCGCCGCAGCCGGTGCTCCACGGTGAAGCTGCCCGGTCCCCCGGTCCGCCCGCTCGCCGCGTCCCAGGCCCGAACCGTCTTGCCTCGGTCGTCCGGGTGGACGGCATCGAGCCAGCCGTGGCCCTGCGAGCGCAGGTCGCTCTGGCCGGTGTAGGCGGTCCATTGCGGGCTGCCCCAGGTCCAGGCGCCGTCGGACCGCGAGCGCCACACCAGCTGCGGGATGTTCTCCAAGACGTAGCGGGCGTCGTCCTCGTTGTAGCGCCTCGCCTCCTCGGCCTGCATGCGGGCGCGGGTCTCCTCGGTCAGCCGCTCGTGCAGGTGCGCCAATTCTGTCTCTGGAGCCAATGCTGAGGATATTGAAGAGGAACGATCCGTCATGATGGCCTTTCTCCCGTCACCGAGCTGCCCACCCAGAAGCGTTGCCAAGCTTGCTGCCGTGCCGAGGGGGGGATGAAAGATAACAATACATAAAGTGGCTGTATAAATACAACATTTGCTAATTATGACATACATTGCTATCGCGGGAATCACCAATTCTACAATATGTTATATATGGCACTTGTCTTCGACGCATTGAATGCCCAAATTAATTTGATACTTGGCCGGCAAAATAAAACACCAAATTGTTATTATATTGAATAAAACTATTTTCGCCTATGGTCGAGTATTGTTCAGATCTCTATAATGCTCACAATCATCTCCGTGCATGGCCGTCATACCGGCAGATAGTAAGGGCGATTCAAATCATCTATTATTATACTAAAATTACCCGGCTACACGCCTTAACGACACCTATTCTACAACGGTGCAGTACATAATTGTGCGACACTGCCCATTCGGGTATACCCCGAAGAGACACCCCGTGAGACGCTTCCAGCGTCCCAAGTGGGTCGTTTCCCGGTCGTTGAGACTGATATCAAACGAGGTTCTGACTCAAACGAGCCGGACAGCCCGCAACTGCAGCTACCTAGGAAACCGGGCTGTTGCCTCGGCGGCGGCAGGGTTTTTACCGCCTATAAAAAGATGGCGGTTCAATCGAAGCGGACGAGGGCGAACCCGATGTGGCTTTGACCTCCACGTACAAACAATGCGTCACAGTCACCATGCACCGTATCGTTCGAGGCGAAGCTTGTCGTCACTTGCCATGTTGAAGCGCCTCTGGTCAGCCCCCATTGGAGTGGTCCGCCCTTTGGTATGGCTTTTGAGCCTGGAGTGATCCGCCCCCATCGAAGTGGTCCGCCCTGAGGTATGGCCTGCGGGCCAGGACGAGGACGGACAGATGGGAACGAAGCGGCACAAGCCGGAGGATGTGGTCGCCAAGCTGCGGCAGGCGGACGTGTTGATCGCGCAGGGCCAGAGCGTGGGCGATGTGATCCGCGCCCTCGGTGTGACCGAGGTGACGTACTACCGCTGGCGCAAGGAGTTCGGCGGCCTGAAGACGGATCAGGTCCGGCGGATGAAGGATCTGGAGGTCGAGAACCAGCGGCTGCGCAAGGCGATTGCCGACCTGACGTTGGACAAGCTGATCCTGCAGGAGGCGGCTCGGGGAAACTTCTGAGCCCCGCGCGCCGCCGTGCATGTGTCGAGCACATCGTGGAGGCGATGAAGGTGTCCGAGCGCCGGGCCTGCCGAGCGCTCGGGCAGCACCGCTCGACGCAGCGCAAGGTGCCGCGGGGTAGAGACGACGAGGCGGCACTGACAGCCGACCTCGTCGCGTTGGCCGAGAAGTATGGCCGCTACGGCTATCGCAAGATCAGCGCATTGCTGAAGGCGGCCGGCTGGCTGGTCAACGACAAACGGGTAGAGCGGATCTGGCGGCGCGAGGGGCTGAAGGTTCCGGCCAGACAGCCCAAGCGTGGCCGCATCTGGGACGGGGACGGCTTGTGCCTGCGACTGCGGGCGGAGCACCGCGACCACGTCTGGTCCTACGACTTCGTCGAAGCGCGCACCCATGACGGGCGTCGGTTCCGGATGCTCAACGTGGTCGACGAGTTCACCCGGGAGTGCTTGGCGATCCGGGTTGCGCGCAAGCTCAAGGCGGCGGACGTGATCGACGTGCTGTCCGACCTGTTCATCCTGCGCGGCGTGCCCGGCCACATCCGCTCGGACAACGGTCCGGAGTTCATCGCCAAGTCCGTGCAGGCCTGGATCACCGGCGTCGGCGCCAGAACAGCCTACATCGCTCCCGGCTCGCCGTGAGAGAACGGTTACGTCGAAAGCTTCAACGCACGACTACGGGACGAGCTGTTGAACGGTGAGATCTTCTACACGCTCAAGGAGGCACAGATCGTGATCGAGAGTTGGCGTCGACACTACAACGGCGTGCGCCCTCACGCCTCGCTCGGCTACCGACCACCGGCTCCGGAGGTGTTCGTGCCGGCCTTCACCGCTTGGCCGGCTGCGCTCACCCGGTCGGCTCCGTCGGCCAACCTACCCGTGGAGCAAAGGCCGACCCTGCACTAACTTAGAATTTGGACCACCGCGTGGGGGCCGATCAAGATCACCCTTTGCGGATATTGCGGTCGCAGGTGAGACGAGACTCCTACTAGGTCGTTCGCGTCGTAAGATTTATGGAACGCAAGCAGCGAAGTATCTGAGCTCTCGAGTCGGCTTATCGCACTTTATCAAGCAATTGTGTTGGCTTGGCTGTTGACGTTTTCCAATTGCTCAGATGGGAGGCTTCGCCACCATGCGTCCTTTGCGTTCAGAAGGTCATAGGTTAGCCGCAGAATTGCCTCGGGCTGACAGTGAGCGGGGTCGGACCGCGCACGCGCGGCGTTGCGCAAAGCCAGCACCTCCCAGGGCACGTCGAACAGTTTCCATTCGATGGTGATCCCGAACCGAGCAACAATCGCGAGTTCTTGCGCGAATACCTCGGGGCTCAGGTGCGTGTCGGCCATGACCACATTGAACCGTTCAGCCAGCGCCGTCTCAAGGGCGGCTTCCTTCACGCGGTGCAACACCTGCCGAGCGTTCTCGTCATGGCACCCCTGGCGCACCTGCCAGTAGATCTGTCGATGCGGCGGCCAGAGAGCCTGACGGAAGTCGTCGAGGGTCAGATGGACCCAGCCATCACACGGCTCGAACCGACGAGCGTAGGTCGTTTTCCCGCTCCCCGGACAGCCGATCAGGCCAACAACCCGTTGCTGGGGTTCAGCGGAGCCCTCTTCAGGCTCGAGAGATCGCGGGATCAACCGTGGCCACCCTCGGCCTCATCCTCGTCGTCGGTACCCGCTTCGACGATCTCGCCGCGCAGATAGCGCTGTGCCTCGGCGACCCGCTGTGCCGCCTCGGCATGACGGCTCGACACCGTGCCGCCCTCCGGATTGGCCGCACCGCGTTTGACCGCGACGAGTTCGGGATCACCCCAACGGTCTAGCAGCTCTTGGAACGCGTCGTGGCGTGCGCGGTCGAACGGAATCCGGTGACCCAGCATGTCCTTGTAGGGATGGGCCGGATGCAGGCCGGCGCATGGCACGTAGCCCTCCGGGATCGGTGTCGTCGCGGCATGCGTGCGCCCGCTTCGGAGCAGCTTCGGCAGGACGTGGGTATGCGGACCCTCTGGGCTGGTGCCGCCGGAGGGCGGGATCGGCGCGAACACCTCGACGCGGCCGATCCGCGCCAGGAACACCCGATGCGGGCTCATCGCGACGAGACGCGGGCCGATCGGGTTGGCGGGGTCGAAGATCGGCTTGCCCACGCCGGCGCGAAGGCAGGCGATCACTTCGGGATCCTTTGAGCGAATGCAGGCGTCGACCGCGAGCAAGTCGAGGCCGAGGTCGAACAGAATTCCTTCGCGATCCTCCTGACGGGCAGCCTCTTCGTCCGGACCGAGTTCGGTGACCACCGTGCGGCGGCTCATGCTGCAGGCATCGGCCGGCAGGCAGAGCGCCACGGCGTGGTTCCAGCCGAACGGGTTCGAGGTTTCGTAGGCGACCGGCCGCAGGCCAGCGACGGGCTTGAGAGCGACGGCACCGCGAGCGGTGGCCATGCCCATCCGACCGTCTCGCGGATCGGCGCAGGGCTCGTCGGGATCGCGCATGAACTCGGCGATGGCGCCGAAGCTGCCAAGGCTCCAGGCCGTGCCGGGATCGGCGAGCGCGTCGCGCAGCAGCGCCTTGACCGCGCCGGCACCACCCATCCCGTTCGCAACCACGGTCATCGGAGTTCCTCTGTCTCGGCCGGTGCCAGGCGTGCCCATGGCAGGAGGTAGCAGGTTCCGTCCGCATGCCGGCCGCGGGCAGCCCGGATCTCGAAAACGTCGGTGAGAACCCGGTCGCTCAGGGCCGCGTCCGGCCGGTCGTCCGCGCCGATGCGGCCCCTGTCTACCACGACGAGCCGGTCGCAGAAGCGGGCCGCCAGCGTCAGATCGTGCAGCACGGCCACGACGCCGGTGCCGCGATGGGCGATGTCGCGCAGCAGCCGCATGACGTCGAGCTGGTTGGCCGGGTCGAGCGCGGTGATGGGCTCGTCGGCGAGCAACATCCCGGCCTCGACTGCCAGCGCGCGGGCCAGCAGCACACGCATGCGCTCGCCCGAGGACAGGGTCGGCCCGGTCCGCCCGGCGAGGTGGTCGACGCCGGTCAGCGTCATCGCGCGGGTGATGGCGCTCTGGTCGGCCGGGCCGAGGCCGGAGAAGGCCCGGCGGTGGGGCAGACGGCCGAGCGCAACGATCTCGGCCACCCGCATAGGCCAGCCGACCGCCTCGCCCTGGAACAGGGCCGCCACGCGGCGGGCGCGTTCGTCGCGCGGCACGGCGCTCAGCGGCCGGCCGTCGTACGACACGGTGCCGGAGGTCGGCGTGACGAGCCCGGCGAGCGCCCGCAGCAGCGTGGTCTTGCCAGCACCGTTCGGCCCGACCAGGCCGACGAACTCACCGCGCCCGGCTGCGAAGGACACGTCCGCGAGAATGGCCCGGCCGCCGAGCCGGACGCACAGATCGTTCGCCGCCAGCAGCATCAGCGCCGGCCCCGATGGTGGAACAGCAGGGCGATCAGGAACGGCGCCCCGACGAGCGCGGTGACTACGCCGAGCTTCAGCTCCGGCCGGGTCGGCAGCAGCCGCACGGCGATGTCGGCAACCAGCACGAGCGCGGCGCCGGCGAGACCGCTGGGGAGCAGGCTCGCCCCGGGCCGCTGTCCGACCAGCGGACGCACCAGATGCGGCACCACGAGCCCGACGAAACCGATCGCGCCGCTCACCGCCACGCCGCTGCCGACCGCGAGCGCCGCCCCGGTGACGATCAGCAAGCGCACCCTGACGAGGTCAAAGCCGAGGCTCGCCGCCGTGTCCTCCCCGAGCGCGAGCGCATCAAGGGCACGGCCCGTCGCGAGCATCATCAGCCAGCCGAGGGCCATCAGCGGCAGACACAGCCAGACATGGTCCATGCCGCGGTCGGCCAGCGAGCCCATCATCCAGAACACGATCTCCAGCGCGGCGTAGGGGTTCGGTGCCAAGTTAAGGGCGAGCGCGGTCAATGCGCCGGCGAGGCTCGACAAGGCGACGCCGGCGAGGATCAGCCCGAGCGTGCCGGCACCGCGCGCGGCGAGCCAGTTGATGGCGAGCGCTGCCCCGGCCGCCCCGGCGATGCCGCCGAGCGGCAGCGCGAGGCTTAGGGAGCCGGCCAGTCCTGCATAGAACACCACGACGGCGCCGAAGGCCGCGGCGGAGGAGATGCCGAGGATGCCGGGATCGGCCAGCGGGTTGCGCAGGTAGCCCTGCATTACGGCGCCGGTCAGGCCGAGGCCGAAGCCGACGAGCCCGCCGAGCACGGCGCGCGGGATGCGCAGCTCCCACAACACCAGGGCGGGGAGCGTCGTGCGTCCGGCGAGGAGATCACGGAAGGCCGCCGACAGGTCGATGGCGGCGTAGCCGACCGCAACCGACGCGACGCTGAGGACGAGCACGAGCAGGACCAGCCCGGGAACGAGCAGGTGCCCCGGAGCGAGTATCCTGGCGGCTGTGGCCGGCGGCGAGACGTTCATGGCAGGGCCGCCCGTGCGCGGGCCGCGGCGGCAAGCAGGGCGACGACCTCAGCAATCTGAGGGCCTGGGCACGTCCAGAGCCGGTTGGGGATCGAGATCGTACGTCCCTCCCTGCGGAGCCGTGCCAGGATCGGATGATGCAGCAGCGCGTCGGCGAGTGACGGCGTGCCCCGGCCGGCATCGTCGAGCACGACGAGGTCGGCGTCGGCCAGCACAGCAGCTTCCAACGGCACCTGCCCGGAGCGATCGCGGCCGATCTCGGCTGCGACGTTGACGAGGCCCGCGGCCCGGATGATCGCGTCGCCCAGCGTTCCTGGCGCCACCGTGAACGCGTTCGGGCGCATCACCAGCGCCCGCAGCGGCCGGCGCTCCTCCACCGCCGGCACGGCCGCGAGCTTGTCGTTGAGGTCGGCGATCATCGCCTCACCGCGCTCGGGATGACCGACAGCGTCCGCAACAGTGCGGATCTGCCCCCGCACGGCCGCGAAGTCGTTCGGCAGCCCCAGTTCCATCGGCGCGAAGCCGACCCGCTTCAGCCGCGCGACCGTCTGGCGCGTGGTGAATGCGCCTGCGATCACCAGGTCGGGCTCGAGAGCGATGATCTCCTCCGATAGACCGCGGGTCTGCGGGATGCCTTCGGCCTCGGCTGCGACGGTCGAGCCGCGCGGATCCTGGGCGAGCCAGGTCACCGCGGCGATCTGCTGGCGGTCGGCCAGACGCAGCACCAACTCGTCAACACACAGGTTCATCGAGACGATCCGCGTCGGCTTCGAGTCGGCCCTCGTGGACGGCGCCGCTTCAGGCTGTCCTCCGGCGACGAGGCAGGTCGCCGCCAGGGCGAGACAGAGGCGGAGCCGACCGGTGCAGAGCGTCATCGATCCTGGTCTACAGCGTGCTCAGCCGGATGCCGCCGTAGATGGCGAGCCCAGGTCCGAGGAACCCGGTCGGGTTCTCGTAGCGGCGGTCGAACAGGTTATCGATGCGGCCGAACACGCTGAAGCGGTCGGTGACGTCGTAGTTCACGGCGAGGTTGACCAGGGTGAAGCCGGGGTTCTTCACGCGGGTGAAGAAGGCGTCGCGCGCGCCGTCGACGAAGTGGCCGAGCACGACCACCGTGCCGCTCACCGTCAGGCCGGGCATCGGGCTCCAAAGCGTGGTGAAGCTGCCCTTATGGCGCGGGCGCCGCAGCAGTTCCCGGTTGGCCACCTCGTCCTTCGTCACGGTGTTGGTGTAGTCGATGCGCGTTGACCAGGTGTCCGTGATGTTGGCCGCGATGAAGGCCTCGGCGCCGTAGGACTCGGCCCTGCCGACGTTCACGTTGGTGAAGGAGAAGCTGAACGGGTCGAACACGCCCTGGATCAGGTTCTTGAAGTCGTTCCGGTAGTAGGTCGCGCCGGCCAGCACGCGCTCGCCGAGCGGCTGTTCGAAGCCGGCGTCGAAGCCGAAGCTCTCCTCGGGCCGCAGGTTCGGGTTGCCGACCTGACCGAAGGCTGGGACGTTTACGAAGAGCTGGTTGAGCGTCGGCGCCTTGAATCCTGTGCCGACGCTGCCCTTCAGCCGGGTCTCGGTGAACGGCAGAATGTAGCTCGGCGCGACGCGGTAGGTGGTGGCGGGGCCGAACGCGTCGTTCTCGTCGTGGCGAATGTTGGCGACGAGGAAGGCGCGCTCGAACGGCGTCAGCTGCACTTCGCCGTAGCCTGCCGTGTTGCCGTTGCGCGCGGTGGTGATACCGGAGGACGGGTTGTCGGCGAACAGGCGTTCCTCGTCGCGCTGGGCACCGAACAGCAGCAGATTTCCGGGTGATAGCTGGTAGTCGCCGCGATACTCGTAGCGCGTTCGCTCGCCCACGCTGCGCGAGTCGGCGGGCGTCGCGAGCGGGTTGTAGATGTCCTGGAACTGCTGATTGGCGAGGTTCGAGTAGTTGATCGCGACGATGTTGTGGAAGCCAGCGAACGGCGTCCACTCGGCCTCGTTGCGGGTGAAGACCTGCTGCACGTCCGCTTGGTTGCGGAAGGCGCCGACGTCCAGCAGCGGGAAGGGGCTATAGTCGTCGTTGCTGAACAGCAGCTTCGACCCGATGAACCGCGTGATCGAGTTGATCCGGAACGTGTCGGTGACCTGGTAGCCGAACTTCGCCGAGACGGTCTCGTTGTCGTAGAAGTTCGGCCGGAGCGGGGTTCCGGGCAGCAGGAGGTCGCGTGGCGTCACCGGGGTGGCGGCGGCGCGCAGGTGCTGGACCGACACCGAGTAGTCGAAGCCGTTCTCGGCACCGCTGATCCGGCCGAACTGGTTGAAGGTGCCGAAGGAGCCGCCCTCGACGCGCGTGGAAACCCGCAGTGGCCCCTCGCCGCGCTTCGTCACGAACGAGATCGCGCCGCCGATGGCGTCGGAGCCGTAGAGACCGCTTTGGGGGCCGCGCAGCACCTCGATGCGGGAGAGGTCTTCGGTGAGCAACTGGCCGAAGTCGAAAGAGCCGTTCGGGTTCGACGGATCGGTGGCGTCGATGCCGTCGATCAGCACCTTCACGTGGTTCGAGTTCGAACCTCGGATGAAGACAGAAGTCTGCCCGCCGGGCCCGCCGGTCTGCACCACGTTGAGGCCAGGCACCTGCTGGAGGGCGTCTGGGACGGTGCGCCGCTGCTGCGCCTCCAGGGTCGCGGCGGTGAGCACGGTGACGCTTGATCCGGTCTGCGCGATCGGGGTCGGCACGCCGGTGGCGCTCACCGAGATCTCGGAGAGCGTAGTCGCTGCCTCGGCAGCCTGAACAGGCCGCTCGGAGTCGGCGAAAGGAGCTGCAATCTGCTGGGCAAACACCGGACTGCCTAACAAGGCGCATGCGGCGCAGGACAGCACCAGGGTGTCCTGAAGTCGGCGGAGATTGGAAGACACGGACGGGCCTCGGGCGACGGCAGTGGCACGTCACCGCGAACGAGGCCGCCTCGCATGGGCTGTCGCCATGCGCTTCGACACCCGTCAGGACACCCCGCCCGACGCGTTTCGCGTGTGACCACGAATGACGGCAGGTCTCCTGGCTCGCGGGTCGCTGCCTTCGCACCGTCTTCCCGGGCGAGGCTGCCCAGTGACATCGGTGGTGGAAGGCTCGCCGCTTACAGTTGCGGGGGCAGCCACGGCATCGGGCGTAAGCCCTCACCGCGTTCCCTTTTGATCCCCGAGGGGAACCGTCGCCGACTAGCGTGGCGGTCAGCTCGTATGACGTCAATACAACCGTACATGCCTTCGTGAAGGTGCATCCAATCTGCAACATCTCGAAAAGCCGAAATCCCGTTAGAGGATTGCTTCGCCGGTTTCCTCCTCGCGAGGCGGCAGTCACCACCTAGCCCAGATCAACGCTTACCGTCTCATGGGGTATACCCCGGCGAGACGCTGCCGTGAGACGCTTTTCGCGTCCCAAGTGGGTCGCTTTCCGGTCGTTGGGACGGATATCGACTGAGGTTCAGACCCAAACGAGGCGGACAGCCCGCAACTGCAGCTACCTAGGAAACCGGGCTGTTGCCTCGGCGGCGGCAGGGTTTTTACCGCCTATAAAAAGAAGGCGGTTCAATCGAAGTGGACGAGGGCGAACCCGATGTCGCTTTGGCCCCCACGCACAAACAATGCGCCACAGTCACCACGCACCGTATCGTCCGAGGGGCATGTCTGCCGTCACGGCTGGGCTCGGAAGGTACACCCTGTGAGCTAAGGCCGAGGTAGGCCTACAGATTTGGCTCAAAGGTGTTGATTTTCTCTGAGCCATCCCCTGTCAACTGATCCACGCATTGTGAGCCAGGACGAGGCGGGATGTCGACGATCGGGTATGTCAGGGTCAGCACCGGCGACCAGAGCGTGGAGGCCCAGCAGCACAGCATCGAGCAACGGCACAAGGTCGAGGAGTGGTTCTGCGACGAGGGCGTGTCCGGGATCGTGCGGGCGATGGACCGCCCTGGCTTCTCCGCCCTGCTCAAGTACGCCCGCAAGGGCGACACCCTGATCGCCGGTGCTGTCGATCGCCTGGGACGTGACACCCTTGATGTGCTGGCCACTGTCGAGGCCCTGCGGGCGAAGGGTGTGGCCATCATCAGCCTGCGCGAGGGGTTCGACCTGTCGACCCCGATCGGCAAGGCGATGCTGACCATGCTGGCAGCCGTGGCCGAGCTGGAGCGCGCGAACATCAAGGCTCGCCAGATGGCGGGCATCCAGCGGGCGAAGGCCGAGGGCAGGGCGCTCGGCCGGGAGAAGACCATCGACGACGGCTCGGTGGCTGCGTGGCGCAAGGAGAACTCGGCCAGCATCGCCGCCACGGCGGCGCACTTCGCCATCTCCACCGCCAGCGTGAAGCGTGCCTGCCGACCCCTCGCATGACCTGGCACCGATTGCGCAGACGATCTGGTGGGCTAGTGTCGCAGCTTGAAGGTAGGCTGCTGCACGACAGGCGTCTGTTGATGACTATCGCAGAAAAAATGGCCCGCAGCGCTCTATAACCCACGTCAGCACTAGCGGATCACGAAGTTTTCGTACATCGACCAGTGCGAGGAAGTAACGACGTGATCATTCAAGGAGGCTCTGTTGGACGATACGAACGGTGTACCGGTGGTAGATTATCTGGAACTCACAGTTGGCCTGATCGCAGCGTACGTGTCGAACAACTCCGTTCGAGCGGCCGATCTACCAACCCTGATCGCCGATGTTCACGCGGGCTTCGCCAGCCTGTCCGCCCCACCCAAGCCAACTGATGCTCCCGAGATCGAGAAGGCTACGCCTGCCCAGATCCGCAAGTCGATCACCCCCGATGCGTTGATCTCCTTCGTCGATGGCAAACCCTACAAGACGCTGCGGCGCCATCTGGGAACGCATGGGCTAACGATCGAGGCCTACCGCGCCCGCTACGGACTGCCGGTCGACTATCCAGCCGTGTCGGCACGCTACTCGGAAACCCGTTCGGCTCTGGCCCGGAGCATCGGCCTCGGTCAGCAGCGTGGCAAGGGAGAACCAGCAGCGACCGCCAAGGAAGCCACGCCCGCTGAGGCTCCACGCAGGGGCCGGCCCCGCAAAACGAAGGAGCCGATCGCAACCGAGTAAGATGGCTTCGCGATCGAACTGCCGCAGCCATAGCTGATCTGTGCCACAAGGCTGTCGCGGATGGGTCATAGACCCATCCTGCAGCACCGGCTCGAAATCCCACCATGACCCTGCTGAGACGCCGAAAGCGTCTCACGCCGGTGTCTCGCTTGGGCATACCCAAACGAGTGATCTAATTTTCAGACAAATGATAATATATATCATTTTTCCAATGTAGTGCGCTTGGCCGTACTTATACGGCGGATATGTCTTGGGGTCGTTCCAATAATGTTACGGAATGTCTTGGACATTTGACTCGGATCTCGGAACCCGACCAGCCGCGACACCTCACTAAGGCTTGAGGCACCATTCTCAATAAGCTCTTGAGCGCGCAGAACCCGATTACGCAAGATATAATGATAGGGCGTCATACCGAACGACGCCTTGAAGGCACGTACCAAGTGCCCAATGCTGATGCCTGCAGCGGTCGCCAGCCGGCTCAGGTCGATCGGTTCGGCGAGATGCGTGGCGATCAGGTCGCGCAGGAGCGCCGCGTCGGCGGAGCTCAGGTGCGGCGCCGGTCGGACGCCCTCCGCGTCCGAGGTCGAGAAGATCCTCAGCAGCGTCGCCGCGACGCTCTCCACGAGCATCGCCCCGTTCGGGCACCCGCCGGCGATGTCCGCCGAGACCGCGTGGAGCAGATGCCCGACCACCTCGCGCGAGCGGGTCGGCAGGAACTGGGTGCGAATGCCGATGCGGGCGAGGGAGACGTCGGAGATCCGCTCCACCGTCTCCGGGGCGATCTTCAGGGTGAGGTTGCGGAACGGGCCGGTCCAGGTTCCGATCACGCTGGTGCCCGGCTCCAGCACGGCGACGTTGTCGCTCCGGAAGCAGTAGGTTTTGCCGGCGCACACGTAGGTCTGCTGGTGCGGCTTCAGCGACAGCCCGAACTGCACCCCCCGCTGGGCCAGCCTGACGCGGCCGTGGCCGCTGATCATGATGTCGTTGAAGCCCAGGCCGCACCATTGGGTCCCGACGCTGGTCTGGAGTACCGCCTCGACATCGCCCTCGAACTCGGCTTGGCATCCGAACTCGTCGTACTCGATCCTCATCCCGACACCGCCCCCGGATCGACGCCCCCCGCAGCATGCCTCGCTCTGTGGACGCAACATTTCGTGCCGGAGGCGACGATCGGTGAGCGCTCGCGGCGACGGTACCGTAAGACGCAAGCGTGTCCACAGATTTTCGCGGATGGGCACGGCGGATGTTCAGTCGAGGTCTGGGACGTTTCCCTCGCAGAGAAGTCTTGATTGCAATAATTCCTCGACATCTACCTCGGGTTGAACACCGTCGCGGCACCTGCAC
>Ga0182229_1000190_pt1 | contig 15954 bp, 16 predicted proteins | sample G6R1MG_32_FD_129663 | JGI IMG/M metagenome (GOLD analysis project Ga0182229, IMG submission 129663) | Miscanthus phyllosphere microbial communities from Michigan, USA - G6R4_MAIN_07NOV2016_LD1 MG | ecosystem: Host-associated > Plants > Phyllosphere > Phylloplane/Leaf | place: USA: Michigan...
CTGCGCCCGGTGGGTGAGGTAATACGGATCGACCCCGATGCAGTGCCCGCCCACGAGGCCGGGCCGGAAGGGCAGGAAGTTCCACTTGGTCCGGGCGGCGGATCAACGAGGCCATGGCCTCCCATGTGGTCGAGACCTGCATCCGCCGGCTGCTGCGGCGGGGCCGGCCGGCGCCCCGCGTGACGGTGCTGGGCGTGACCTTCAAGGAGGACATCCCCGACATCCGCAACAGCCGCGCGGCCGACGTGGTGCGCGGGCTCGCCGCGTTCGGGCTGACCGTCCAGGCCGCCGACCCCATGGCCGACGGACAGGCGGTGGAGCACGAGCACGGCTTCCCCCTCACGCCCCTCACCGCGCTCGAACCCGCCGACGCGGTGATCCTCGCCGTGCCCCATCGCGTCCTGCGGGAGCGCGGGTGGGACGGCATCCTCCCGCTCCTCGTGGAGGGCCGGGGCGATGTCCTCGACGTGACCGGCGCCCTCGACCGGGAGACGGCGCCCCCCGGCGTCGATCTCTGGCGGCTGTAGCCCCTCAGCGGGGCGGTCGTGCCTCGTTCGTGGCGGGCGGCAGGGAGTTCGGGCTGCGCAGCACGATGAGCAGGCTCCCCACGACGGAGAGCCCGAGGGCGATGGAGAATAGGACGAAGATCCAGCGGGGCATCAGCGAGCCTTAGCACGGGTGGGGCGATTGGTGCGCTGCACCTATTTTAATCCGTCGCCACGGCCCAGATTCGTGACGGAAAGCGAAGAAAGTCGCATCTCGACGCATCCTTGGGGCGTTGCCAGCATTGAGCGTATCAGCTTAGACCTGTTCTAGTCGCGGTGGGTGTAACCCCTCCGCGCCGGCCTAGGCCGTAATGAGGAGGAAATTCATGCGTCAGCTCGTTCTCGGTGCCATCCTCGCCGCGATGATCCCCCTGTCGGCCCAGGCCCAGGATGCCGGCGATGCGGCAGCCGGTGAGAAGGCGTTCGCCCCGTGCAAGGCGTGCCACAACTTCCAGAAGAACGGCGTCGGACCGGACCTGAAGGGCGTCGTCGGCCGCAAGGCGGGCACCTACGAGGGCTACAACTACTCGGCCGCGCTCAAGAACTCGGGCATCACCTGGGACGAGGCCAACCTGCATGAGTGGCTGAAGAACCCGAAGGCGAAGGTGCCGGGCACCAAGATGATCTTCCAGGGCTACCCCGACGACAAGAAGATCAACGACGTGATCGCCTACCTCAAGACCCAGTCTTAAGGCGTCCTGCCCGGTCCCCGTGGCCGGGCATCGTCACACCGCGCCCGGCCCCACGGCCGGGCTTTTTCATGGGCGTCTCAGGTCAGGTCGTTGCCGCGCAGCCCATCGCGGAGCGAGACGAGGTCCTGCAGCAGGTCCTTGCGGCCCTTCATGTCGAAGCCGGTCATGCCGCCGGCCTCGTCGGGGATGCAGGCCAGGGTACCGCGCAGACCCTCGCCCGCCTCGGTGAGGAAGATGCTCACCTGCCGCTCGTCCGGCCGGTCGCGGGCGCGGCGGACCCGGCCCGAGGCTTCGAGCCGCTTCAGCAGGGGCGTCAGTGTGCCGGAATCGAGGAACAGCTTCTCGCCGATCTCCTTCACGGTGAGGCCGTCCTCCTCCCACAGCACCATCAGCACCAGATACTGCGGGTAGGTGAGGTCGTAGCGTCCGAGCAGGTTGCGATAGGCCCGGCCGAAGGCATGCGCCGCCGCGTAGACCGCGAAGCAGAGCTGGTTGTCGAGCCGCTGGGACTCGTTCAGACCGGTCTCCCGCGTCTCCGGGCCGATCTCGGTCTCGGTCGTTGTTGCGCCTTGGCGCCGTGCGGCGGGCCCCGCCATTCCGTCTACCTCTCGAACATCCGCGATCGCGCGCCGTCCAGCCCCCGTCCGCCATACGTAGACACTTGGCTGCGCTGGCACAATGAATTCAGTGGCAAGTCACGCCGCGTCAAGGGGGTTATCCATCAGCGGATGCAGATCTCGGACCATCGCCTTCAGGCGGTCGTCCAGAACGTGCGTGTAGATTTGCGTAGTCGAAATGTCCGCGTGGCCCAGCAGTTCCTGCACGATACGCAGGTCCGCCCCGTTGTGGAGCAAGTGACTCGCGAAGGCATGGCGGAGAACGTGCGGGCTAACCTTGTCCGCGCGCAGGCCGGCGGCGGAGGCGGCATCCTTCAGGTCGCGCGCGAAGGCTTGGCGCGTCAGGTGGCCGCTCTCACTGTCCGCCGGGAAGAGCCATGGGCTGTCCTCCGGCACCGCCGGCAGATGCGCGGCCATGGCGGCCCGTGCGGTCTCGGTGAGGGGCACCATGCGCTCGCGCCCGCCCTTGCCCTTCACCACGAGGAGCCGCGCGTCGATGCTGGCGGCGGTGCGTGGCAGGGCCACGAGTTCCGAGACGCGCAGGCCCGTGGCGTAGAGCAGTTCGAGCAGGCAGGTCATCCGCCGCGCCCGCCGGGCGGGGCCGGGGGCTTGGTCGGGCAGGGCGGCGGCCTGCTGCGCCCCCGCGAGGAGGCGGTCCACCTCGGCGACCGAGAGCACCTTCGGCAGGGGGCGGCCCTTGCGCGGCCCCGAGACCGGAGCGCTCGGGTCGGTCTCGGCCGCGCCCTCCGCGTAGAGGAACTTGTGGAAGCCGCGCACGCAGGACAGGCGACGGGCGGCGGTGGAGGGCGAGAGCCCCCGGGTTTCGAGATTGGCCACGAAGCCGCGCAGGGTGGCGGTGTCGACGTCCTCGACGCCCAGCCCGGCGCGGGCGAGGTAGGCGAGGTAATCCGTGAGATCCCGCCGGTAGGCGTCGATCGTGTTGGCGCCCGCGCCCCGCTCGGCCGCCAGCATTTCGAGGTAATCGCCGACCTCCGGCGGAAGCGGCCCCGCCGTCCCGCTCACTTGGGCGGCTGGAGCTTCGAGGCGGGGATGGACACGGTCATCTCCCGCGGGGTCGGCTTCACGAAGGTCGCCAGGGCGAACATGCCGGCGAAGACGAGGCCGGCGAGGATCGCGATGGGCGAAGAAACGGAACAGGGTCGGCACGTCGGTCGATCCTCGGGGCGGACGGGCGCGGGTCGGGAAGGCCGAAGGGCCGCCTTGCTGAGCCGCTACGGAAAGCCGGGTTGCACCATGCGAACGCGGCGCTGACAAGGCCGGCGGGGCCACAGGTTCCGGACGAACGGCGTGTTTCGCGCTGACCGTGAAACGCGCTAAGAGCCACCCGCAGGGTGCGGTCCGTGTGGCCGCAGCCGGGGCGCTGCCCAAGGGCGACCCGGTGTCGGCGTCGAGTAGAATGTCTGTTGTGGGTCCGATGAACGAAACGGAGGCCGGCGAGCCTATCGAAGCACGGCTGCGGCGGGGCCTCGGGCTCCGGTCGATCGTGCTCGTGGGTCTCATGGGCGCGGGCAAGAGCACCGTGGGCCGCCGCCTCGCGAGCCGGCTGGGCCTCCTGTTCAAGGATGCCGACAACGAGATCGAGGCCGCCGCCGGCCTCACCATCCCCGACATCTTCTCCATCTACGGCGAGCCGAGCTTTCGCGACGGCGAGGAGCGGGTGATCGCCCGCCTCCTGCGCGCCGGCCCGCTGGTGCTCGCCACGGGCGGCGGCGCCTTCCTGCGCGAGTCCACGCGCGAGCGCGTCCGCGAGCGCGGCGTCTCGGTGTGGCTGAAGGCGGATCTCGACGTGCTGATGCGCCGGGTGCGCAAGCGCGGCAACCGCCCCCTGCTCCACACCGAGGATCCCGAGGCGACCATGCGGGCGCTGATGGAGATCCGCCACCCGGTCTACGCCGAGGCGAACGTGGTGGTCGTCTCCCGCGACGTGTCGCACGACCGCGTCGTGGACGACGTGATGGAATCCCTCGTCGCCTTCCTCGATCCGCCGCCCGCCCTGGCGGCCCAGTGAGCCGCCAGACGTGATCGAACCGCTCTCCGTCCATGTCGCCCTCGACGGCGGCCGCAATTACGACATCCTCATCGGCCGGGGCCTCGTGGCGCAGGCCGGCGCGCGGCTCGCGGCGCTCGGCGCCAGGGCGGCCGGGATCGTCACCGATTCGAATGTCGGCGCCCTCTACGCCGCCGACCTGAAGGCGAGCCTGGAAGCCGCCGGGCTGCGGGCGGGCATCGTCACGGTGCCGCCGGGCGAGGCGTCGAAATCCTACGGGCGCTTCGCGGAGGTCTGCGACGGGCTCCTCGCCCTCAAGATCGAGCGCAACGACCTCGTCGTGGCGCTCGGCGGCGGCGTGGTGGGCGACCTCGCGGGCTTCGCCGCCGCGAGCCTGCGGCGGGGCGTCCGCTTCGTGCAGGTGCCGACGAGCCTGCTGGCGCAGGTCGATTCCTCCGTCGGCGGCAAGACCGGCATCAATTCGCCCCTTGGCAAGAACCTCATCGGCGCCTTCCACCAGCCGCGCCTCGTGCTGGCCGACACGGCGAGCCTCGACTCGCTGTCGGAGCGCGAGATGCGCGCGGGCTATGCCGAGGTCGCGAAATACGGGCTGATCGCGGACGAGGCCTTCTTCGCGTGGTGCGAGGCCAACTGGCGGGGCATCTTCTCCGGCGGGCCGGAGCGGGACGAGGCGGTCGCCGCCTGCTGTCGCGCCAAGGCGGGCGTGGTGATCCGCGACGAGCGCGAGGACGGCGAGCGCGCCCTCCTCAACCTCGGCCACACCTTCGGCCACGCCCTGGAGCGCATCACCGGCTACTCGTCCGAACGTCTCGTCCACGGGGAGGGCGTCGCCATCGGCCTCGCCCTGGCCTTCCGCTTCTCGGCCCGGCTCGGCCTGTGCGCCGGGCAGGAGGCGGGGCGTGTCGCGAACCATCTGGCGCTCGCCGGTCTTCCCACGCGCCTGCAGCAGGTGCCCGGCGGCAGCGGCGATGCCGAGGCGATCCTCGACGCCATGGCGCAGGACAAGAAGGTCCGCGACGGCGCGCTCACCTTCATCCTCGCCCGGGGTATCGGCCGGAGCTTCATCGCGCAGGGCGTCGACCGGGCGGCGGTGCGCGCTTTTCTCGAAGACGAGTTGGCGGCGCAGTGAGGCGTCCGCGCGTCTTGCTTTGAGCGGGGCGGGGGGCTATGAGCGTTCCCGCGTCCGAGCCCTGGGTTCGGCGGGTTGCCGGTGTAGCTCAGTGGTAGAGCAGCGCTTTCGTAAAGCGAAGGTCGGGGGTTCAAATCCCTCCTCCGGCACCACTTTTTCCCCTTCATTGCGAAATGTTGCGCCGGGCGGCTGAATTGCGGCGGAAAGCGGGCCCGCGCCGGGTTTCGCCCCGAAACCGTCCGGTTGCGTCCCGGATCGATCACATCCACGCCGTGAAATCGCCCCTCCGGTTACGCTGATTGCGCCTCAGCGGGATCGCCGACCCGCGACGAGGAGGATGGGCGTCCCGATGATCGACCGCACGCAGCCCGCCGCTGGCCCAACCCGGAGCCGCCGCCGTTCCTGGCTGCCGCCGCTTGGCCTCCTCACGGCCGTGGTGGCCCTCGCCGCCATCGGCCATGGCCGCGTTGCCGACCTGCCCGTGCCTCGCGCCGAAGAGCGGGTCGCCCTGCGGATGCCCGAGCCGGTGCAGGACGAGGCCCCCGCGCAGGCCGCGCCGATCCCGTCGCAGGACGTGCTCGACCCCTGGCACACCGATCTCGCGGGCAAGCTCTCGCGCTGGGCCTGGACGGCCCCCGATGCCCCCGTCGAAGAGGAGGCGCCCGCCCCGGTTCCCCCCGCCGCCGAGGCGACCCCGCCGCGCACGGCCATGACGGTGCCCCTGCCGGTGCCGCGCCCGCCGGAACTGCGGGGCACCGCCCCCCGCCGCGCCGGCCGCGTCCCCGTCCGCCAGGAGGCGGCCCTGCCGCCGCAGCCGGCGCCGGAGGACAACCGCTCGTTCCTCGAAAGGCTGTTCGGCGTCGAATCCTCGCCGGCCCGCGCCTACGCGGCGCTGGAGACGAAGCCCATCGACCTCACCCCGCGCCCGCGCCTCAGCCCGCCGCTGGCCCCGCCCCCGGGCGACGGCGGCACCGCGATCTACGACATCACCGCCCGGATCGTGACCCTGCCGAACGGCGACAAGCTCGAAGCCCATTCCGGCCTCGGCGAGATCATGGACGACCCCCGCCACGTCAACGTGCGGATGCGCGGGGCGACGCCCCCCGGCACCTATGCCCTGACCGAGCGCGAGCAGCCCTTCCATGGGGTGCGGGCGATCCGCTTGACGCCGGTCGGCGGGCCGGAGGCGGTCTATGGCCGGGTTGGGCTCCTGGCGCACACCTTCATGCTTGGCCCGACGGGCGCCTCGAACGGCTGCGTCTCCTTCCGGGATTACAGCCGCTTCCTCGAATCGTATCTGCGCGGCGAGATCCGCCAGCTCGTCGTCGTAGCCGGTTCGGGCGGCGCGCCGCCGAACCTCGCCTCGTCCGCTACGGTGCGGATGGCGCGCAACTGAGCGCGCTCAGGCCGACAGGCTGTCGAGGAACAGCGTCACCGCCAGCAGGTCCGCCGCCCCTCCGGGGCTGAGGCGGGCCTCCACGAAGGTGGTGTGAAGGGTGAGCGCCCGCTGCCGCCACTCCGCCGCCCCGACCCCGCCCGCGTCGAGGAAGGCCCGGGCCGAACCCTGGGCGAAGCTTAAGCCCTCCGGGCCGCCCCGGTGCAGCAGGTTGGTGTCGTCGAGTTCGGCCATCAGGGCGAACAGGCACTGGATCCGCGCCGCCTGCCCATCGCCCGGCGCGAGGTCGCGCCCCTGGCGAAGGGCCGGAAGTCCTATCTCCCGCACCGCAGGGAAGCCGGCCGCCGCCTCCGCGCTTGCCCCGCCGACGCCGTAGCGCAACGACGCCCGCCCGCCATGGGTGACGGGGGACGCGGGCCGCCGGGCGATCTCGCGGCCCCAGAAAGCGCCGACCTGCTCGGCGCGCGCCTCGGCCGACAGGGCCACATCGCCCGCCCGACCGGCGGCGGCGCAGATCAAACCGAGGGAGAAGATCGCCCCACGATGGGCGTTGACCCCACCGGTCGCGGCGAGCATCGCCGCCTCGGCGTCGAGGCCGATCCGGCGGAGGTCGGAGAGCGGGGCGTCCGCCGTGCCGGCCCGAACGAGGTCGGCGAAGTATGGGGCGATGGCCCCGGCGCTGCGCCGGAGCGTATCGGCGTCCATGTCGCGATGGCTGCCCGAATCGACCGGGCTGACGAGGCCGGGCTTGGGATAGGCCTCGAGTTCGTCGATCAGGGCGCGGTGGGCGAGGTCCGCGATGCGGGTGACTGAGGCGGGATTCGGCACGCCGCCTCATACACCGCTTGAGCCCTCACGCACGAAAACGCCCCCCACCCGTGATGACGGGAGAGGGGCGTTTCTTTCTTAGCGCGGCGGCGGCGGGGCCGAGCCCTGGCCGTTGCCCTGCTGCAGCAGCGGGGTGATGCGCCGGACGGTGACGCGACGGTTCTCGCGGCTGGCGCCCTGCGTGTTCACCTTCAGGTACTGCTCGCCGTAGCCCTGGGTGGTCAGGTTCTCCGGCGGCACCTGGAACTGCTGCGTCAGCACCGTGGCCACCGATTGCGCCCGGCGATCCGACAGGGACAGGTTGTCGATGTCGGTGCCGACCGCGTCGGTGTAGCCCTCGATCAGGAACACCTCCTGCGGGTTGGCGCGAACCGCCTTGTTGATCGCGTCGGCGATCACCGAGAGGCGGCGGGCCTGATCCGGGGTGACGGTCCACGATCCGGTGTCGAAGTTGATCGTGTCGATGTCGACCGAGCGCATCCGGGCGCGCAGATCCGGGCTGTAGCGGATCTGGTCCAGGGTGTAGCGGCGGTCCACCGCCACGACCGGCGGGGCGGTCAGGGCCTCGTAGACGAGACCCGGATCGGCCTGATCGTACTCGACCACGTAGCGGTCGCGCGGGATGCGGATATCCGGCGGCGGCAGCACCACGACGTCGTCGTAGATCGGACGCGGCGGACCGGCGTAGCTGTTGTCGATGATGACGACCTCACGCCCGTCCGGGAACCGCCGGTAGCGGCGCAGCAGCCGGCCGTCGTCGTCGGTGACGGTGTAGATGCGGTCGCCGCCGGGGCGGTCGATGTAGCTGATGTAGTCGTCGCCCCGGCGCTCGTAGCGGTAGCCACGGGGGTCGAGGTCGCGGAACCGCTCGTTCTCGTCGTGGCGGATCAGGTAGCCGTTCCGGTCCTGCACGATGACGCGGCCGGGCTCGCGGTAATAGGTGCGGCCGTCCGCGCTGAACTCGCGACGGTCGCGGCGGACCTGATCGTAGTCGCGCACCTGATCGTTCTCGCGGAAGCCGCCGGGGATGTAGCCGGGGCGGCCGGGCGCGTTGAAGTCGCTGCGCGGCGCGCCGCCGGGGCCACCCCGGTCGTCGCGGAACTGGCCCGGGCCAGGCGGCTGGCCGGGAACCTCACCCGGCGCGCCGGGGACGGCGTTCGGCACCGGCTGGCCCGGCGGCTGGAACGGACGGCCGGGGACGCCCGGCCGCATGTTCGGCGGCAGCGGACGGTTCGGCTCGGCACCGGGCGCGCCATCGGGGCGCGGACCGGGCTGGCCGGGAGTCCCCGGAGCGCCGGGCGCGGCGTTCGGGGCCGGAGGCGGGGCGTTGCGGTCGCCGCCGGGGCGGGGGCCGTCGTCCGGACGCTGCACGGGGCGGCCGGGCACGCCCGGCGCCGCGTTCGGCGCAGGCGGCTGCGCGTTGCGCTCGGCGCCGGGGGGCGCGCGGTCGGGACCGGGGCGGTTGTCGCGATCCTGCGGGCCACGATCCGGGCCGGGACGGTCGGGACGGTCGGGGCCACCCTGCGGCTGCGGCTGCGGACGCGGCGGGGCCTGACGATCCTCGCGGGGCTCGGGACGCTGCTGGCGCGGCTCCGGCGTATCCGGACGGGCATCCGGCCGACGGTCCTCGCGCGGCTGGCGCGGCTGCCGCTCGTCCTGTTGCTGCGGCCGGCTGTCATCGCGCTCCGACCGCTGCTCACGCTGGTCCGGGCGCGGTCCGGGCCGTTCGCGCTGCGGCTGCGGCTGGGGACGCGGCGGGGCCTGCCGCTCCTCGCGGGGTTCGGGACGCGGCTGGCGCGGCTCGGGCGCCTCGCGCGGCTCCGGCCGTTCGCGGGCGGCGGGCGGTGCACGCTCGGGGCGCGGCTCGGGGCGTTCGCGCTGGGCCGGTCCGGGACCGCCACGCTCGGGGCCGCCGCGCTCGGGACCACCCCGCTCGGGTCCGGGGCGGGGTCCGCCGGGACCACCCGGTCCACCGGGGCCGCCATGGCCGGGGCCGCCGGGTCCGCGCTCCTCGGGACCCCCCTGGGCCACGACGATGCCCTCCGGCCGCGCGGCGGCGACCTGGGCGAGGGCAAGGGCGGGCAGGACGGTGCCGGCCAGGAGAAGGAGGCGGAAACGCTGCATCGGCATCTCGTTCAGTACGGGCGGTACCGAACTTCGCAGAGGCCGAATGGTTCCCTGTTCAGGGCGTCATGCGGGCCGGCACGGCCACGAGATCGGGGGCGATCACGCGGACGGCGACGTGCTCGCCCTTGTGGATCTCCGGCGTGTTGACCTTCTCCTCGCCGGCCTTGCCGCCGTCGATCCCGGCGCGGCCGGCGGCGTCGGCGGCAAGTTCGGCCGCCGTCCGGTCGGCGCGGCCGACGAGGGTCAGGCGCACCTTCGGGCGCGACAGGGCCTCGGCCTGCATCGGCGTGACGAAGATGTCCCCCTTGTGCCGCACGAGCATGCTCTCGGCCTTCACCAGGGATTGCGCCCAGGTCTTGCCGTCCGGCTTGCAGGAGCAGTTCGGCACGAAGGCCTTGCGGAACTTGAAGGCGTTGGCGAGGCTCGTATAGGCGCGGCTGCCCTTCACGGTCGCCGCCTGCTTCAGCGCCTCGTCGCCATGCGGCATCGAATAGGCCACCGCCTCGGTGCCAGGGCAGAGCGCCTGGCACATCTCGTCGGCGCCGCCGCGACCCTCGGGCAGGTTCGGCATCGGGAAGTACCCACCGTCGCAGGTGCGCACGCAGATCACCTGCCCGCCGCCCCTGGCGTAGCTCTCGCCCGTGGACGTGCTCTCCCGCGCCGGGCAGGTGCGGGCGACGAGGCCCTGCAATTCGCGCTTGCGGGCGCCGTTGTCGTCGATCACCGCGCCGCCATAGGTGGCGTTGAGAGCGCGGATGCGCTGCTCCACCGCCCCGCATTGCGGGGGCCTCGTGTCGAAGAACAGGAACTTGCCGCCCTCGCAATTGAGGCTGCGGAAATAGGTCTGCAGACGGCCGATCTCGTCCTGCAGGGCGCGGGTCGCGCTGGCCCCGGTCTGGACCGAGACCAGCTCCGCCCGGTAGCGGCGGCATTCCGGGGAGGGCAGTTGCGGCTGCGGCGCCACGGGCTCGACCCTGGCGGGCGAATTCGGCGTCTCCGGCAGCGGCGACGGCAGGGCGGCGGCGGGGGCCGCGCCGAGTCCGACGACGAGCGCCAGCGCCGCCAGGACGTGGCGGGCCGGGCTGGCAAACGGCGTGGAACGCATCCGTGTCATCGCTGAAATCGCGCTCAGAATCAGGCAGCGACCGCGGCGCGGCCGGTTCGTGTTCGCGTGGGAGACGAATACAACATTAGTCCTCCTCGCAGCCGGGCGTCACCCCTCCTACATCCGTCCCCGTATCGTCACGGGGGAATTCGCAGCCCATGTTGTTTCGCAGTCTCACCCGGTTCGGTCTCGCCGCCGCGCTGGCGGTATCGGCCGCCTCGGCGGCCCTGGCGCAGGACCCCGACCGGATCTTCGACAAGTCCACGGTGTGGCGTCCGCTGACGCCGAACGACAAGCTCGTCGTCTACGGGATCGACGACCCGGCCGTCACGGGCGTGGCCTGCTGGTACACGCAGCCCGAGAAGGGCGGGATCAAGGGCACCCTCGGCCTCGCCGAGGACGTGTCGGACATCTCCCTCGCCTGCCGCCAGACCGGCCCGGTGCAGTTCAAGCAGAACAACCTCAAGCAAGGGGAGGTGGTGTTCAGCGAGCGGCGCTCGCTGATCTTCAAGTCGATGCAGATCGTCCGCGGCTGCGATGCGGCGCGCAACACGCTGATCTACATGGTCTATTCGGACAAGGTCATTCAGGGTTCGCCGAAGAACTCCACCTCGGCGGTGCCGCTGGCCCCCTGGGGCACGGAGCCGGCCGCCAAGTGCTCCGACTTCGTGAAGTGACAAGCCTGCCGATCAATCCTGGCAGGTGATGCGGATCGGGCGGTCGGCCGGCTTGGTGACGGCCGGCTGCTCGATGGCGCCGGTATACTCGTCGGCGGCGGCGGTGCCGTAGGAGCCGGCCGAGGCGAAGCCCTGGGATTCGCACCACGCGTTGGCGACGACCTGCCCGCACTCGCTGCCCGGCGAGGTCAGGCAATCGGCCACGCCGTAGCCGTCGCTGGAGGGAATCAGGAAGGTCTTCTCGACATGGTTCGCCGCCACGCGGGGCGTCTCGCCGTCGCTGCCCGCGAGGGCCTGCCCGGCAAGGCCGAGCGCCGTCAACGCGGCAATGGCAAGGGATCCGGCAGCTTTGCGTCGCATGGGGTTTCCTCTGTCACGGGAACGGTGACGTGACGATCGCTGAGGGGACGGTCGGAGAGGAGCGTTAAGGAATCCTTACGCCTCTGCGTGGTCCCGCCGCCCGTCTCCCTTCTCGAAATCCTCACCCTTTTGCGTTAGCCCCATCGGGCGCCGAGCACCGTCGCGGCGGTGCAACAGGCGTGCGGGCCGAGCCCGGCGGATCGCCACGGTTTCGCCGCGCCGCCGCCGGACGGCCGCCTCGCCCCCTCTGGGGGAGGGGTCATGGGGAGATCGGTCGCGAGGCAGGGCGGCCGGGAGGAACGGGGTTTCATGGCGCCGATGTTGCGGCTCTACAACACGCTGACCGGGCAGAAGGACGCCTTCCGCCCGATCGATCCCGGCAACGTGCGCCTCTACGCCTGCGGACCCACCGTCTACGACGCCGCCCATATCGGAAATGCCAGGCCGATCATCGTCTTCGACCTGCTGTTCCGCCTGCTGCGCCACCTCTACGGGCCGGCGCATGTCACCTACGCCCGCAACGTCACGGACGTGGACGACAAGATCAACGCCCGCGCCGCCGAGCGCGGCATCACCATCCGCGAACTCACGGACGGGACGCTGGCGCAGTTCCACAAGGACGTGCGCGACCTGGGCATCCTGATGCCGGAGGACGTGAATCGTCCGGGCGAAAATCCGCGCTTCATCGAGCCCCGCGCCACCGATCACATTGCCGAGATGACGGCGATGATCGAGGGTCTGGTCGCGGCGGGCCACGCTTACGTGGCGGACGGGCATGTCCTGTTCGACGTGCCCTCGATGCCGGATTACGGCCGGCTCTCGAAGCGGCCCCTCGACGAGATGGAGGCCGGCGCCCGCGTCGAGGTCGCTCCCTACAAGCGCTCGCCCCTCGATTTCGTGCTGTGGAAGCCCTCGAAGCCGGGCGAGCCCTCGTGGCCCTCGCCCTGCGGGATCGCGGCGCCGGGGCGGCCGGGCTGGCACATCGAGTGCTCGGCCATGTCGGCCAAGCACCTCGGCCAGACCTTCGACATCCATGCGGGCGGGATCGACCTGATCTTCCCCCACCACGAGAACGAGGTGGCGCAGTCGCGCTGCTGCTTCGGCACGCCGGTGATGGCCAACGTGTGGATGCACAACGGCTTCCTGCAGGTCGAAGGGGAGAAGATGTCGAAGTCCCTCGGCAACTTCATCACCATCCGGCAGGTGCTGGACGATTGGCCGGGTGAGGTCGTACGCCTCAACATGCTGAAGACGCATTACCGCCAGCCGATCGACTGGACCCTGCGCGGGCTGGAGGAATCCAGCCGGATGCTGGACCGCTGGTACGCCACGGCCGGCGATGCCGCGCCGGCGGGCGGGATGCCCGAGAGCGTTCTCGCGCCGCTCCTCGACGACCTCAACACCCCGGCGGCCATCGCCGAGTTGCACAAGCTGACGGCGCCGGAAGCCCTGCGCGCGGCGGGCAACATCCTCGGCTTCCTCCGGCAGACCCGCTCGGAGCGCGAGGAGTCCCGCGTCGCCGCCTCCGGCATCGATGTTGCTGCGGTCGAGGCGCTGATCGCGGCCCGCAAGGAGGCGCGGGCGGCAAAGGACTGGGCGGCCTCCGACCGCGCCCGCGACGCCCTCGCGGCGATGGGCGTGGCGGTGAAGGACAACAAGGACGGCACCACCACCTGGACCGTCGCCGGCTGAGCGCGGATCACTCGGGAGCACGCATTTGCGCATCGTCGGTAGGGTCCGCCTCTGTCTCGCGGCGGCCATGGCGGTCTTCGCCGCCTCGCCCGGCCACGCCATCGACGGCGGGTCGGTGGCGGGCGGGGATGCCCTCGCCCAGGCCACGGTCGGCCTCGGCACGATCACCAAGCCGGAGGACGCGCTGCGCCTCACCCGCTGCTCCGGCGTGCTCGTCGCGCCGGATCTCGTGCTCACGGCCGCCCATTGCGTGAACGGCGATCCCCTCGGCGCCCTCGTCGTGTTCTTCAAGGGCGGCAACCCGATTCGCCCCGTTTACGCGGCGAAGGTCGCGGCCCGCTACAGCCCCGATCCCGGCGAGATGCTGCCGAACGCGGCGCCGGACATCAGCATCGCCGACCTCTCCGTCGATCTCGCGGTGCTGCGTCTCACCGAGCCGGTGCGCGGGCGCCGCCCCGTGCCGCTGGCGAGCGACCCGAGCCGCGTGCCGAAGCACTTGCGCTTCGCGGGCGCAGGCCTCTCGCGCACGGGCGTCGGCCGCCTTCGGACGGCGGGGCTGACTCCCGTGGCCTCGACCAGCACCGGGCTGACCATCGCCCGCGTCGATGGCGGCGGCCGGATTTGCCTCGGTGATTCGGGTGGGCCGGTCGTCGCGACCGACCGGGGTGGTACCTACGTCTGGGGCGTGGCCAGCGCGGTCATCTCGCAATCGGCGCCTTGCGGCACCTACGTCATCGTCGCCCCGGCGGCGCAGGTGTTTACCGGGGCAGGGGTGCGATAGCGCCCCACCTGATGGTCTGGCCGAGGAGCCTGAGCGGCCCCTCCATCCCACCTGCGTCTTTGCTTCGCTGCACTCGCAAGGACGGAGGTGGTCGTCGCCTGTCCGGCCAGACTCTCAGGATGAGGTGCGAGGGTAGGAGCCGCCTCGACATGACCGGCCGCCGATCGGGAAGGGCTGGCCGGTTGCCCCGCCGCATCGACGCCATTGCTTCCCAAAAAAGTTAAAGCGCCCCCGCGCGGAATTCCGCTCGGGAGCGCCCGTTCTTCAACTCGATCGAGCCGGTGGACTCAGAGTCCGCTGAACTTGTAGTTCAGCCCGGCGCGGATGAGGTTGCCTTCGTTGGTCACCTTCGCCTTCAGGGTCTCGTCGATCTTGATGGTCCGGCGGCCGAGATCGTAGTGCAGGTATTCGACGCGGAGCGTGACGGCATTGCCCGCATTGTCGAACTGCGGCAGCGCGTACTCGATGCCACCGCCGGCGGCGTAGCCGGTTAGAATGCCGGCCTGCCGGAAATGCTTCATCGTGCCCGAGTCGACGTCTTTGACTTTGCCTTCCTGATACGTCGTCTCGGTCGAGGTATAGGTTCCGCGCGTCCGGATATCGGCCAAGGCCAGACCACCGGTTCCGTAGACGAGGAAGCGATCGAACGCGTACCCGGCCCGGCCGCGGACGGTGAAGAGCGCGTCGGTGGATGACTCTCCGACGTAACGGTCGACGTCATTGAAAGAGACGTTCGGCAAGTTCGGCACCGTAATGGTGGACGTGCTTTGCGAGCTGCGCTTGCGGTGCAGGCCGACATATTCCGCGTCGGCCTCGGCGCCGAGAACGAGACCGTTGCCCGGAGTGAGTTGATAATTGTAGCCGAGTTGGCCGCCGCCGGTGAAGCTGTTGCTCTTCAGGTCGACCTTGTTGGCATTCAGCGCGGCGAACGTGGAAGCCAGGTCGGTGCTCGTGTTCGCGATGCTGTCGCGGCCGAGGGCGTATCCAGCATTCACGCCGGCATAGAGCCCGGTCCAGTTGAAGGCCGGCACCGGGGTGAAGACCGGCGGAGGAGCGGCGCGGCGCGGAAGGTCGGCAGCGAAAGAACCAGACGTCAGAAGTGCAGTTGCAACCAGTGATAGCGGAAATCTGTGCTTCATCTGTACCTTCCCCCTCGGCCAAACAATGCGCCGGATGCGCCGTTATAGGGCCTTGGTCCGGTAATGATGTTGCGCTTGTGCATCACATTCGGTATTAAAACCTATTCAGTACTTAGATATCCAATCAAAAGGCTTTATTCTGAGGTATCTCGAGATAATAAGATTTGACCGATATCGGCCGTTCACTGCACAATCTCGGAGATGGCTCGAATTAGTATCAGGGTGGCCTAGATCGGCTCAGACGCTTCGTCGTCGCTCGCAAGGACTGACAGGCGTGGTGATCCAACGGTGCCAGACACTGTTTCGGACGGCGCCGGCGACGATCGGGCCACGCTGTGCCGTGTACGCAAAAACCCCGCCGGCCGAGGCCGACGGGGTCTGAAGCGTCCGGGTGGAGTATGGGGCGAATCAGACCGCCATGCGCTCCTCGCCGTCCATCGGCTCGCGCAGCACGTAGCCGCGGCCCCAGACGGTCTCGATGTAATTCTTGCCCTGGCTGGCATTGGCCAGCTTCTTGCGCAGCTTGCAGATGAAGACGTCGATGATCTTCAACTCGGGCTCGTCCATGCCGCCGTAGAGATGGTTGAGGAACATCTCCTTGGTGAGGGTCGTGCCCTTCCGCAGGGAGAGGAGTTCCAGCATCTGGTACTCCTTGCCGGTGAGGTGGACCCGGGCGCCGCCGACCTCGACGGTCTTCTGATCGAGGTTCACGATCAGGTCGCCCGTGGTGATGACCGACTGGGCGTGGCCCTTCGACCGGCGGACGATGGCGTGAATGCGCGCCACAAGTTCATCCTTGTGGAACGGCTTGGTGAGATAGTCGTCGGCGCCGAAGCC